>Ga0209181_10006559_pt1 | contig 16261 bp, 12 predicted proteins | sample MAT05_FD_187208 | JGI IMG/M metagenome (GOLD analysis project Ga0209181, IMG submission 187208) | Freshwater microbial communities from Lake Fryxell liftoff mats and glacier meltwater in Antarctica - MAT-05 (SPAdes) (version 2) | ecosystem: Environmental > Aquatic > Freshwater > Ice > Liftoff... | reverse complement strand
CGTAAATGCAAAGCTGCCGCGCGCCGAGGCTTTTGCGGTCACCGGTGGGCGATTCGTCGCCGTCGGGAGCACGTCGGAGATGCGCTCTCTTGCCGCTCGACGAACGCGCGTCATCGACGCCAAGGGAACCACGATCGTTCCCGGCTTCATCGATACGCACAACCATCCGATCGGGACCACGCTGCTCTACGAGACACTGGTCGGCAATCCGTTCGAGGTGGAGTTCGTCACGATCGCGAGCATCATCGAGAAGCTGCGGGCCAAGGCGCAGGGCACTCCGGCCGGCATGTGGGTGGATGGGTACTTCCACGACGACACGAAGCTGAAGGAGAAGCGCCTGCTCACGATCCGCGATCTCGATCAGGTGAGCACCGAGCATCCGGTGGTGGTGCGGCACCGCGGCGGGCATACGGCGTTCTACAACAGCAAGGCGTTCGAACTGGCTCGCGTCACGAAGGAGACACCGGCACCGGCCGGCGGGACGTTCGACAAGGACGCCAGCGGCGAGCTCAATGGCCGCGTGACCGATCGCGCGATGGGCGTGCTCTTTGCGGCGGGCGCGCGCCCGGTGTACGGCGCGGCCGAGCGCGAACGTCGCGAGCGTGACGGCATGGCGCACATCTCGAAGCAGTTCGCGCGCTACGGTCTCACGACGGTGCATCACGAGGGCGGCGACCTCGCTGCAATTCAGGACGTGCGCGCTCGCGGCGATCTGCGGCACCGCGTGAGCTACGAGGCGACGGGCAGCGTGCTGGAAGGGATGATTGCGAGTGGAATCCGCACCGGCTTCGGCGACGACTGGATCCGCTTCGGTGCGACATCGGAGCACACGGTGGACGGCAGCTTCTCCGAGCGCACCATGGCGCTCAGCACACCCTACGCCGGCACCACGTACACCGGCAATCTCACCGAGCCGCAACCGGAGTTGGACGCCTGGGTGGAACGCGTGCACCGCGCCGGCATCCAGGTGAACTGCCACGCCAACGGCGACGTGGCCATCGACATGTATCTCACGGCGCTGGAACGGGCGCAGCAGATGGCGCCGCGTGCCAACACGCGACCGAAGATCACGCACTGCACCCTGATCACCGACGCACTGGTGAAGCGCATCCGTGCGCTCGACGCGATTCCCTCGATGTTCACCACCTACGCCTACTACAACTCCGACAAGTTCCCGTTCTACGGCGAGGCGCTCATGCAGCGTTGCATGGCGTACAAGAGCATGCTCGATGCCGGCGTGCATGTGGCGGCGGGGTCCGATTTCTTTCCGGGTCCGTTCTCGCCGCTGATGGGCATGCAGGGGATGGTCACGCGCACCGGCTGGGACGGGAAGACCTGGGGCGCGAACCAGCGCATCAGCGTGGCGGATGCGCTGCTCGTGAATACGCTGCACGGCGCGTACGCCGCGCACGAGGAGCAGGGCAAGGGGTCCATCGCGGTCGGCAAGCTGGCGGACTTCGTGCAGCTGGCCGACGATCCGCACACGGCAAAGCCTGAGACGATCAAGGATATCGCGATCGTGCGCACGGTGGTGGGCGGCGAGGCGACGTACGAGGCGTAGCGGCGACTGTAGACCGAGGGCACTTTAGTGTGGTGAACTCCCCACTTGAACGACTCGCCGCCGCCCTCGCCGACCGTTACCGCCTCGAGCGCGAACTCGGCGCCGGTGGCATGGCCACGGTGTACCTCGCGCACGATCTCAGGCATGGTCGCGACGTCGCGATCAAGGTGCTGCATCCCGATCTCGGCGCGGCACTGGGCGGTGAGCGGTTCCTGACCGAGATCCGCACCACGGCGCGGCTGCAGCATCCGCACATTCTCCCGCTGCTCGACAGCGGCGACGCCGACGGCCTGCTCTACTACGTGATGCCGCTCGTGACCGGCGAGACGCTGGGTGCGCGGCTCGATCGGGAGAAGCAGTTGCCGATCGACGACGCCCTGCTCGTTGCGCGCGAGGTCGCCGATGCGCTCGGCCATGCGCACTCACTCGGCGTGATCCACCGCGACATCAAGCCCGAGAACATCCTGCTGCAGAACGGCCATGCGCTGGTGGCCGATTTCGGCATTGCGCTGGCGGTGCAGAGTGCGGGCGGCCAGCGCATGACGCAGACGGGATTGAGCCTCGGCACGCCGCAGTACATGAGCCCCGAGCAGGCGATGGGCGAGCGCACGATCGACGCGCGCAGTGACATCTATGCGTTGGGCGCGGTGACGTACGAGATGCTGACCGGCGACCCACCATTCTCTGGCAACACCGTGCAGTCGATCGTCGCCAAGGTGCTGACCGAGAAGCCCACGGCGCCAAGTGCGGTGCGGGACACGATCGCGCCAGGGGTCGAGCAGGCGGTGTTGCGTGCACTGGCCAAGTTGCCGGCGGATCGATATGCGACAGCGGCGGCGTTCGTGGCGGCACTCGCGCAGCCTGCCGGCGCCGCCACGGCGGTTGTTCAGCCCGCACCTTCCCGCGGGCGCGCCGCTCGGCTGTCGCCCGTGCTGGGGGTGATGACCGTTGCCGCCATCGCGCTGGCGACGTGGGCGCTCGCCACTCGCGGCGAGGGTGCGTCGGCGCTGGTGACCTACGATGCCGTGCTGCCCGACAGCGCCGCCATGTCGGTCGTGAGCGACCTGAACTCCGCCGGTTTCGGTATGGTAAAGCGCTGTTCGCCGGGCACGAGTGGGACGGGCTCCAACGGGTCCCGCGCGTCGACGGCGCGCTGCTCCGGATGGATCCGCGGCTGTGGCTCCTGCTGGTGCTCGGCATCGAGGGTCGGCTGGAGCAGCAGCATCGTTTGACGTATCGCATGCTGCAGCGCGTCGAGGACGGATCGATGTGCCTGCGCAGCCCCGGGATCGCGACCAAGCAGGCGTCCGACCTTCCGCTCTGTACTGCGCAGGTCGACGCGCTCGCCTTCGCCTGCACCTTCGGCCATCTCGCGCCACTCACGCGCGCCTACGACGCGACGCAGGAGCGGCGCCGCGCGGCGGCCGACGAAGCCAAGCGGAAGGAGCTTCTGCATGCCGCTCGGGAGGGGGAGACCCTCGAGGCCACGGAGGCCACCGTGCCGCCGAAGCACACGACGCCGGTGCTGGACGTCGACGACTTCCCACTCTGCCCCGCCGGGAAGCTCGACGGCGGGCAGTCCCAGGTCATCGCTGAGTCGCTGTTGCCGACCGACGACCGGACGCTGTGGGACTGGAACGAGCCCGTACTGCGCGCCCTCGAAATCAAGGAGGAGGGGACCAGCCTGCGCACCTGGCGTCGACTCTTCGTCGACCTGTACAAGGCATGGCACCTCAATGATGCGGTGCACGGACTGATCACCGGGCACGGCGCCATCACCAGCTCCGGCACGGTCACGAACGCCGGAACGCGCGGGGATACACTGACGCTCGTCTATTTCGATCAGCGCGCCGTGCATTTGCTCGTGTCGGCCCGCGCCGTGATGGAGCACGTGCGCACCGTGTACGTGGTCGACGGCACACCCTTTCCGTCGCGCTGATCAGCGGGTCATCGGCGTGAATCCAGAGTTTGTCTTTGGACCCGGTGAGGACACGATTTGGGACACAACGTGGCGCAAAACGACGCAGACCCGCTGATCATGAAAATCAGCGGGTCTGCAAGTCTTTCTGCAACAACACTTTAGAAATCGGGACGACAGGATTCGAACCTGCGACCCCCTGAACCCCATTCAGGTGCGCTACCGGGCTGCGCTACGTCCCGCCACCATCCGGATCCAACCCGGCACCCAGTAATGGCTAGTCTCTCAACCTAACCCACCTCCACCGCACCGACAATCGCCCAGCCTCATCACCACGCCAGCGACCACCGCTCACTCACGGACGCTTCGACAGCACCACCCCCGTCATCGCGTCCACGACGACCTCCGTCTTCACCGTCTTCCCCGGCGCCGCGATCAGTGCCGTGTACACCAGCTTGCCCATGATCCCGCGACGCAGTTCGATCGTGCTCATCCGGCCACCGGGCACACGCGCCAGCGCCGTCAGCCGCGCCTGATCCTTCGTCACGCGCGCCTCGGCGGCCATCTGCTGCAATGGTGTCGGACGCGCTGTCGTCGCCTGGGCACCGACCCCGCCGAACGCCAGTCCCAACCCGAGCACCACACCAGTGCCGCGTAGCGCCAGGGTCGTCAGGATTGCACGCATACGATCGCTCTCCTCACCACAAGTAGATACGCACCAAACCCCAGAAACTACGTGATCGTGCGGCGTCCGCAACGACAAACTCATGTATGGGTCGACGTTGCCAGCCCGTCTGCGATGGGCACCTCGCCAACTGACATCGTCGAGCCGATCGCGGGCACCATGGCTCCCGCAGCCCAGTCGCCGCAGCCCCGGTCACCCGCGCGACGCCCGCAACGCATTCAGGATCACCGCCACGTCGATCACCTCCTGACCCAGCGCCCCCATCGTCGGGGTCAGATACCCCAACGCCGCGATCACCATCCCCACCGCACTCAGCCCCAGCCCCACCCCGATGCTCTGCCGGGCGATCCGCATCGTCTCCTGACTCGCCCGCACGGCATCAGCGACCCGCGTGACCTCGTCCACCAGCAACACGATGTCCGCCGCCTCGGCCGTGATCCCGCCGCCATGGCCCGCCAGCGCGATCCCCACCTCGGCCGTCGACAGGGCCGGCGCGTCGTTGGTGCCGTCGCCGATCATCACCACCCGCTCGCCCTTGGCCTGGAATTCGCGCACGATGCTGACCTTGTCCTCCGGCAGCAGGTCGCCGCGGGCGTCGGTGATGCCCAGCTCCAGCGCCACGACCGACACGTTCGCCGTATGGTCGCCGCTGAGCATCACGGTGCGCGTCACGCCGAGTGCCCTCAGATCACGAAAGAACTGCGGCAAGCCATCGCGCAGCGAGTCGGCGAACTCGATCGTTCCCGCCGGCGCATCGTCGATCGCCACATAGGCGCGCAGGCCGTCACCGCTGGCATCGAGCGTCGCGAGCGTGGGCGCGGCGCTGGCCGGCAACTCGTCGCGCAGCCATGCCAGCGATCCGACACGCACCGTCGCTCCGTCCACCACGCCGATGATTCCGCGGCCCGGCACCTCGCGCACCTCGGTCGCCACGGGCAGCACGCCGATCACCGCTTCGGCATGTCGCACCAGCGGCCGCGCGAGCTGGTGCCCGCTGCCGAAGTCCACCGAGCCGGCGAGGCGGAGCACCCGATGTTCATCCTGGCCCGCCACGGCCTGCACCCGCTCCACCGCCGGCTGCCCGCGGGTCAGCGTGCCGGTCTTGTCGAACACCGCGGTCGTCACCGACGCCAACGCCTCGAGTGCGCCACCCGTCCGCACGATCACCTGACGGCGCGCGCAGCGGTTGATGCCGCCGATGATCGCGATCGGTGTCGCGAGGATCAGCGGGCACGGCGTCGCCACCATCAGCACCGCCAGCACCCGGTCGGCGTCGCGCGTGAAGCCGTACGTGACGGCGCAGATGATCAGCGTCACCGGCGTGAACCAGACCGCCGCCTTGTCGGCGATGCGCTGCAGCGGCGCCTTGCTGCCCTGCGCGTTGCGCACCAGCTCGACGATGCGCAGATACTGACTCTCGCCCGCAATCGCGGTGGCCCGCATCGTCAGCGGTCCCTCGACATTGGCGCTCCCCGACACGACCGTCGATCCCGGTGTCACCGGCACGGGCATCGGTTCGCCGGTGATGGCACTCGCATCGACATGGCTGCGCCCCTCGACGATCACCCCGTCGCAGGGCACCAGCTCGCCGGGGCGCACGAGCAGGAGGTCGCCCACCGCCACCGACTCGGCCGGCACGTCGCGCACGCTGCCGTCGGCGCTGCGGACGTGCGCCTGACGCGGCGCCGCCTGCTCGAGTGCCGCCACCGAGGCACCGGCGCGCCCTTCCGCGTAGCGCTCCAGCGCCGCGCCACCGGTCAGCATGATCACCACGACCAGCCCTGGGAACGGCTGCCCCAGCAGCCCGGCCGAGACGATCGCCAGGATCGCGACCACGTCGGCCGCGAACTCGCCGCGCAACATGTCGCGCACCGTGTTCCAGACCGGAATCGCGGCGGTGATCACCAGTCCCGCGAACCAGATGCGGTGCGCGAGGAGGGCAGCGGCGGCATCGCGCTGGGCCCACGCCACCGTGCCCGCCACGAGAAACAGCAACGCCGCGATCGGGATCCGAAGCGCGGCGTGCCACTGTCCGTTCGTCGTCACACCAGCACCTGCGCACCCTGACCGCCCTGCTCCTGCAGCACCCGCAGCGTCAGCGCCACCTGCTCATCGCCACGTGCGCGCACGACCAGCAGGATCTCCCCGTTGTCGGGGGGCGGGATGCGCAACCGCCAGTCGGACGGTTTGCGTGCGGTGAAGAAGCTCGCCAGCGCGCCCGTGAGTGAGCCCAGCGCCAGTGTGATCATCGGGGTGAACAGCAGCGCGTAGGCAAACGGCCCGGGCGGCGCGAAGCCGGGCCACGCGATCAGCACGAACGCCACGAACGCGCCGCTGCCCAGTCCGAGCAGCCCGCCGATCGATGCGAAGCGCCAGAGCGGCCGCATCGCGCGGCGCTTGCCGGCGTACCACGCATCAGCGGCCTGCTGCGTCACCACCACGTCGATCAGGTCACGTGGCACACCCAGTCGCGCCAGCGGCGGCAGCGCCTCGCGCACCGCTTGCGGCGTGGGGAAGTAGCCGAACACCGGTGTCACCGGCAGACGGCGCGCGGTCGGATGCGTGATCACCAGATGTTCGGCAGTGGTCATCGCCTGGCACCAGTGCCGTCGGTGCCGGCAGCCGATGCAGCGACGGGGCCCGCCGTCTCGAGCGCTTTCAGTTCCACTTCGGTCCAGGGCCCCGATCGCGCCTCGTGTTCCTTGCGCAAGGTGGCAACGGTGGCGCTGCTGACGGCGGAAGCCGCGTTCGGGCTCCACTGCCGCAGATAGGTCGTCACATGGGCAATGTCGTCATCCGACAGGGATTCCTTCCAGGCCGGCATGGCACCGTTGTAGACGATGCCCTTCACCTTCACCGGACCACCGAGTCCGTTGAGGAGAATCCGGACCAGCGTCTGCTCGGGACCCGTCACCCACTCGCTCCCGACCACCGGTGGAAACGCCCCGGGCACGCCAAGCCCGGTGGCCTGATGGCACGCCGCGCAATTCGCGCCGTAGATGCGCTTTCCCTCGACGAGCGGATCGACTGCCACCCTGGCGGCGGTGTCGGCGCCGACCGCTCCGCCGACGGCGACTTCCGCATACTCCACATGCGTCCGGCTGTCGAACGTGCCGCCGCGCTTGCCGATGTACCATCCGGCCCAGAACAGCATCGTCGCGACGGTCACCCAGACGAACCAGGGCACCCGCTCTCTGCCCTCGGCAGGATCGGCGAGTTCGCGCACGATCTGGCGGTGGATCTCCTCCACGTCCGGCTCGACGCCACCAAAGACAGCGCGCTCGCGTGAGTTCGGATCGGTCATGGCATCGTGTGCTCGCTGCGACCACCGACCGACCGTGCCGCCGGTTCGTCACCCGTGGGCACGGGGTAGGTGCGCTTCAGCGACTTGAGGTACGCCACCAGCGCGTCGGCATCGGCACTCGGCACGATCACCTTTCCCGGCGGCAGCTTGCCACCGGCCACGCTGTACGCGACCTCACCCGGCTTGATCGACGCGGAGTCGCGCACCTCGTACAGGTACGGGAACGCCGGCATGATCGACCACGCCATGAGTGAGCGTGGATTGAAGAGGTGCGTATGGTGCCACTGGTCGCTTGGCTGGCGCACCCCGATGTTGATCAGATCCGGACCGGTGCGCATGGTACCAAGCTGGTGCGGCTTGTCGTAGATGTAGTCCGACGGCACCGTGGCGCGTGGACCCCAGCCGCGGGCCTTGTCGGCGGTGTAGACGGGATCGCGCACCTGCTGCGAGTGGCAGTACACGCACCCCTCGGAGACGTACACTTCACGACCGCGTGCCTCTTGCGGCGTATAGGCAGCGAGCTGCCGCGGCACACGCACCTGCCCGATCATGGTGTTCGGAATCACCACCAGCAGCGACGTCGCGAAGACGATGATCGCGATCACGCCGGTGATCAGCAGCCAGATGCGCGTCACGCAACACCTCCCTGAACGAACGTCGCCTTGTCACGGCGCGTGACGATCGGCGCCACCTCGTGGAACGGCGGCAGCCCCTGGCGTGGCTTCGCACCGCGGAACATCAGGAAGACGTGGTATGCGAAAACACAGTGACCGATGGTGAGCAGCGTGCCGCCGATGGAACGACCGATGAGCCCGGGCATCATGGCCTGGATCACCTGCTCCCACGTGCTGTTCGGATCGGACATCGCCACGCCCTGCACCATGCCGGACACGGTCAGCGGCACGAGATAGACGACCTGGCCGATGCCGACCGCCCAGAAGTGCCACGAGATCAGCCGCTCGCTGATCCACTCGCGGCCGAGCAGCCGCGGCAGGATGTAGTAGATGCTGCCGAACATGATCATCGTCACGAAGCTGTACAGCCCCAGGTGCGCATGCGCGACGGTCACGTGCGTGAAGTGCGTGAGACGGTTCACCTCGCGGAAGGCCATGAACACGCCTTGCAGCGAGACGAGGGTGTACGCGACGGCACCGAACACGATGAAGCGGAGCGTGGGGCTGTAGCGCAGCGCTCCGAAGCGGCGGTTGAGCGTCATGTGCTGATTCACACCCACCGCAATGACGGGAATGATCATCAGGCCGCTCGCCACCACGGAGGTGGTGATCATCCACGTCGGCAGTGGCCCGCCGATCAGGTGATGCATGCCATTCAGCGAGTAGAAGAACCCGAGCGTCCAGAACCCGAGCAGCGAGAGCTGATAGCTGTAGATCGGGCGGCCGAGGATCTTCGGAATGAAGTAGTAGGCGGCGGCAAGACACACCGGCGTGAGCCAGAGCCCGAGCGCGTTGTGAGCGTAGAACCAGTTCACGGCCGCGCTCTCCACACCGCTGAACGTCGGCCAGTTACCCACCACGAAAATGATCGGGAACCAGACGAACGCGGCGATGATGTACCACACGCTCACGTACAGATGCTCGACCTCGCGCATGGCGATGGTCGAGAGCAGGCTCAGGCCGACCAGTCCGCCGCCGATCACGAAGAATGGGTCCGCCCAGTAGCGTGGCATCTCGAGCCACTCGAGTCCGTCGCTGTAGCCGGCGAGGATCCCGATGATGCCGAGCACCATGCCGACGTTCCACAGATAGAGGCCGGCCTCGGCGGCCTTCGGCACGCGCAACTCGGTGTGCACGAGCCGCGGCACCATCCAGACGCTCACCCCGAGCATTGCGCTGCTCGCCCAGCCGTAGGCCATGGCGTTGAGGTGCGCGCTGCGGACACGCCCGAACGTGAGCGCCGCATTGCCGACCAGCCAGTCGGGCAGGTGCAGCTTGAAGCTCGCGACCAGCCCGAACACCGACCCGGCCAGCAGCCACACCACGGCGAAGGCGAAGGCGCGGATGGCGACCTGCCGGCTGGAGGCATCGGCGCGGAGCCGGACGTCGAGGTTGTCCACCTCCGAGGTCGCCGTCGACAGGTCGGGCACGACCGCTGGCTGCAGCGTCGCGCTCACGCCGCCCCGCCCCAGATGCCCGGCGTCACGGCGGGCCGCAGCGGACCATGCTCGGCCATGCGAGCCTCGCGCTGCGCCTCGGACTCCCAGGGGCGCGTCACGTTGAAATCGTCATCGTCGAGGGGAATGAGCGACTGCGCATCGATCCGGTCGAAGTGTCCGCGGCGATAGGCCGCCAGGAACAGGGCGACCGTGAGCAGACCGAGCAACGTGATCGCCACGGTCACGGCGAGCGACGACGGGAGCATCTCCGACCTCATTCGCGCCGCACAGCCGCATGCCGATCGGTGCACGCGGCGCGGCGCACGGATCACCAGACCGCTCGTGACGATCTGGCAAGGGGTCCTGTCAATCCTGCATCAGGCAATATAGGCGCCTCTGGTGGAAGCCGCAGTCGGCGCGCGACGTTCCCGCACACGCGTGTACGTGGCCGCGCGCCCTCGTGCAGTGCGACGCGGTGCCGCCCTCAGGAGGCGCGCGGGACGTCGACCGGCCGGGTCACGGGAAAGCCGCCCTGCGTCCACGCTGCGAAGCCGCCGTGGAGATTCTCGACGCTGCCGGCACCGGCCAGCAGCAGCAGGCTCGCCGCAATTGCCGAGCGCCCGCCGGTGGCGCACTGGACGACGATCGTCCCGTCGGCGGGCAGTTCACGCAGCCGCGCCGGCAGTTCCGCGAGCGGGATGTTCACCGCCCCGGGAATGGCACCCAGCGCAAACTCGCTGCGACGCCGCACGTCCACCAGCACCAGCCCCGCGCGTCCCAGCGCTCCGGCCAGCGACGCCGCCGAGCGCTGCGCGACCTGCGCGGATGCGAGGCCAAACTCGATGTCGGCCCCCGCCGTGACACCCTGCACGAGATCGTACCCGATCATCATCAGTTCGCGCAGCAGGCGCTGTGCCTGCGCCTCGTCGGCGGCGATCAGCCAGCAGGGGCTGCTGTAATCGACGAGCGAGCCGAACCAGGTGGAGAAGCTCGGTGTCGCGGGAATGTTGAGCGTGTTGCGCAGGTGACCCGCCGCAAACACGTCGGCCGCGCGCGCATCGATGATGAGCCCGCGCTGCTCCAGCCACGCCTCGGCCTCGAAGCCGCTGCGCAGCGGCTGCGTGACGGGCTCGGTGCGGATCACGGGCCCATCACGATTCATGCGCTTCATGACCGCGAAATACGCCGGCGCATCGGGCTGATCACGCAGGACTTCAGCCACGAACGCCGCCTCGGCCTGCGGCTGCAGCGCCCAGTTCACCAGGCGCTCGTACCCAAGCGTCGTTTGCGGCACCGAACCCAGCGCACGGCCGCAGGCGCTGCCCGCGCCGTGGCCAGGCCACACCTGCAGATAGTCCGGGAACTTTGTGAGACGCTGCAGCGAACCGTACAATGCGCGCGCGCTCGCGTCCATCGTGCCCACCTGCCCCGCCGCCGTCTCCAGCAGGTCGGGGCGCCCGACGTCGCCGACGAAGAGGAAGTCGCCGGTGAGCATCCCCATCGGCTTGGGATGTGCCGCGCCATCGGTGACGAGGAAGATCAGGTGCTCCGGCGTATGCCCCGGTGTGTGCATCGCCGTCAGGCGCACCTTGCCGAGCGTGATCTGGTCGCCGTCATGCAGTTCGATCGCACGATCCGAGTCACGGAAGCCGTATCGCCACTCGGCCCCGCCCTCGCCACTGAGGTAGAGCCGCGCGCCGGTGCGCAACGCCAGTTCACGAGAGCCGCTGCAGAAGTCCGCATGGATGTGCGTCTCGGTCACCGCGGCGATCCGCATGCCTTCGGCCGCCGCGAGCGCGACGTACCGATCGATGTCGCGCAGCGGATCGACCACGATCGCGTCACCGGTGGCCTGACAACCGATGAGATAGCTCGCCTGCGCCAGCGAGGGTTCGGAGAGGTACTTGAAGAGCATGTCGAGGGTGTCAGTGCGCGCTGGGGGACGGCCGCACCCCGAGGCGCTGAATCAGCCACCCGATGCTGCCGCCCTGCACGATCACGGAAAAGAGAACGACCACGTACGTGGTGGCCAATACGATGGTGCGTAAATCACCAGCTGGCAAGGCGAGCGCGAGCGCAATCGAGATGCCGCCTCGCATGCCGCCCCAGACGAGTGTCGGCAGGGCGACCCGGGTCTCGAAGGCAGGCGTCCGGACCACGAGCAGCGGCGCCAGCACCGACAGCGTGCGCGCCACCAGCACCAGCGGCAGAGCGAGGAGTCCGATCCAGAGGTAGCGCAGGTCGGGGAAGACCTCGATCGCTTCGAGGCCGATCAGCAGAAAGAGGATCGCGTTGAGAATCTCGTCGATCAGGGCCCAGAATTTCAGGACGTAGTCGCGTGTGGTGTCGCTCATCGCGTGCGCCACACCGGCGTTGCCGATCAGCAGGCCGGCGACCGCCATCGCGACCGGCCCGCTGACGTGCAGCCAGTGCGCGATGCTGTAGCCGCCCATCACCACGGCGAGCGTGATCATGACTTCGACGTTGTACTCGTCGATGCTGCGCATGGCGCGGAAGGCCACCCACCCGGTGACGAGGCCGAGCACGATGCCGCCTCCGGCCTCGCGCGCGAACTCGATGGCGGCCTCGCCGGCCTCGAACGGTGCAGTGCCCGCCGCTGCTGCCAGCAGGATGCCGTACACCACCACGCCCACCCCATCGTTGAACAGGCTCTCGCCGGCCACCGTCGCTTGCAGCGAGGGCGGCACGGAGGCGCGCTTGAGCACCGCCATCACGGCAACCGGATCGGTGGGGCTGATCAGCGCGCCGAAGACGAGGCACCAGAGCAACGGCACCTGCAGGCCGAGCCACCCCGAAATCAGGAAGAAGCCACCACCGATGATCGCCGTCGAGACCATCACGCCGACGGTGCTCAGCCCGAGGATCTGCCAGCGCCCGCGGCGCATCTCGGCCCAGTCCACGTGCAGGGCACCGGCGAAGAGCAGGAACGAGAGCATCCCGTCCATCAGCGCCGTCTCGAAGTCGATGGACTGGAGGAAGCGCGTGAGAGTGGTCGACAGCTGCGCTTCGGGGAAGAGACGGTCGGCGGCCACCACCAGCAGCGAGGCCACGGCGCCCATCACCGTCAGCCCGATCGAGGCCGGCAGCCGGAAGACACGGTGGTTGAGATACCCGAGGACGGCGGCGAGGACGATGAGGATCGCGGCTTCGTCGAAGACGCTGATGTGCTGGAGCATGCAGGCCGGAACAGGGGAACGCGTGCCGCCACGGCGGCGCCTGCGGGCAAATCTATCGGTACCGAGGCCGGTTCACGGCGCGTCCAGCTTTGCCTTCGCGAGGGCGACGACGGGTTGTGCAATGGCATCGGCACCTTTCCACTCATCGACGAGCGCCCCACAGGCGGCCGTCTTCTGCTCGGCCGTCACGGCGATGTTGCAGAGGATGCGCAGCGCGGGATGCCGGAAGAGCGCCTCGTTCCAGATGGCCCGTGGATCCCTCCGATCGATCAGGCGCGAGAGCCAGACGCGTGCCGAATCGGGCTCGCCGGCGATACGCCATGCCGTACCGACAGCGAACGCCGCGTCCGACGACGGATATCGGCGCGCCTCGACCAGCGCCGGCGTCAGCGCGCGTAACGCCTCCGTCCCGCGACCTTCGGCGCTCAGGATCTGCGCCTCGAGGGCGTCGTACGACGGCGACGACGGTGGCGGCACCCTCCGACCTGCGTCCGCCTGACGCGGGGCGGCCGCCCGCAGCGCCACGAGTCGCTGCCGGGCGACCGCGAAATTCCCTGCCAGCACGAAATCGGGGACGAGGTTCCCGCCCGGCCGCTCACCCATGGGCCAGGCGTCCACCTGCGACACGCTGCGGTAGGTCTCGATCGCCGCCGCGATGCCGACGGTGTCGCCGAGGTACCAGGCGCGGTCGAAGTAGCGCTGTCGCGCGGCGTCACCGCGCCAGATTCGCGCATCAGCGGTGTCGGCGGACGCGAGCCGGCGTGCGCCCACGGCGTCGTTCGCCTTCCAGGCCGCGTCGAACTGGCCGCGCATCAGGAACGAGTACAGCAGCGATCGGAGCGCATCGTCCTCATCGCGCCGGTCCCTCGCCGCCGCCAGCAGGGTCCGCGCCAGGCGCTCCAGTTCCGGCCAGTCACGTTCGAGCGCGAGCCAGTTGAGGTCTTGCTGATCCAGCAGTGCGACCTGTTCGGGCGTCGTGAAGCGACGCCGCATGCGCGCCCGCGCCTCGCGCGCTTCGGCCAGTCGTCCGGTGCCGTAGGCGCCGTACAACACCCACGGCCACGCCTGCAGGTTGGACGAGTCGATCGCCACGTAGCGTGCGCCGTAGTCACGCAGCCTGTCGAATTGACCGGCCTGCAACGCCGCATTCGCGAGGTTGTTGAGCGCGATGCGGTTCGTCGGCTGCTCGGCGAGGATCGCTTCATACGCGGCTGTGGCGCGCCGCGGATCGGCCGCCACATCGCTGTAGTAGGCAGCTTCCGCCAGTCCGCGCTCCACCGGCGACAGTCGTGCGCGCAACGCGAAGGCGCGCGTGAGCGCCGCCTGGCCCTGCTTCTGCCGCGCCGCCACGAAGCTGCCGCCGCCCGGCTGCATCAGTCGCACGCCGAGTCGACGCCACGCCATCGCGAAGGTGGAGTCGAGGGCGACCGCCTCCTGCAGCAACGCGATCTCGCGCTCACGGGAACGCTCCTCGCGCGGGGCATCGCCGATGCGCATCGCTTCGGTGTACTTGCGCAGTGCCGCCAGCGATGTGGTCGTGACGCGCTCCATCGGCGCGAGTGCGGTGAGCGCGGTCCTGGACTCACCCAGCTTCTCGCGCGTGCGCCGCGCCAGGCGGCCGATTGCGGCAATCAGGCCATCTTCACTGGTGGCGGTCTCCTGCACCGCCGTCTGTTCGGCGCCGTCGGCCGACGACACCAGCGCAGCGCGCACGAGGTAGGTATTGCCGACCTTCTGAATGCGCCCCTCGACCACCAGCGGGACCCCTTCGCGCACCGCGATCTCGCGTGCCAGCACGGCCGGGATGCGTTGCACGTTCGGGCGCTGCATGCGCTGCAACGCCTCGGCGGTGGCGGAGGGCGTCATCACCGTCACGAGCTTCGATTCCCGGAGCTCGGTCCGCAGCGCCTCGGAGACGAGATCGCCGAGCGTCGAATCGGCGGTGCGGTTGTCCACGTCGGCGACGATCACCGTCTGCGGCGCATCGAAGGCCACGGCCGTTTTCGGACCACCGCGGCCGGACGACAGCGCGACTGCCACGCCGATCACCAGTGCAACGGCCAGACCACCGCCGACGAGCCCACGCCGGCGCGGCGGTAGGGTGGCGGATCCATCGCCGGCTCGCTCCGTCGCGACCGGAGACGTCGGTGGCGGGACGGGCAGCGGCATCTCGGCCGTGAAGCGCTGCTGCTCCAGCGCATCGGCCAGTGCATCGGCGGTGGGCCATCGCTCGGCCGGATCTTTCGCCAGGCAGCGCATGATCGCGGCGGCCATGCCCGACCGGACCGGCGCCACCTGCGCCAGTGGCACCGGCACCTGCGACACCTGCGCCACGAGCAGCCGCGCCATGCTCGGATCGGTGAAGGGCGGCTTGCCGCTGAGGAGTTCGTACGCCACGCAGCCAAGGGCGTAGATGTCGGCGCGTCCGTCCACCGTCGCGTCGCCGGCCGCCTGCTCGGGCGACATGTAGGCCGGCGTGCCGACAGCCAGGCCCGAGGTGGTGAGGCCCGTCGAATCCGAGACCGACGCGGTGAGCGCCTTGGCCACACCGAAATCGGCCACGACCGCGTGGTTCTCGTGGAGGAGGATGTTCCCGGGCTTGATGTCGCGGTGGACGATGCCCTTGCGATGCGCCGCGCCGAGCGCACGCGCCACATCGATCAGGATCGGCAGGGCATCGCGCTGCGACATGACGCCGCGCTGGATGCGCTCGCGGAGCGACTCGCCCTCGACGAACGGCATCGTGTACCAGAGCAGCCCTTCCGCCTCGCCGGCGGTGAGCAGCGGCACGATCATCGGGTGCTGCAGGCCGGCGGCCAGCTGCACCTCACGTCGGAAGCGCTCACGATTGACGCCGGCGGCCAGCTCCGGCGTGAGCACCTTGATCACGACGGTGCGGCCGAGGGCCACCTCCGTCGCGAGGAACACACGGCTCATGCCACCGCCGCCGAGCTCGCGCACGACGCGGTACTCGTCGCCAAGGGCGAGCTCGAGGTGTTCCTGGAAAGATGCGGACACGGCAGGGTTGAGGATGCTTGCGTGAATCTACTCCCTCGACACCCGGCAGACTACGGCGGTTGCCGGCGCGCCGAAGCGATCGGCGCGCGCCCGGTAGCCGCTACCCCTGCTGCGCCGCGACGGTCCCCTTCCGCTCCAGCGTCCCCCACCCCACCAGACCACCGCGCGCCGCCGCGATGAACGACTTCACCACCACCCAGTACATGAGCTGCCGGTACGCGAACCGTTGGATCAGGATCAGCCAGGTCAACCGCCGGTCCTCGCCCGGTTCGAGGCCGAAGGCGATCACCGCCGCCAGCCAGTCCATCAGGAGAAAGGCGAGGTACACCGTCGCGAGCTGCGTGCCGCTCTGCCAGGCGAAGGTCGGGCCGTGGGCCATCCATGTGAGCCCGACGCTCGCGACACTGGCGAGGAAGAGCAGATCGGCCAGCGGCGAGATGGCGGTGAAGAAGAGCTGGAAGATCC
>Ga0209181_10006556_pt1 | contig 16263 bp, 11 predicted proteins | sample MAT05_FD_187208 | JGI IMG/M metagenome (GOLD analysis project Ga0209181, IMG submission 187208) | Freshwater microbial communities from Lake Fryxell liftoff mats and glacier meltwater in Antarctica - MAT-05 (SPAdes) (version 2) | ecosystem: Environmental > Aquatic > Freshwater > Ice > Liftoff... | reverse complement strand
GATACCAAAAGTGATTATCCTAAACGAAGATACAAATTACTGATATTCAACCAATTAATACAATTTCGTGAATCGTTTTTCAATTGAAATGTGCAAGATAAATTTTCGCCCTTTGGACAGCCTACTCTCCGAGGTCAGGAAAACATTGAAATGCTACATTTCTACAAACCTCTGACCGCTCCGAGGTCGTATGGCAAAAGCATTTCAAAGCGGCTGGATAGTTACAAATCCGCATCCCAAATCCGCGTCATCGGCGTGATCCGCATCCCAAATCCGCGTCATCCGCGTTACAAGTCCCCCACCCGCCGCGGCCGTCGCGCGGTCTCCCAGAAAAACCCCTCCAGTTTTTTAGCCTCATTGGCCGCCTGCTTCATCGGCGTAAACTTGCCTGTAGGTTCCTGGTAAAATTTGATGCTTTCCACCTTGTTGTCGCCGAAAAAGAGCCGCATGAGCGAACATTGCGTCTCGTTCAGGCCAACATACGCGCGTTGGTCGTCGAGAGCATAATACACCGCCTGCGCATTGCCTTCGACCAGCATCTCGCGCACCTGATCGTCGCGGAAAAAAGCCGTGGTGTTCCGTCCGGCAATCTGGTTGAAAAACTGGCCGTCTTCCGAGTTGATCACCAGCGCGTTGCGGCGCAGCCAGATGCGGTCGAGCGTTTTATTTTTCATCAGCATCCGGATCGTGTCGCCTGAAAACTGTGAGGTGTCAGACCACATGATGGGCAGGTTTTTGATCTTGTAAAACCAAAAAATAGAGTCTGCCGAACTGAACGTCATCGAATCGGCAGAAGCTTGCAAGTCGCTCTTGAATATCCGCACATCGCGGTGCGCCAGCAACAGGCGCGTGTCGGAAGTCGTGTCGGGTTTATAGGAAGTCAGCGTATCAGCGCTCATGTAAAGGGTGTCGCGGTCAATCAGCGATTTCATCATCGGACGACCGGCAGCGCCCAGTGCGCCTGCCGAGCCGAAGGCATTGAGAAAGTCCGATTTTTTGTTGTAGTCCATCCGGTGCGAGAGGATGGTGTAGTTGCTGGCCGTGTCTACCCACACCACGCTGCCGAGCGCAAGGCCGCTGCCCAGATCGTCGTTGAAGTTGATCGAGTCGGCTTCGATCACATTGGTGCCATCCACTACTTTGCCGCGCCCGATGATCTCATAGTTTTTGTTGCGGCTGTCATACCGGATTTCTGTCCCCTGGATATCGCGGGTGCTGTCCTGAAAATGGGCATTGCCGCGCAGCATCGTTTGCTCGGTGTCCGTATTGTAGCGAATCACGTCGGCCTGTGTTTGTTGTCCTTTGGCAGGATCGTCAATGTAGGCATCGCCTTCCAGCACATATTCTTTCGTGACACCCGAATAGCGCATTTTTCGCGCCCGGCCACGCTGCCCTTCGCGCTCGTACTGCGGATTCACGTCAAACTCGGCAAAGTTGTTTTCAATGTCGTAAAAGCCTCCTTCCGTATAGATTTTCCCTTTCGGCTGGCTGATCAGGGTCGGAGCCACAAATCGCACGACCTGCGTTTCGGTATTGAAGGCCATCGTGTCGGTGCGCATGGTGAACTCTGGATCGGTCACGACCACATCGCCTTTGAAGAAGATCTCATGGTCGTTGACAAAGTAATAACCATGCTTGCTGACCAGTTGGCTTTTGCCGTTGTGCATGGTCGCGCCGTTGTGGTAGGTAGCGATCTTGTTGCCCAGATCGTAGCGGAGGCGTCTGGTAAACAGTTGCTGCTGGCCATTCACCAGCACCACGTCGCCAAAAAGGTCACTGATGCGGGTGTCGGCCCGGTAATGCGCCGAGTCAGCAAATACCTTCACCGTGTCACCCTGTTCCATCACGACCTTGCCTTTCAGAACGGCATCGTCCTGATCGAGGATGGCCGTGTCGCAATAGACGAGTGTATTTTCCTGGCGCATCCGCACGTTGCCGCTCAATTTCTGGATCGTACGCTCGCCCCGCAGGAAATATTCGACTACAAAAGCGGTCTCGATCTTGAGTTTTTGGGATGTGTCTTGAGGAGCGTTTATGGGTTGCTGGTTGCTGGTTGTTGGTTGCTGGGCGGAGACCAGGGCAGGGAAGGAGAGCAGCGCCAGCGCCAGCAGCATCCTGTAGCCTCGTCGAAGTAGATTGAGCGAGGCTTGCAGTAAGTGGATGTTGTATGTACAGATATTCATGGCTTTAAAGTACCCCGAAATGCTATTCCGCGAGTCATGTACCCCGGAACTCCGTTCCGGAAAGCGAGTGATGTACCCCGGAACTCCGTTCCGGGAATCGGTAGACTTCTCCCGGAACGGAGTTCCGGGGTACTATTTTCGGTGCGCCCCAAAATACGGCAACGCCAAATCTTTCTCTGCCACCAGCACTTGCGAAAGATCAAATTGCCAATCTACCTGAAGGGTGGGGTCGTCATAACGAAGACCACCTTCATGGGCTTTGGAATAATAGTTATCGCATTTATACTGAAATTCAGCGGTCTCGCTCAACACCACATATCCGTGTGCGAAACCACGCGGCACCAGCAACTGGCGGTTGTTTTCAGCGCTCAACCGGATGCTGTACCACTGGCCGTAACTCGGTGAATCTTCGCGTAGATCCACGGCTACGTCCAATACTTCGCCTTCCGTCACGCGCACCAGTTTGGCCTGGGCCGCTTCGCCCACCTGGTAATGCAGTCCGCGCAGCACCCCCCGCGTGGAGCGGGCCTGGTTGTCCTGTACAAATTCAATCTGTACGCCCGCTTCTTCCCAGGTGCGGCGGTTGTAACTTTCGTAAAAATAGCCCCGGTCGTCGTGAAATACGCGCGGTTCAAAAACCAGCAGGTCTGAAATGGGTGTGGTGGTGAGTGGCACTTTGAAAAAGTTTGATGTTAGACTTAGGACGTTGGACTTAGGACGTTGGACGTTGGACTTAGGACTCTGGACTTAGGACGTTGGACTTAGGACGTTGGATGTTGGACTTAGGACTTAGGACGTTGGACTTAGAACTTAGGACTTAGGACGTTGGACGTTGGACTTAGGACGTTGGACTTAGGACGTTGGAGCAAAGATTCAGGAGGAGGTTGTTGTCCAACGTCCTGAGTCCAACGTCCTGAGTCCTGAGTCCAACATCCAACATCCAACGTCCAACGTCCTAAGTCCAACATCCAACGTCCAAACCAGCCGCAAAGGTGAGAAAGCCGCCGCGATTTCCGTTTTATGACAAAATACTTTCAAAAGTTTTGTCGGATAGAACATCGGTCGCAACCTACTTTTGTCCCGAATGTTGATTAGGTCTAAATTACATTAACCAATCAGCATGGTTTTGGACGTTGGATTGGAGACTTTGGACTTTGGACTTTGGACTCAGGACTTTGGACCAAGGCATTCGAGCCCCAACTTCGAACTCTCGAACTCTCAAACATCAAACTTCGAACTTTAAAAGATGCAGCGACGATATCGCACGATCCCCGACCTGAAACAACATGAAAGCGCTCTTATGATCGCTTTCTCCGACCCCGCCATGGCGGGCAAATTAACTGCCATGGGCGTGTTGCCCGGCACCCGCATCGAAATGGTGCGCCGCGCTCCGTTTGGCAGCGCTTACTATGTGAAAGCAGATGGCATTCGTTTAGCGCTTCGGGAGGAAGAAGCCGCCTGCATGATGCTCGAAGTATGAACCCAGACCCTATTAGTCCCAAAATTGCCCTTATCGGTAACCCGAACAGCGGGAAATCTACCGTTTTTAACCAACTGACCGGCCTCCGGCAGAAAACCGGCAATTTCCCCGGGGTCACGGTAGACAGTAAAGAAGGTCGCCTGCGCTTTCCCAGCGGCCAGGAGGCGATGCTGGTAGATTTGCCCGGCACGTATAGCCTTTATCCCACCTCCTCCGATGAGAAAATCGTGGCGGAAGTACTGGGCAATCCGCAGGACAAATATTTCCCCGATGTGGTGCTGTACGTGGCGGATGCCACCCACCTGGAAAAACACTTCCTGCTGCTCACGCAACTCCTCGACTTGGGGCTGCCCGTTATTCTGGCGTTGAATATGAGCGATCTGGCTGCCCAGTCAAACATCAAAGTCAATGTGCCCAAACTGTCCGAACGACTCGGCATCCCCATCGTTTCCATCAGCGGCCGCACCGGCGACAATATCCAGAAACTCATCGGCGAGACGGAGAAATTAGTTCGAAGTTTGAAGGTGGGAGTTCGAAGTTCGAACTCTCCTGAACTTCAAACTTCAAACTTCAAACTTCAAACTTTCTACACGTTCAGCGAAACCGAAAAACAAGTCGCCGAAGCCGTGCGGCTCAACCTCGAAACGCATAACTCCTATCGTGCGCTGCTCCTGGCACACCACCATACCTGGCTGAAATTTTTGTCGGTCAGTGAGCGCGACACGCTGGCGGCCATTGTGCAAACCAAAAACTTCCAGTCCCTGCGGTCGCAGGTGGATGAAACGCTCGATCGCTACGACCGATTCACGCCGATCGTCCAGGAAGCCGTACAGCATCCGCCTGCATTTCCCGATACGCCGACCGACCGGATTGATGCCGTGCTGACCCACCGGTTCGCCGGGCCATTCATCTTTTTTGCAGTGATGCTGTTGCTGTTTCAGGCCATTTTCGATTGGAGCGATTATCCGATGGGGATGATAGAAACCGGTTTCGGCATCCTGAATGACTGGATCAAAACGACCTTCCCGGCGGGCTGGGCGACCGACCTGCTGACCGACGGCATTCTGACCGGCTTGAGCGGGATCATGGTGTTCGTGCCGCAGATCGCCATTTTATTCCTCCTGATCAGCATCCTGGAAGAGGTGGGCTACATGGCGCGGGTCGTGTTTATGTTCGACAAAACCATGCGCCGCTTCGGCATGAACGGCCGCAGCGTCGTATCGCTCATCAGCGGGGGCGCCTGTGCCGTGCCTGCCATCATGAGCACCCGCACCATCGGCAACTGGCAGGAGCGCCTCATCACCATCATGGTCACGCCGTTTATCAGTTGCAGCGCCCGCATCCCGGTTTACCTGGTATTGATCGGACTGGCGGTGCCTTCTGTTAAATTCTGGGGATTTCTCAATGCCCGCACCCTCGTGTTTGGCGGGATGTACGCACTGGGCATTCTTGCGGCTTTCCTGTCAGGATGGGCGATGAAAAAATGGCTGCGTTCCCGCGAGCGCTCTTACCTCGCGATCGAACTGCCCGTCTACCGGATGCCGCACTGGAAAAACGTGTGGCTCACGATGTGGGAAAAGACCCTGTCGTTCATCGTTGGAGCAGGCAAAATCATCCTGTACGTTTCTATCGGGCTCTGGGCGCTCTCGCGTTTCGGCCCGGGCGATTCGATGAAAGAAGCCAAACAAAGCGCCCAACAGGAAGCCGGTACGCTCCAGTTGGATTCGACGCGTACGAACGACCTGATTGCACAACGGCAACTGGAAGCCTCTTTTGCAGGGCGCACCGGTCATTTTATCGAGCCGGTGATCCGGCCGCTCGGCTACGACTGGAAAATCGGCATCGCCTTGCTCACTTCTTTTGCCGCCCGCGAAGTCTTCACGGGCACCCTGGCCGTGCTGTACAACATAGGTTCCGCCGAAGGCGACATCAACAACCGCGCAGAAAACGCCGCCAAAGCAACGCTCCGTGAAAATATGAAGACGGAAAAATTCGACAACGGCCAACCCGTCTATACCCTCGCCACGGCACTTTCCCTGCTGGTGTTCTACGCGCTGGCGATGCAATGTTTCAGCACCCTCGCCACCGTGCGCCGCGAGACCGGCAGTTGGCGCTGGGCTGCGCTACAGTTCGCCGTGATGAGCGGCATGGCGTATGGCGGGGCGTGGGTGGTGTACAGGTTGTTTTCGTAAATAAGATCAATCTCTCCCTCTTGCCACGACCAGCCGGGTCGTATGCCGGAATGTTTTATAATCCAGTATGGTCGCATAATAAACGCCCGCCGGATAGGTGCTCACATCCAGCGTCAGGGTCGCGCCGCCCCGGATGAAAGGCAATTCGTACACCAACCTGCCCATCACATCATAGATGCGAAGCGGGTCGCTTACCTGGGGCGGAATACTCAAAGTCATTTCTGTGGACGACGGATTCGGCCAGGCCCGAAGGGTCTCCTGTGAAATACTCCAGGTGAGCGACTCCTCAGGAGAAGGAGTATTGATGCCGAGGGTGTCACAAACACTTCCTTGCAGATCGTAAAGTCTGTAAAATGGAAAGTTAGGAAGTGTAACGCCATACGTTTTTGGCAATAAAATGTCGTGTTGCCTGAAATTGCAAGCGATTCCGAAACGATCAGGTGCATGAATGACGTGGACTACATTGATGCCATTGGAGCAGCACATATAAATTTTACCGTCGGGTGCCAGTCGCTGCTGGTAGAATGTAGCCGCAAAAGAGGTCTTAAAGCCGTCATAATCGGCTACCTTGAACGGCGCGATCTTCCTGGCCCGCATATCGTATTGAAAGAGTTCTGTGGTGGTGGACACGTACAGAAGCCGGGAGTTGGGGGAGAAGGCTGCTCCACTCGACCCGTTCTTGCCTGGATGGGTCACCGGGAATTGAAGGTCACTTGGGCAGCAAAAAACACCTGTACACCGGTCAAAATAAAGGACCTGTGCAATGCCCTGCACGAAGTTGGTGCGGGCATATAGCGTCCCGTCCGGTGAAAAGACTGCCGGACTCACAAAATCCCCCATTTGATAGGAGCCGATGGTTTGTAGGATGGGTTGGCTCACACCTTCTGGTGATACCAGAAAGATGCAATAGGTATTCGACTCCCGCTGCGGTACCACCACCCACCAGTCCCGACCATTTCCATGTTTGACCGCTGTCAGCATATCCGACAAGTTGTTTTGGTACACCCGTTCATTTTTCTTCGTCACCCTGCCCGCTCCACCATTTTGATTCATGTCAATGATCGTATACAGCAACTCGTCCGGATATTTTTCCCGTTTGCGGGTGTTGGGGTGTACGAGTATGTATTGTCCGGGATGTGCAGGAAAAGGGAGGAAAAGGAGACCTTGATGAAGCTCGAAGAATCCATAATCTGCACAATACCCGGAGCCATCCCCGGGGTTGAGTGAATCGCTGTTAGCGATGAATTCGGCATCGTCATTCAGTATGGAGCAGCCACTACTCACACACTGTAGTTTCCCATATTCATCGGATATGGAAGCGTTCGTAAATGATAGGTCGAATTTTTTGGGTATAGACAAAGTGTCTATTTGGGGAGGGTTAAAACTAAAATCTAGGTAGGAGATTATGCTTCGCGTATTTGAAAACCCCTGACCTAATAGCCAGAAGTTATCATGTTTTTGAGATTGGGCAGTGGGTAAAAGACAAAAAGAGAGCAATATGAACAAGATGGAGTAATTCTTCATGTCTAAAAAAGATAGGGCTGTTGTATCAAAAGTCTAAACCAAGAAAAACCATTTTTTAGTTGCCAAATTATTGCTGCTAAACCCCGCCTGGATAATTACCCGCCTGGAATTTGACAACTTTTTTTTAAGTTGTCAAATTTGGCAGGTTTGCCAAGCATTATTGGGGTTGGTTTTTTGTGCCGCGCTTGGTGTTCTCCCCGCCGCGCGTGGGTCTTTTGACCTAGCGCCACTCCCGTGGGTAGCGAGACCAAAAGTGAGTTCAAAAACAGGAATTTGTGCTAAAACCAGTTAATTCTGACTGCTCGTTTGGCTTTGAGGACCCCATGAAGTGGCGCTGGGTCAAAAGACCCAGGCGCGGCGGAAGTCGCATAGCATCCAGTAAAAGCAGAAATACCGCTACAACAAGAATGGGACACGGATCGAACGGATTTGACAGATAAAAACAGATTAAAAAAATCCGTCCTAATCCGTAAAATCCGTTCAATCCGTGTCCCATTGTCATTGTAGCGCGCAAGGCCACCTCTAATGATTCGCACAGCGAAAATTACCTTAACCGCCCGTGTCCCATTGTCATCGTAGCGCGCAAGGTGCAATGACTCGCACAGCGAAAATTACCTTTAAAAATAACCGCTCTGCGAACTCAGTCCACCACCACTTTCCCCGTCACCCGCCGCACATCGCTCAGGATTTCATACCCATAGAAGCCTGCTGGCAGGTTTAGGTTGTCCAGTTTTGCAGTTCCAGTGAGATTTTTTTCCAACACGACTTTACCCGTCACATCGAATAAACGCAACCGGTAAGCGTCTTTGGCCTGCGTCTGGATGGTCAACGACTGACCGGCGCCGAGCGGGTTGGGGTAGAGTGACCAGACCTCGGCCTGTAGATCCAACGCAACGACCCGAACGGGCGAGAGCGATGCTTTGCCATCCACGTCCACCTGGCGGAGGCGGTAGTAGTTCAGTCCGGCAACGGGCTGCTTGTCGGCGGTTTCGTAGTTCTGAAGACCACCGAGGGGTCGTGCAGTAACCTGGCCGATAGACTGGAACGCAATGCCGTCGCTGCTTTTTTCCACAATAAAATGCGAGACGTCAGGGGTTTGGTTGACCGACCAATAGAGTCGGACGGAGCGGTGGTCGGGTTGCAGACCGGCCTGAAAATCAAGCCATTCCACCGGCAGTGGACCTGCTGTAGTCGTGATGACGAATTGGCTGAACGACTGCACGCCATTGGTAGTAGAAAACAGCACCGAGCCGTTGATTCCCGGCGTGACGGCATCGCCGTTGTCAATCGAGGCGCCCCAGGAGTTGCCGTCGGCGGTGCTGCCGCGCTTGAATAGTTGGAAAGCGGCAGGGTTTGCTCCTGTGGCAATGTTGCCGACATTTTCGAACCGGAGGGAGTCGAGCGGAGAGAAAATGCCGTTGGTGCCGTAGTTATTGACCACCCAGTAAGCGATGCTGTGTGGATTGGCATTGGGCAATTGATCGGGCACCAGGCGGATGCGGCTGACACAGAGTTCGCCGTTGGGGTAAGTACCGGTAGCGGGGAAGCCGAGTGTCAGGCCGGTGCTGCCGAAGTCGTAGGCACCACCTGCCGTCACGGTGCGACGGAAACTGTTGCCGATGCCCACCGGAGCGGTAGAAGTATTGCGTACAGCGCTGCCCACCAAGGAGGCGTGGCGGGTGGCCACCCGGTCAAGCACGATGCCGGAAGGCTCGTTGAACTGGTAGTAACTGATGAGGTTGGGAAAATCGACCGGTTTTTTGGTCAGGTGCATCAGTTCGCGTACCTCATTTTGCGTCAGCGATTTATCAAAAACGCAAACTTCTTCAATGGCTCCATTCATATAGCGGCCGTCCCAGCCTTTATAGTTGCCGAGCCGACTGGTTTGATTAAAATTCACTGCCGGCACCGTAAAGTTATGGGTGGCCTTTTTTCCATTGACATAAAGGGAAATACCGGTCGGCTCCACCACCATAGCGACATAACTCCATTGGTCGGCCGGAGCGATCAACCCGCTGTCCCACCACCAAGAGCCGTCGGACCAGTGGTAGCCAATGGTATTGTTGCCTTCCCGGAAATTAAAACCGGCCGTTTCGCCGTCGTGCATAAAAATCGCACTGTAATCCGGCTGGATGCCATTGGGTTTGATCCAGGCAGTGATCGTCATGGCATTGGTGTTGATCGCAAGCGGTGGCACAGCGACATAGCCTTCGCTGGTGTTGCCACCCATCTTGACAGAGCGGTCCGGTATGGTGTCTGCCTCGCAACCGTTGGTGACCACGATGTTCAGGGATTTGGTGAAGGTCCCATTGAGCGTCATCGTGGCAGTGTAAGTGCCGGAGTTGCCAAAAACCACTTTAGGCGTGCGGACATTCGTTGCGCTCACATATTGCGGTTGCGGGCTGAATGCCCAGGACCAGGTGGTGGATGGGTTTTGTTTCACCACTGAATAGTCGTCAAAAAAGATCGTATCCCGACTGCAATTGGTTTTCAACGCACTGGCAATGGGTTGCGCGATGGTGGAAGACGGCTCGAACAGATTGGATTCCCATACGCCGAAACCCCAGGTACCGTTGCGGATTTTGCCGTCGCGGTAGAATGGTTTGAGGCGATTGGTCTCGGCGCTCACTGGCAAGCCGAAGCTGAAAGGAATCCAGCTGGGAAAAAGGTTGTTGCGGTAAAAGACACCGCCGCTGGTACCCAGGTAAATACCGCCGTTGGTGCCGTATTGGGCCATGATGTTGGAGATGGTGTAGCCGTCCAACGCGCTGGTGGTCAGGTTGATCCAGGAACCCCCGCCGTCCAGCGTCTTGTAAATTTTCTTCCCGTTGGAGCCATACGTCAAAGCCACCCACAGGATGTCTTCGTTTTCTGCGCTGACCGCCATTTTCACGCGATCGTTGTTGTTGGGCAAAGGCAGCGGGGCAAGGTCGTCCCAGGTCTGGCCGCCATCGTCGCTGCGCCACATCGCGTCGTCGGTGCCGTCCCATTGGGAGCAGTAGATCACTTCCGGGTTGGAGCGGCTGACCTCGATTTCATAGACGTTGTTGGTGGAAGTCCCCGGAAACGTATGCAGAACGCTATAAGACGTGCCGCCATCGGTGCTTTTCCAGATTTTATTTTCAAAGCCGATATAGACGATGTTCCAGCAACGCGGGTCCCACGCCATTTCGCTGTTGGCATAGTGAGCGTAACTCTCGTTGGGGAAAAGTCCGACCGAAAAAGCACCCACGCCATCGCCAAAACCGCCCAGCAAACGATAGCCGCCGATGTCGGAAAAGTAGGTTTTGCGGTTGTCGCCTGGGTTGACGTAGCCGGTGGCCGATTCTGCACCGCCCATGCGGTAGAATTTTCCGGCCGGAAAACTCTGGTGCCAGGCCATGTTGCCGTTGTGGTAGCGTCCGCCCACGAGTACATCCTCATTCCAACCACTGTCGAAGCCCCAGAGGTCTGCACCTGAAATTCCGTTCATACGCGCTTCCATGGTCTCTGCGAAGTTGGGAGAATAGTTGAGACCTCCGTCGGAAGCAATCCACAGATCATTGCCATGCACAGCCAGCGCCTGCAAATCCGGGTGGCTCCAGGGCAGGCCGCCGACATAACCGCCGAGCGGATCCCAGGATTCACCACCGTCTGAACTTTTGAACCACGACGTGCCGCCTGCGATGATCTCGTTCTCATTGCTGGGGTTCACGATGATGGCCATGTCGTAGAAGCCCTGCTCGAAGCCGGAGAACTCGCCGTTGTTGGTCATCAGGTTGGTATGATTCGGTATGGAGTAGGGGATGGGATTGTTGCCAATGGCACTGGTGGGATGGGTGTTCACCCAAGAGGTGCCACTGTTGGTGCTGACGAAGACACCGACGTAGCCTTTCAAATTGGAGCCGCTGCCGATGATATAGGCGTAGAGTTTGGATGCATTGCTGGGGCAGACAGCGATGATAACGCCTGTGCAGGATTCGCTTGGAGCGGGTGACCACCAGCCGGTGTTAGAATTGCTGAAAGACGCGCCTGCATCGGTCGAAATGCGAAAATCAGAACTGTTTCCGCTTTTTCGCGCCGTGAATACCGTGTTCGGGCTGCCGACCTTGAATTTGACCGTCCAGGTTTGCTGTGTATGGATTTTGGTCCAGGTTGAGCCGTTGGTTTCGGTGCGCAGCAGTCCTTGGTCGCTGGCAGCCAGGATAATGGCGGGATTCGTGGGGCTGATGGCCAATTCATTGACCCAAAGGCCGACCTCCGTGTAAACAGTGGTCCACGACGCGCCGGCGTCCACCGATTTGATAATTTTCCCTTTGGTAGCGGCATATAAAATGGCGGCGTCGGCAGGATGGACTTTCACGGCGCCGAATGAGCCGTGGAAGACGCTTTGAGTCAGCAGTATCCAGTGCAGGCCTTTGTCGCTGCTGCGCCAGAGGCCGCCCGTTTCGCCGCCTGCGTAAATTACGTTGTTGTCGGAAGGCGCAATGTCCACGCAATAGATATTGGTTTGCCAGGTGACTTCGGTCGTTCCGTCGGTATCAAAGGTCTGATTGGGACCTGCGAAGGTCCAGCCGAAGTTGCCGCCGCCGCGCTGTGGATCGCCAGCCCGTTGCGTCCGTAATCTTGCTTCCTGTTCGGCCATTTCGGCGGGGGTCAGTTGACGGATGCTGCCGTCGGGTTGCACGAGCGGACGCGCCCAGTGCATCCAGCGTTTGAAGTATTTGGTGTAGCTGTTTTTTTCAAAAGGGTGCTTGCTGTAGTAGTCTGAATACGCCCGTTCTACTTCAAAAACATTGGGAGGGTCGGCTTGCATCAACTGCATCCAATCCGGGGCGTCGGGAGCCACATAAATAGGATGGGGGTGCTCCTGCGAAAAAAGCAGGAGGGGAGTGAGGCAAAAGGCAAGCAGGAGTAAACCGAAGGAACGTGTAAAGGAATATTTCATGGAAAAATACGGTAGATGGTTGAAGCCGTAAAATTCCTGAAAAAAATGCGAAATGAGTGAAAATTTGTGGACTTGTGCCAGATTTTGACGGTCATGCCGCCCTCTGCCAAACATTTCCCGTCCTTTGAGGTTCCTTTGCCACGTCACACAAAATTTTTTGCCACCTTGTCCATGCCGAAGTCTGTTTCCGGTTTTTCCAAATTGACCAAACCCGAAAAAATCAACTGGTTGTCCGAGAATTTCTTCCCGGAGCCGGAAGCCGCTGTACGCAGTTTCGCGGAATGGCAGCATGCCAACATTGACGTGCAACGAGTGATAGACGGATTTACAGAAAATGCCGTCGCAAATTTTCCTTTACCGCTGAGTGTGGCGCCCAATTTCCTGATCAACGGAACCATCTACGCGGTGCCGATGGTGATCGAGGAAAGTAGTGTGGTGGCTGCGGCCTCCAGTGCGGCCAAGTTTTGGGCGGACCGCGGCGGATTTCACGCGGAAGTAGTCGGCACGGTGAAACTTGGACAAGTGCATTTTCGCTGGGCGGGTTGTTCGGAGCGATTGAGGGCCATTTTCCCGGACCTGAAGGCCAGTCTGCTGGCTGAAAGCAAAGACCTAACCGCCAATATGGAGCGGCGCGGCGGCGGAATACTCGACTTGGAATTACTGGACTTTACTCACTTGGAACCCCGCTACTATCAACTGCGCGCCTCGTTTGAGACCTGCGACAGTATGGGTGCTAATTTCATCAACTCCGTGCTGGAGCGGTTTGCCGACTCGCTCGAACATTTCCTCACCAACACGCCCGGCCTCAACGACACCGAGCGCGATGTGGAGGTAGTGATGGCGATCCTGTCCAATTATACGCCGCAATGCCTCGTCCGCGCCTGGGCCGAAACGCCCATCGCTTCCTTCGAGCAATTGGCCCGCAAACAGGGCATGGACGCGGCCGCACTGGCCGACCGGTTCGCGGTGGCGGTGCGCATTGCCACGATTGATCCTTACCGGGCGACGACGCATAACAAAGGCATTTTCAACGGAATAGATGCAGTTGTGCTGGCGACGGGCAATGACTTTCGCGCAGTGGAAGCCTGCGGCCATGCTTATGCCTGTCGCGACGGGCAGTACAGAAGCCTGAGCTGCTGTACCGTAGAAGACGGCATGTTTCGATTCGAGTTAGAGATCCCGCTTGCACTCGGCACGGTGGGTGGCCTGACTGCCTTGCACCCGCTCGCCAAATGTTCGCTCGAAATGCTCGGCAACCCGTCCGCCTCCGAATTGATGTGCATCGCCGCTTGTGTCGGCCTGGCCCAGAATTTTGCAGCGGTGCGGTCGCTCATCACCACCGGCATCCAGCAGGGGCACATGAAAATGCACCTGACCAACATCCTGCATCATCTCGGAGCATCAGAGATGGAAGTGGAAGCGGCGCAGGTGCATTTCAGCAACCAAACGGTGAGTTTTAGTGCGGTTCGGGCGTTTTTGAGTAGCGTACAAGAGAAGTAGAGCCCTTTTTTACACAACGAGACAACAATGGGACACGAATTTAACAGATTTAACCGATCGGGACGGATTTTTTTCTAAATCTGTTTTATCCGTCTAATCTGTTGAATCCGTGTCCCATTGTTGTCGTGGGCGAAGAAGCACACTGACTAAACCCTTGACACGGGCACCTTCACCAGCGGCGGAATGACCTTTTTGTCTTTATTCTTTATGTGGTCGCCGCCGTATTGGTCTATCAGGCTCTGGAGATCGTTCCAGCGGAGGTTGCCTTTCAGGCTGAACAATACACTTTCTTCAGGCGTCCGTACGAATACGACCAGTTTCCGAAGGGCGCTGCGGCGGTCTTTGGCCATCACCCGGACATGGGTTTTGCCATCGCGCACCATGACTATATCTTCCAGATGATGCCGGGATGCTTTGCGCTCGAAGCGGCGCATGTCGCGGTCGGTGATCGGACTGCGGTCCTGAAACACCAGCACACGTACCTTGCTGACCCGGCTCAACAGTTGACCGCCGTCTTCATCCTTCACAAAAAAAGAAGCGACATCAAAAACGGCCCGTCCGGCAGTGAACGCGATGCCATCGTAGTCTTTATATTTCCAATGGAGCCACGCGTCCTGTGCCTGGAGGGAAAAATGCCCGACAAAGAGCAGAAGCAGGCTGATGATGATTGATTTCATATTAAAAAACGATGTGGAAAGTTTAAAAATACCTGCTTCTGAACCTTCATTCCTGGTGATTCGATGCAGAGATAAGGAACGGACGCATTTCTGGAGCGATCAATTTTTCTCGGGCGCTTCCTCTTGTTCCTTGGCTTCTTTTTTCTCTTTCTTTTCCTTTTTCTCCGCCTTTTCTTCCTTGGAATCAATTTTTTTCAACTGGTCCAGCCCGTCAATATCCAGGGCGTTGGCGACGGAAGAAATCTTTGCAAGGTCAATCCTTCCAGTGAAACTGACCAGCGTGAACTCGGTCGGCGAACCGACCAGCAAAAGTAATTCCTCGATCACGTTATCCTTGTCTTTTGTCCAGATCCGTACATTTTCCTTGCCGTCGCGGACCGTGATGAGTTCGGAGTATTCTCCTACAGGCACTTTACCAAGCGCTTCTTTGTAAAGTGCCGTTCCGTCGGCAATGCTGTCGGCGGTGAGCACGCGCAGACCGCCCAGGTCTTTGATGACAGACTGCACTTTGCTCCATTCCGGATCGTCTACTTCGATTTTGGACAACATTTGGAAAAGTTTGGGACTGATGTACACGACGGTGAATCGTTCGTCGTCTACATAACGGTTGAAAAACCGGGTCACTGCGTCATTTTGCGCAGAGAGGGACAGGGCTGCCAGCAGGAACATCGGCAGCAAAAAAAGCATTTTTTTCATAGCAAATAAATGGTGAGCATGTGAGTGGAGTGAGAAAGGGAAAGGAATGAAAAAGGGAGAGGAGTGAGACGTGCACTGCTGACTATCTCCCGTTCCTTAGGAACGCGGCACCAATAACTTAGTCATTTGATGCCACCCTTTGTTCCATCATACGGCCGCTATTTTTCTTTAAATAGCCCCACTATTCGCAGAAAAATAGTGTTGTCTGATGAAAAAATGGTTGACCTAAAATGACTAAGGTATTGGTGCCGCGTTCCTTATCCTTCAATTTCTTTTTTATGTTTAAAATATTTTTCAATCGTTTCCACTTGATTGAGATTTTTGGAGGCTGCATGGCGGCCTTTGTTGAGTTTGGACGACAAGAGCACCAGCGCAGCCTTCACTTCCTCGAGGGCTTTTTCCGTTTCCGGGTCGAGTGGGGCGGAGGCCAACGTAGCAGTCGGCCGGGTAGTCGGATGGTGGCGGCGCGGTTTGGCTTTCGGCTTGGCTTCGGCCACAGCAGGGACCGGGATTTGCTGAGGGTTTACTTGAGGCGCCGCTTCCGGCATGGCTGTCGGAACGATAGGTTGAACCGTCGGAGCCGCATTGATCTGCGCCACTTGTTGGCCGTCGTCTGTACTGCGATGCGTCATCCACCAGGCGCCGACGGTTATCATGCCGATCACTGCGGCCGCTGCTGCCATCCGATACCAGGCCAGCCGGGGCTGTTGGGGCATCTGCACCGCAAGATGAATTTTAGGCGATTGCACCCCTTGCTCCTCGCGCAGGGCCTGGAAGAACGGCGCTTCGGCTGCAAAACGCGGGTCTACCCTGTCCGATGAGAAATAGGCTTTCAACCTACGTTCTTCTTCCAGCGTCGTCTCTCCGTCCCAGTAGCGGTCGAGGAGATTTTGGATATCATCTATGTAGTTCATTTCTTTCAAGTTTAAAAAAGGTTGATCGAGTTTGAAGTTTAAGGAACGCGGCACCAATAACTTAGTCATTTGATGCCACCCTTTGTTCCATCATACGGCCGCTATTTTTCTTTAAATAGCCCCACTATTCGCAGAAAAATAGTGTTGTCTGATGAAAAAATGGTTGACCT
>Ga0209181_10006553_pt1 | contig 16268 bp, 14 predicted proteins | sample MAT05_FD_187208 | JGI IMG/M metagenome (GOLD analysis project Ga0209181, IMG submission 187208) | Freshwater microbial communities from Lake Fryxell liftoff mats and glacier meltwater in Antarctica - MAT-05 (SPAdes) (version 2) | ecosystem: Environmental > Aquatic > Freshwater > Ice > Liftoff... | reverse complement strand
CGTCGAGTTCTCCGGCGTTGAGCACCATCTGGTAGAAGCGCGCCATGTCGGCGGCGGTGGAGAAAAGTCCGCCGCTCGGCTCGGCTTCGCGCACGATGTCGGGCTCGGAGGTGAGGAATGTGTTGTGCGCCGGGACGAGTTTGTCGCCAGCGAGCTTGTAGGTGCGGGCGAGGCGTTCGCGCTGCGCAGCGTCGGGATGCCAGGTGGTGTCTTTCATTCCAAGCGGCAGGAGGATGCGCTCGGCGACGAATTGCTCGAAGGTCTTGCCACTGGTGATCTCAACGATGCGCCCCGCGACGGTGAGGCCGAAGCCGTACTCGTATTCGCTCCCGGGCTGGAATTCGAACGGCTCTTTCAGGATGTCGAGCGCGTATTGGGCGAGCGGGACGTTGCCATCGCTGGGCTTGCGTGCGGGATCGGGGATGCCGCTGGTGTGGGAAAGAAGATCGCGCAACGTGATGGGGCGAACCAGCGCGCGGCCACCGACTTTCACCTTCGCGAGTTCGGGCACCCACTTCGATGCGGGTTCGTCGAGGGCGAGTTTGCCCTCGTCGGCAAGAATCATCACGGCGGTCGAGGTGAGACTCTTCGTCATTGAGGCGATCCAGAAGATCGTGTCGGGGGTCATCGCCTTTTTCTTTTCGGTATTCGCCATGCCCGCTGCATCGAGGTGGACGAGTTTGCCATCCCGCGCGACGAGGGTGACGACTCCTGAGGCCCGGTTCTGCTTCAGCAATTCCTCCATCGCGGGTTTGATGGCGGCTAGCTTTGCTGCATCCATGCCCGCTTCCTCCGGCTTCGCCGGGGCGAGCGCCACGGCCTTCACCGTTGCCACCTGCGGGGGTTTCGGCGGCTCTGGTTTGGGCGTCACAGGTTTTGGCGTCGCAGGCTTGGGCGGCTCGGGTTTTACCGGCGCCGGTTTCGGCGGTTCCGGCTTTGCGGGCTCCTTTTTCTCCTCGGGCTTCGCCTGCGCGACAGTTGCGGGCGGCACCGTCCATCCACGATCGATGGCGAGCGTGGGCAGCGCCTTGGCCAAAGCCGCGGCACCGGCGTCCGTCACTTTCGTCTCGAAGACGTAGAGGCGCTTGAGATTCTTCATTCCGCTGAGTTCCTTCAGCCCGGCGTCCGTGACTTCGGTGTGGAACAGGTTGAGCGATTCGAGCTTGTCCAGCCCTTTGAAATGCGCGAGGCACGCATCGCTGGCGTTGCTGCGGGAAAGATTCAATTTCTTGAGGCTCTTCAGCGAAGCGACGCCTGCGAGGTCGGCGGGCTGAAACTGGAGCCCGGCCAGATCGAGTTCGATGATGCTGGGAATCTTCCCAATCAGCGCGAAAGCAGCGGCATCCGGCTTCTCGATGCCGCGGAAATTCACGTAGCGCCAGTTGACGTTGGCAGCGAGCGATTGCACCAGGGCACCGCGCTTGGCGAGATCCTCCGCGGCTTGTTTTTCTTCGGGCGTCGGAGCGGGGCCTGCGTCGGCCTTTTCGTCCGCGGCAGGAGCGAGCGCTGGAAAAAGCAGGAAAGCTGCTGTGAGGATGGTGAGGAGGGTCGGTCGGTGGAGCTTCATGGTCGGGATGGGGTTTTCGTCCGGGGGATGCATTGCTACCACGCGCCTCCCCCGGAACGGAATTCATTTTCGCGACTCTCTGTCAGGCGGGAAAACTGTGAAGCGGCATCCCGTGGCATCCTTCTCGCTTTCGCAAGGCCGCATGGCCCGCATTGACCAGTACTTCAAATTCATGAAAGAGCAGGGTGCCTCCGACCTGCACCTGTCCACCGGCAACCCGCCCATCCTCCGCATTCACGGCGAGATGGTGCGCGTCGAAGCCGCACCCTTCACCGGCGACGATCTGAAAGCGCTCGTTTACGAGATCGCGCCGGAGCACAAGATCAAGCAGTTCGAGGAAACGGGAGACGTGGACTTCGGCTACGAGTATCCCGGCTTCGCCCGCTACCGCGCGAATTTCTTCAATCAGAAGTACGGCATCGGCGCAGTGTTCCGGCTCATCCCGAGCAAGGTTCTCACCGCGGATGACCTGGGGCTGCCGCCGGTAATCAAGAAGTTCGCCATGCTCAAAAAGGGGCTCGTGCTGGTGACGGGGCCGACCGGCTCCGGGAAATCCACCACGCTCGCGGCGATGGTCGATTTCGCAAATCTCCAGCGCAAGGACCACATCCTGACGATTGAGGACCCGATCGAATTCGTCCACAGGAGCCAGCAATCGCTCATCAACCATCGTGAGGTCGGCATCCATACAAAGTCGTTCACCTCGGCGCTGCGCGGTGCATTGCGTGAAGACCCGGACATCATCCTCGTCGGTGAGTTGCGCGATCTGGAGACCATCGAGCTGGCGCTCACCGCGGCGCAAACGGGTCACCTCGTGTTCGGCACGCTGCACACTCCGAGCGCGCCCAAGACGATCGACCGTATCATCGACGTCTTCCCCGGAGGCCAGCAGAACCAGATTCGCTCCAGTCTCGCGGAATCGCTCAAGGCCATCGTGGCACAAAACCTTTTCAAGCGGGTGGACAAGCCTGGCCGCTGCGCCGCGCTGGAAATCCTCGTCGTGGACAGCCCGATTGCGAATCTCATTCGCGAGGGCAAGACCCACCAGATCACGGGCATGATGCAGGTCGGCAAGAAGAAGGGAAATCAGCCTCTGGACGACGCAATCATGGAACTGCTGCGGGCGTCGAAAATCTCCCCCGAGGAAGCCTACGACAAGGCGATGGATAAGAAAAAATTCCGCGCCTTCGTCAAGGAGACGAACGACTGGGAGGACTAAGATATGAAACGCGCAGAACTCGACGCTGTCCTTACCTCGATGCTGGAAGTCGCCCCGGGCATCTCGGATATCAATTTCACCTGCGGACGTCCGCCACAGGTGGAGGCTTTCGGCGTGCTGAAAACCGCCGATGTGCCACCGCACGTCCGCAAGCTGACTCCCTTCCAAACGGAGCGGATTGCGCTGAACATCATCAACGGGGAAAAGCGGCTGCTGCGCGAACTGGCGGCGCAGGGTTCCTGCGACTGCGCCTACATGGTCGGTGAGCGGCTGCGTTTCCGCGTGAATATCTTCCGGCAGCGCGGCCACCTCGCCATCGTGATGCGGAAAGCGCAGACGGAAGTCCCGAGCATCCAGTCCCTGAATCTTCCCGCGACCATGAAGGAGGTCGCCAAGGAAAAGACCGGCCTGATCCTCGTTACCGGAGCGACCGGCAGCGGCAAGACGACCACGCTCGCGGCCATCCTCGACGAGATCAACAAGAGCCAGGCGGTGCATGTGGTCACGCTCGAAGACCCGATCGAATACCTGCACCCGCACAAGAAGGCGACATTCAACCAGCGGGAACTCGGGCCGGATTTCGATGATTTCCCCAGCGGCCTCCGCGCCGCGCTGCGCCAGGCGCCAAAGGTCATCTTCGTCGGTGAAATGCGCGATCGCGCCACGGTGGAAATCGCCCTCACCGCAGCGGAGACCGGCCATCTCGTGCTCTCGACCATCCACACGATCAACGCGGGCCAGAGCATCAACCGCATCCTCGGCATGTTTGAGCGTGAGGAGGAGCAGCAGCTCCGCATCCGGCTCTCGGACACGCTCCGCTGGATCCTGTCGCAACGCCTGCTTCCCCGCGTGGGCGGCGGACGCCAGCTCGCGCAGGAAATCATGGGCAACAACCTCCGCACACGCGAAGCCATCCAGATGGGCGAAGATGATGGCCGCACCTTTTACGACATCATCGAACAAAGCCAGACCTTCGGCTGGTGTACGTTCGACCAGGGCATCGTCGCGGCATTTGAGCAGGGAAAGATCACGGATGAAACCGCGATGCTCTACTCGACGAACAAGGCAAAGATGGGCCGCTACATCGACGACGCCAAGAAGCGGATGAACCTGGATTCCGTGGATACCTCGGACATGAAACTGGACCTCGCCACACTCGCAAGATGAGCACGCTTACCGATCACGATTTTCATCACAGGATCGACCTTTTCGAACCCGGCGACACGACCGCGCTCGTCTGCGTGGACGTGCCCGAGGTGCAGCGCCTCGTCGTCGAAAACCTGACCGAACTCGGCTGCAAGATTCACACGGGACTTTTCGTCGAGGATATCCTGCTGAAGCTCCAGACCCACGCCTACGATGTGGCCGTGATCTCGGAGCACTTCGGCGACTCGCCACTGCCAAACAATCCCATTCTCCAGTCCACGCTCGACATCGTGCCGAGCCAGCGACGCCAACAATTGATCGTCCTCGTCGGCGCCAACCTGCATACCGACAGTGACATGGAGGCATGGGGCCACAGCGTCGATCTCGTGGTAAACCTCGCGGATGTGCCGAATATCAAACACGTCCTCCGGCGTTGCATGCAGCGCAGCAGAACCTTCTACGTCCCGTACACGGAGGCGCTCATCGCCGCCGGCCTGAGTTAGCGGCCCTTTTTTCGCGCAGGATACTCGGCGTCCGCCGACAGCCGCACGTCAGGACCGAACCGTTCGTAGCGGACATTCCGGAGCAACACCGAATCCTCCGGACTTCCAGATCCCCTTCCGGCAATCACATTCGGCCCGCCACACACCAGCGGCGCCAGATAGAAGTGGACCCTGTCCACCACGCGGGCATCGAACGCAGCACCGAGAAGATCCCCGCCGCCTTCGATCATCACACTGGTGCAGCCACGGCGCGCAAGATCACGCAGCACGGAGCGAAGGGTCCTCCCCCGGTAAACGAGAGTGTGCAGGCGATGCCGATCGCCAAAGAGATGCGCGCTCTGCGGAAGGCGACCGCCCCGGGTGATCACGACACGCCACGGCTGTTTGCCCGCAAACTCATCGACTCCCCGAATCGTCAGCCGCGGATTGTCAGCCCGCAATGTTCCCGCGCCGATCAGGATCGCATCCACCTGCGTGCGCAGCCGCATCGCGTCGGCGCGCGCCTCGGCGCTCGTGAGCCATTGCCCCTCTCCCGGCGGACGTGTGAGCCGGCCGTCGAGCGACAGGCCGGCCTTCGCGATCACCAGCGGCATGCGCGTGGTCACCCATTTGTTGAAAGGCGCGTTCAGCCCCGTGCATTCCTCGGCAAGGATTCCACCCGTCACGCGGATTCCCGCGTCGCGCAGGATCGTCAGCCCGCGACCCGCGTGGCGCGGATTCGGATCGGTCGCCCCGATCACGACCCGCGCAAAGCCGGCGTCCATGATCGCATCGGTGCATGGCGGCGTGCGTCCGTGGGTGCTGCAGGGTTCGAGCGTCACGTAGAGCGTGGCCCCGCGTGCCGCTTCCGGTTTCTTCAGCGCCCGCAGCGCCTCGATTTCCGCGTGGGGGCGCCCGGCACTGCGGTGCCATCCCTTCGCAAGGACGCGCCCGGCTTTCACGATGACCGAACCAACGGCCGGATTCGGTGACGTGTGCCCGAGTCCCCTCGCCGCCTCGCGCAATGCGAGGCGCATGAATCTCTCGTCGTCCGCACGGCTCATGCACAGTCACGTAGCCGGGGCAAACGCTCCCGGCAAGGCCGCTTCCACCCTTGCCGTTCATGGCGTGTGGGGCTTCTTTACTGCATGCACCCCCGCGAGAAAGCCCGCCTCTTTGAAGACCTCGGCCAGCTAGTTCGCAGCGGCACGCCATTTCCGAAAGCCATCGAAGTCCTCCTCCAGCACACGCGCGGCGCCGCAAATTCCGCGCTCCTCGCACTGAAGACAGCGCTCGATCGCGGCGCCACGGTTGCCGGGGCGCTCGCCGCAGGTGCGCCCGCCATCGCGCCGCTAGAATGCGGGATCTTCACCGCGAGCGACCGCGCGGGCCGGCTCGAAAACGGACTCAGCCACGCCGCAGAATACTACGGCAGTCTCAGCGAAGCGCGGTCGCGGATGTGGAGCCGCGCCGCGTATCCGCTTTTCGTCCTGCACTTCGGCTTCATCGCGCTCTCACTGCCGATCGCGTTCGCGGCGGATGGCGGCATCGGTGCATTCCTGAAATCAGTCGGCATGGCCGTGGCGTGTCTGTGGGCGGGGATTGCCCTCGGGAGCCTCCTCCTCCGCAGCCTGACTTCAGCGGGGGAACGGAGCGCGGCGCTCGATCGCATGCTGCGCTCCATTCCGGTCTTCGGAAAAATCCGCCGCAACTTCAGCCTCGGGCGCTTCTGCGCGGCCTACAATCTCCAGCTCGATGCAGGCGTGAATGTCCTCGCCAGCCTCGATATCGCGGGCACTGCCAGCAGCAGCGCCGTCATCCGCGGAGCGACGGCGGCGGCACTCCCGGCAGTGCGCGCCGGTGGAAAGGTCGGTGCCGCTCTCACGGCGACCGGAGTTTTTCCCGAGCGGTTCATCCGGGCATTCGCAGTCGGAGAAGAAACCGGCCAGCTCGATCAAGAACTCCGACGGCTCGCGGACGAATGCCGACTTTCAGCGTTGCGCAGGCTGGAGACCGTTTCGGAGTGGATCCCGAAGCTCCTCTTCATCGCCATCGTGATCTACCTCGCATTCGGGATTTTCGGCTTCTATCGGGGCCAGCTCCAGCAACTGCAGGACGTGATGAAGGATTGAGTCTCGGTGACTCACTTGGGTTTCTGGATGGGGTTCACGAAAGCGCCTTATTGGCTCTTTTATCCAACGGATATAACTCTGGAGAACGGAATACAAGTAACTTCCTGTAAGAGTCTTGCGTCATATTTCAAGATGACTCGAATCCATTGGCATTTGGAAAGCTATCCAGTCCCGCAGCTTCAACCGAAGCGGTAAAACAACAAACCAACCAAATCCAATGAGCCTCATCCGATACATCAACCCTGAACTCACCACATCCGCCCTCTCCGGCCTGCGCGACCCGCTCAGCCGCCTCTTCGACCTCGCTTTCCCCAGCCGGGCAGCAGAGTCCTTCGGCGACTGGACCCCGGCCCTCGACGCCCACGAGGACAATGACAAATACGTCGTCTCGACTGACATCCCCGGCCTCAAGAAGGAGGACATCAACGTCTCCGTCCACGACGGCGTGCTGACGGTGTCCGGCGAACGCAAGAGCGAGAAGGACGTCAAAGAAGGCACCGTCCATCGCACCGAGCGCTACTACGGAAAATTCAGCCGCAGCGTCAGCCTCCCGGTGGCGGTTCGCGCCGACAAAGTGAGCGCCGTTTACAAGGACGGCGTCCTCACCGTCGAGATTCCGAAAGCCGAGGAAGCCAAGCCAAAGACGGTCGAAGTGAAAGTCTCGTAAGTTTCCACGCGGACTCGATTCAAGCCCGGCGGGTGGTCACTCCCCCGCCGGGTTTTCATTTAGAAAATGACCGTGCGACTGGCGGCGGGAACATCCCTGCTTCCCAAGCCCGGCGTAGGGCTCCACCTTCCATCGCCGACCGCACCACTTTTCCCGGTCGCGTCCGGCGGTCGCAATTGCACCCTCGCCTGCTATTCCTTCCCGCACCCATGTCCCCGCGCTTCCTGCCCCTCGCAATTTCCTTCCTCCTGCCGCTTCAGTGCATCGCCGACGACTGGCCACGATTTCGCGGAGACAATGGTTCGGGGCTTTCGTCTGCGTCGATCCCCGCCACGTGGACCCCGGCGAATCACCTCTGGAAGATCGCCCTGCCCGCCGCCGGCCACGGTTCGCCTGTGGTCGCAAATGAGCGCGTTTTCATCCTCTGCGGGAATGAGGAGACCGGCGCGCGCACGGCCCTGTGCGTGAGCGCCAGGGACGGCGCGACACTTTGGAAAAAGGAAATCGCCGCCAGCCCGTACCGCCACCATCGCTCGAACAGCATCGCGTCGAGCACACCGGCAGTCGATGCCGAGCGCGTCTGTTTCACATGGGGTTCGCCGGAGAAGCTGACCATCGCCGCATTCCGGCACGATGGCACGCCGGCGTGGGAAACCGATCTCGGACCCGTGAAGCGCGAACACGGCTACGGCAGTTCCCCAATCGTTCACAGCGGGCTCGTGATCCTTTCCAACGACCAGGAAAGCGACGGCGCCCTCTACGCGCTCGAAGCGGCCACCGGCAAGATGCGCTGGAAGCTCCCGCGCCAGGAGAACCATTCGAATTACGCCACGCCGTGCATCTACAAGCCACCCGGCGGCAACGAACAGCTCATCATCTCAAGCTGGCGCCTCGGCATCACCGGCGTGGATTTCGCGACCGGCAAGCAGGTCTGGCAGAACGCCGTTTTCGGGAGCAAACCCGAGCGCGCCATCGCCTCGCCATTCGTCGCGGGCGAATTCGTCATCGCCAACTGCGGCTTCGTCGGTCGCGACAAACACGTGGTCGTGCTCAAGCCCGGGAAAAGCCCTGGCACCATGGAGGAAGCCTGGCGCATCGAGAAGAATTCACCGCATATCCCCTCGCCCATCGTCGTCGGAGATCGCCTGTTTCTCTGGAACGATCTCGGCGTGATCCAGTGCGCAAAGCTCGCCACTGGCGAGATCCTCTGGACGGAACGCGTCCCGGGCGAGTTCTACGGTTCGCCGGTTCAGGCGGGAGGGCGGCTGTTCTGCGTGGACAAATCCGGGACTGTCACCGTCGTCGCCGCGACGGACAAATTCGAGTTGCTCGCCCGCAACCCGCTCGATGAATCGTCCCTGTCCACGCCGGCGATCGCCGGGGGACGCATGTTCATCCGCACCTCCGAACATCTCCACTGCATCGGCACCGCGCGGCAGTAGCAGGCGGTCGGAGCACCCCTCACGCGACGATCTCTGCCCATGCCTCCGGCCTCCACGGCGGAAGACAAAGATGAGCACCGCTCCAGCGACGAAGCCGCCGATGTGCGCCAGGTGAGCGACTCCGCCGACTTCCGCATTGCTGCTCATGATCGCCTGGCTGAACACCTGCATCCCGATCCAGATGAACAGGAACACAAACGCCGGGACATCCACGATCTGCGTGAACAGCCCGAGCGGGATGAGCGTGCGGACCGCCGCGCGCGGATGCTGGACGAGATAGGCACCGAGCACGCCGCTGATCGCACCGCTCGCGCCGACGAGCGGCATCGTCGAACGCGGGTCATGCCACACATGCGCGAGCGTCGCGACCGCACCGCACAGCAGATAGAACGCGATGAACCGCAGGATCCCGCACTCGTTCTCGACGTTGTCGCCGAAGATCCACAGGAACCACATGTCGCCCATTTACGCCGGCAGCTTGTAGCGGCCTGGCATCGCGACTTCCGGCACGGGGACTTTCGTTTCCCACGTGAGCGTGTTCACATCGACCGGCGCCCACGTTTCGTTCGACGCCACCGTCTCCTCCCAGGTGATCGTGCGGCCCGAGTAGGCGCTCATGCGACCCATGATGGCGAGCAGCGAACTGTGCGCGAGTTGCTCGCCCATGTTCACCGGCTTGCCGGCCTTGATGCTCTCGATGAGTTCCTTGTGCTCCTGCACATACATGAGGTTCTTCTCGCCCGGCCCGGTGCCGTCCGCCGAGCCGCCCTTTTCGTAATACCAGCGTTGTCCGTCGGTCGTATCCAGCACGTGCAGCGGCTTGAATCCGCTCACGGTTCCCGTGCCGTTGGCGCCGATGATGTAGTCGCTGTTCTCATTCGAGCAACCGCTCTGCTGCCGCGCGAAGATGAAGCCGCGCCCGCCATTCGGGAACTCGTACATCACAGCGAAGTGGTCAAATACATTGCCGAACTCCGGCTCGGTGCGCTGCTGGCGTCCGCCGATCGCCGAGCATTTCACCGGCGGCACATCCTTGAAGGCCCAGCTCATCTTATCCACGGAATGCACCGACTGTTCGACGATCATGTCGCCGCTGAGCCATGTGTAGTACATCCAGTTGCGCATCTGAGTCTGCAGTTCCGTCCAGTCCGACTGTCGCTCGTGCGGAGCCCACGGGGTGGTCGTAAGGTAAGTTCCGTAATACGCACGGATGTCACCGATGAAACCCGCGTGCATCTTTGCCCACGTCGCGCGCTCGGCGGAATTGTAGCGCCAGCAAAAGCCGGTCTGGATCGCGAGGTTCTTCTCCTTCGCCTTCTTCACCGCCTCCATCGCGTGGCGGATCGCCGGCGCGTCCACGCCGAGCGGCTTCTCGCAAAAGACGTGTTTGCCGGCATTGATCGCCTTGTGCAAATGCGCGGGGCGGAATCCCGGCGGTGTGGTGAGCAGGACGATGTCGATGTCGGTCGCGAGCACCTTGTCCACCGCGTCGAAGCCGACAAATTTCTGCCCGTCCGGCACCTTCACCTGATCCGGTCGCGCGGAGGAGATGTTCTTGAAGCTCGTCTCCAGCCGATCCGCGTGGACATCGCCCATCGCGACGAGCTGCACGGTCGGGTCGGCGTTCATCGCATCCATCAGCGCGCCGGAACCGCGGCCGCCGCAGCCGACGATGCCGACTTTGATCACCTTGGTCGCCTGGGCATTGACGATATGCGGGAACCCATTCACCAGCGCAGCACCGGCGACGCCGGCAGCACCACGGTGCAGGAAGGAACGACGGGAAACAGGATTGGGATTGGACATGATGTTGGTAGGTTGAGGTTGTGGGAAAAGGGATCGAAACAACTATCGGGCGGTTGCACGGTGTCGAGGCCAGTCTTTGCGGAAGGAAAGACCGCGCAGCATCCGGCGGCTTTGGAAAAATTCGCCTGCGGGCTGGCCCGCCCTGACCGGTCGCTCTCGCCTCCAACGCGGGAGGCTGTCACTGACAATAGGAGGACTGGCCATGACAGCATTTCATCCCCACGCGGACGTTCGTTTTGCCAAACGAAGGGGTCGCGTACGATTCTGGGCGGAGTCATCCTTGCCCTCCCGACTCCCATCACCCCCCATGAATCCACTCACCATGATCGCCGTCCTCACCACCTGCGCAACCAGCGCGCCTGCCGCCGAATCTTTTCACCAGACGCTCATCAGCGCCCGCGACGGCGTCCGCATCGATACGCTGGAAATCAGTGGCCGCGATGTGACTCCGCAGACTCCGGGCTGGTCGGTGCGAAAGGTCACGCTGCACGGCGGCAAGCAGGAAGGTGTGGACGTGATCATCGTGGACAACGGCAAGCTGCAGTTCACCGTCGTGCCGACACGCGGGATGAGCGTGCTCTCGGTGACGGGCGGCGATGTGCGGCTGGGCTGGGATTCCCCGGTGAAGGAGGTCGTGCATCCGCGCCACATCAATCTGCAAAGCCGCGGCGGACTCGGCTGGCTGGAGGGTTTCAACGAGTGGCTGGTGCGCTGCGGGCTGGAGAGCAATGGGCATCCCGGCACCGACAGATTCATCAACAACACCGGCGACGAGGCGACGATGGAACTCACGCTGCACGGCAAAATCGGGAACATCCCTGCAAGCGAGGCGGAGGTCGTCGTGGACGCCGCGCCGCCGCATCGCATCCGCGTCCGCGGGCGCGTGGATGAGCGGATGTTTTACGGGCCGAAGCTGGAATTGCAGACGGAGATCTCGACGGAGCCCGGCTCAAATTCGTTTCGCGTGGCGGACGTGGTCACGAATCGCGGCGGGGATACGCAGGAGTTTGAACTGCTCTATCACTCGAACTTCGGACATCCCCTGCTGGAGGAAGGCGCGACATTCCTCGCGCCCGCAGCGCGCGTCACGCCGTTCAATGATCACGCGGCAAAAAGCATCGCCGACTATGCGACGTATGCCGGGCCGACGCTCGGTTTCGTCGAGCAGGTCCATTGCATCCGCCCGCTCGCGGACAAGGATGGGAACACGCTCATCGCCTTGCAAAACAAGGCGCGCGACCGCGCTGTCTCGATGGCTTTCGCACTGAAGGATCTGCCCTTCGTGACACTCTGGAAAAACACCAACGCCGAGGGCGAAGGCTACGTGACCGGACTCGAACCCGGCACCAATTTCCCCAACAACCGCCGCATCGAACGCAAGCTGGGCCGCGTGCCGAAACTCGCACCGGGCGCAACCCACAGCGCGACGATCGACTTCACAATCCACTCCGGCGCGGAGGAAACGAAACGTCTCGCCGATCGAATCGCCGCCATCCAGGGCCCGGCAAAGCCAACGCTCGATCCAGCCCCGGAGAACAAAGAATGAGCCGCGCGATCATCCGCTGGGCCGGCAATCGCAAGCCCGCCGACAAGGGCATCGCGATAAGAATCACCTTCAGCCCGACCGCACCACGCCCGCGATGGCGAGCACGGAAAGCCCTGGACCGCCGCGCGTCCCCGCCGGCGACGAGAATCCGAGCGCGCAGTGCCAAATCAAAGTTCAGACTCCCCAGTGCTGCTCGACCTTTCGTTTCAGGAAGGCGACGCTGCGCTGGAGTTGCTCGATGCCGTCCACTCCGTCCTCGATGCTGATCCAGCCGTCGAAGCCGACACGGCGCAGCTCGGTGAAGATGGCGTCGTAGTCGTTGAGGCCCTTGCCGATTTCGCCGTGGCGCAGGCGCTTTGCGTAGCCGAGCGCGCCGCCTTCTTCGCGGCGGAGATCGTCGAGCGTGCCTTCGATGAGGTGGCGGTCGCTGGCGTGCATGGTGACGACGCGATGCGAGACGCGCTTGAGCAATTCGATCGGGTCGTCACCGGCGAGGTAGGCGTTGCTCGGATCGTAGTTCACGCCGAATGCCGGATGGTCGATGGCTGCGACGAGCGCGCAGAAGACGTCCATCTTTTGCGCGAACTCGGGGAATTCCCAGAAGTCGTCCTTATAGTGATTTTCGAGGATGAGCGTGATGCCGCGCTCCAGTGCGTAGGGCAGGCAGGCGTGAATGGAATCCGCGGCGAGCTTCACGCCTTCGTCGATGCTCAGCGCAGGCCGTCGCTGTCCGCTGAGCACGCGGCAGAACGAGCCGCCGAGTGTATGGGTCATGTCGATCCACCGTTTCTGCTTCGCGATTTCCTTTTCGCGAAATGCGGCGTCGGGATGCGTGAAGTCGGGCGAACAGCACATCATCGGGATCACTTTGCCGGTGGCTTCGACCTCCCTCCGGAAGCGCTGCCAGTTTGCTTCATCGGCCATTTCCAGGAAGCCCGCGTACCATTCGAGGCCCTGCACGTCGAGGGTCGTGGCGAGTTGGATCCATTCGGAGACGGTCATGCTGCCGTCCTTGCAGAGGGCGGTCATGTAGGCTTTCGGGAAGGCGGCGAGTTTCGGCATATCAACGGATGGTGTCGGTGTCCTTCGGAGGATTGCGTCCGATCACGGGATATTGCTCGAGGTCGCACACCTGGCCGCTGATGGGCCCGCACTCGTCGCTGATCCAATAGACGACCGCCGCGGCAATTTCCTCCGGCTTCAGGATGCGACCGCTGGGCGCGTACTGCTTTGGCAGGTCCGCATACCAATCATCACGCAGGCCGTGCTCGCGTTTGCGCTGCGCTTCGTTCTCGGTGAGCACCCAGCCGACATTGAGCTGGTTCACGCGCACGTGGTCTTCGCGCATCAGCGTGTCGCCGAGATTCCGGGTGAGTGTCATCAGCGCGCCCTTGGAGACGGAGTAGGGAAGCAGATTGGGCTCGCCGCAGTAGGCGTTCACACTGCCGATGTTCAGCGCGCAACCATGTGTCTTCCGCAGATGCGGCAGCGCGGCCTTGATGAGGAGAAATGGCGCGAGCGCATTCACCCGGATCATCTGCATGAAAAGCGCCGCATCGGTGCTGTGCAGATCGCCCTGCGCGACGAACGCGGCATTGTTCACCACGGCATCGAGCCGGCCGAAGCTCTTCACCGCGAGATCGACCAGCCGCTGCGGGCACCCTTCCTCAGCGAGATCCTCCGCGTGAAAGGCCGCGCGTTCCTTGCCCAGCTCGCCGACCAACGATTCGCACGCCTCGCGATTGCGGGCGTGAATCACGACACGCGCCCCTTCCGCGACACACCGCGTCGCGATTGCCCTGCCGATGCCCGTCGAACTGCCGGTGACGATGATGACTTTTGCTTCGAGTCGCATGATGGGAAAGATGCTCAGGGCTGGGTTGCTTTCAGCCGGATGAAGCGCTTCGTCGCGGGCGGGTTCAAGACTCAAGTCGGGCGCGGTCATGGTTTCCAACGCGCGGGTCTTCATGACTTGCCGGTGCCGGTCTGGAAAGTCTGCGCGCCATTGTTCGTGATGTTCACAGCAAAGACGTGAGCACCAGCAACGACCGCCGCAGCGGCGGGCGCCCGCGACGAAGGTGAACCGACGAGCGAGCATCGTTGAGAGGGCGTCTAAAAAGTCGGCGCTGGGACGGAACACAGGCTTCCCAGCCTGTGCGGCCGGCGGGCTTCCAGCCTGCAGGCGCGAGGGACGGCAGGCTGGAAGCCCGCCAGCCGGACAGCCATAGATGGCTGTGTTCCAACGTTCGACGACTTTTTAGAAGCCCTCTGATCAATTTCGAGGTGATGAAAGCGGTGCGGCTCACCAATGAGTGAAATCGTCGCAGTGTTCGGCACGCCGACGCTCCCGATGCCTTGATTGACACCGAGCGCGCTCCACGCTTGCAGGTCGGTGGACGTTTTCACCGTATGGAGCAGCGCTGCGCGGGCGCGCCGGCATTTGAGATAAAGTGTCACCGTCCAGAGGTCGAACGAATGCGCGTGCAAGCCGGGCACGCAGGTCCGCTGCGGGTTCAGCGCCAGCGGGTATTCGGCAAAACGAGCGATATTCCGTCTGCGTCCGCGTCGCTCGTCGTGCCGCGCCAGTTTGCGCGTTCGTCCGATACTTCCGCTTGCAGAGGCAAGCCCGCCGCGGGCGCGGCCATGCAGAGTTTGATGATGAGAAAATTCATGGCCGAATTGCGAGGAGCGTCCGCCGCACGGCTGCCCGCACGCGGCAGCGCGCAAAATTGCCAGCCTCTCCATTCCGCCCTGACCGCACCCTTAATCCAAGCCAGTTCTCGCCGCGCCAGAGTCGCCATCCGTTCGCCCGCGATCCCGGAACCCAGTCGGTCCGCCGTGCGTCTCGCATCCATTCCAGCCAGCCGAGCGCCCTCCCGTTCCTGCGACGCACTGTCCAATTCCTCGCCCAGGCTCCGCAACAAAAACCCGCCTCACATCCGCCGTACCCCGCTGCAAATGGGACAGTTCCGCACGCCACATTCCGCCAACATGGGTCGCCGCCGCAAATTCCGGGCACTATGAGGCTCTTGCAAAACCTACACGGTCACCGACGCGCGACGTCATCGCTCAGAGGAGCGAAGGCATCTCGCCCGCTTGCTCCTGAGGTTTTGCAAGAGCCTCCTATGTTATGAAAATCGGGGCCACGCCGGTTGCAGCGGAGCACTATGTTTTGAAAAACAAGTGCCTCCCGGTTGCGGCGGAGCACGTGTTTTGCAAAACATGGTGCCTCCCGGTTGCAGCCGAGCACATGTTTTGAAAAACAAGTGCCTCCCGGTTGCAGCGAGGCACGTGTTACGCAAAACATAGTGCCTCCCGATTGCAGCCGAGCACCATGTTTTGAGACACATCGTCACCCGCGCAATCGGCGCGCCCCGCATTCCCGAGACATCGCCCGCCGCAATCGCAGATTTGCCCTGAGAGCCGCAGCACCCTCCGTGCCGATCCCACGCGCGCCTGTTGCACACAGAAAATACCGCTCCCCGATTCCAGCCGCTTGGCAGGTCACCCCGCCCAGCACGCATCGATTGCGCCCCGCGCGCTCACAGGCTTCAACGTTCTCGGCGAAATCTCCGCCGGCGAGTTCAAGGACTTCATCGGCGAAAACATCCGGCTCGACCCGATCAACCTCCACCACCTCTATTGCTCCGACGAACTGCTCTCCTTCTTCATGGGCAAAAACGCGCCCGAGCGGCAGGAGTTCATCATCGAGAATCGGCGCGTGGAGAAGGATCCCGTGGAGGCATGAGTGACATTTGAATGCGAGGAGGTCCGACAATGAAAGTGCTCCGAGCGGTTGGAAAAGCCTCTGGCCTTTCGCGTCCTGTGTAGAGTAGGCGGGAAGCGACGGGGTGAGAGGCACAGCCAATGACCGTCTGCTTCCCGCCCCTCATCAAACCGGACGGGCGGTTTTCCCGCATCCGGCTTTCCGGGTTCCTTTGTCGTCGAGCAACAGCTCGGCGATACAGGGTGATTTGCAGTTGCCGGACTTTGTCGGGTGCTGTTAGCCCTCGCGGGCCGTCACCACATCCTTCCCTGCGCTTCTCTCCTGCGGAACAAGTGGCGTCCCTTCGCTCCCCCATGTTTTGCCCCGGCCACCAAAGGTCGGGCATGGGATCATCGCTACTACGAACGCCTCCGACTTCTGTCATGGCCCGCGCGGCCTTCCCCGTCTCCGGGGTTGCGCCGCCAGTGGAGTCTTCTTTACCCGCCATGACAGATTTGCCTCGGTGGGGAAAATTGGCGAGGCTATCTCCGCTGC
>Ga0209181_10006548_pt1 | contig 16272 bp, 15 predicted proteins | sample MAT05_FD_187208 | JGI IMG/M metagenome (GOLD analysis project Ga0209181, IMG submission 187208) | Freshwater microbial communities from Lake Fryxell liftoff mats and glacier meltwater in Antarctica - MAT-05 (SPAdes) (version 2) | ecosystem: Environmental > Aquatic > Freshwater > Ice > Liftoff... | reverse complement strand
TCCGTTGGCGAAGGGCTCGGCAAGATTGCTTCCGCACTCACCGCTGGTCGATGTCGCGTCCATGTTGCAATCGATCGATCATGTGGGTCGCATCGTCGTCAAGCGTCGGCACCCCGATCAACTCGACAACGTCGAACGCTTCATAGCGGCTGCAACCAGTACGGCACTCGTTGCGTACAGCGAGTTGCATGCGGTGGACGCCGAGCTGTTAGGCGCGTTGCGTGTTGCCCAGGAGTTACACGAATATTGTTACGCGGCCACACACTTGCCGCGTTGGCTGTACGTCCCCGACGCCGCTCTCCCCGCTCTTCTTCGTTGATAACACCAAGTCGTGTGCGAGGCTCGCGGCGATGAAGGCAGCCGAGTTCCTCGCAGATCTGGAGGCGAAGCCGGCCGCACTACGCGCGCTTGCAGGCGTGATTGGCGACGAGCAGTGGCCGGTAGCGCGTGGTGATCGGCTGCTGCTGACCGGAATGGGTTCGTCTTGGTTTGCTGCCGACACGATGGCCCGTCGCATGCGGCGCGTGGGTGTTCGTGCGGTAGCGGATCTCGCTTCCGTGGAAGCGTCGTTTCCCGCGGATCCATCGCTGACCGTCATTGGTATCACCGCGTCGGGCAGTAGCAAGGAGACGGTGCAACTACTCGCTGCGCATCACGGCATCAGCCGCACGATCGCGCTCACCAACACAGCGGGTGCCTCATTGCCCGTCGATCACACGATGCCGATGCACGCTGGCGAGGAACGGGGCGGTGTCGCCTGCCGCAGCTACACGCACACGCTCGCAACGTTGTTGCAGCTGGAACATCAGCTCAGCGGCGCTGTGCCCGAGTTGGCGAAGAAGCTGGAACTGGCCGCCGACGCGGCCACGTCGTTGCTCGAAGGGCGTGGTTCCTGGATGCCAGCCGCTCGCGCCGCCCTCGCGGGACCACACGGATGTTGGCTGCTCGCTCCAGCGGAGCGAATGGCCAATGCCCTCCAAGGTGCACTGATGCTGCGCGAAGGTCCGCGACGGGCCGCCGACGGTTGCGAGACAGGCGACTGGAATCACGTCGACGTCTACCTCACTAAGTCGCTCGACTATCGCGCCATTGTGTTCGCGGGCAGTCGCTTCGATGGCGACGCAGTGAGCTGGATGCGCGAGCGGCGTAGCCAGTTCATCGTCGTTGGTGCCCATCTTCCCGGAGCGACGCTCGAGGTGCGCTACCCCGGCGACGACGACCCGATCGTCGCGCTACTCACCGAGGTGCTGATTGCCGAGCTGATCGCTGCCGACTGGTGGCTGCACCCTGACCTTGGATGAACCGTTGTGCGAGACTCTTGAAATGTTCCAACGGTTCAACCATCACAGTCTCATTCGGTCTTGTGCTTTGGCGACGGTCGTGGTTCTTGCCGCGGCTTGCAGCAGCAGTGGTGGCTTGAGCGATAGCTCGACAACCGACGAGTCATCGACCACGGGTCCGTCCACAACAGTGGATGCGAGCTCTACCACCATCGCTCCAACGACAGTCCCAGCGCCGACGACAACAGTCGCGCCTGAGGCATTGGTGCTGAGATCCGACGGCCTTGGGCCATTCGATTTCGGCAGTGCGCCGACGGCCGTGATCGATGCCATCACGGCCCAGCTGGGTGCTGCAGCGAGAAACGACGTGCTGCTGTACGAGGACGTGAGCGAGCTGGGTAGTGGTTACTACCTCTCCTTTGACGGACCCTATTACTTCGCACTGTCCTATCCGGCGGGCCAGACCGTGTGCTGGACAGGCGATTTTTGCGCTGAATTCGGTGGTACCACTGACGCACTGACCTTTATCGGGTGGTCGTACAGCGGACCGGTGGCAATGTTGGCATCGGCGCCCAACCTGACGATCGGTGCACGATGGAGCGACTTCCCGAGTATGGACGCTTTCCCGAGTTGCTACACGACGGGAGCGGGTAGTCATCAAGGCATCGTCTTGGTGCTGGATGCAGGCACGTGGGATTGGTTGGTGTCCGATGGTGTCGGCGGTTATGTCCCCAACCTGCCCGATCCGAGCTCCACGCGAGTCACTTTCATGGAAGCAGGCGAGCGACCGTTCCAGCCAGGCCTGGACTGCTGACGGTCGTCCGCAGCAGGGGTAGCGTCGTCCCCCGTGACCGCGATCCATAGCACTTACAACTTCGATCGCTTTCTGCGCTACGACGAGTTCACCGAGTGGCTGCGCGCCAAAGCGGCGGCTCATCCGCACTTGATGACGCTCGAGTCGTATGGCCACTCGCACGAGGGTCGCGACCTGTGGCTGGTCACGATCACCGACAGCACCACCGGTACACATGATGCGAAGCCAGCGCATTGGGTTGACGCCAACATCCACGCCATCGAGGTGACGGGCGGTGTCGCCGCGCTGCATCTCATTCACTACTTGGTCACGGGTTTCGGCAACGATCCGGCAATTACTGAGGCCGTGCGCACGCGCACGTTCTATGTTGCACCGCGCGTCAACCCCGACGGCGTCGAGTGGGTGTTGGCCGACTCACCGCAATTCCGCCGCAGCAGCGTTCGCGCATGGCCGTGGTCCGATGCGCATGAAGCTGCTGGCCTGCATGCTCGCGACATCAACGGCGACGGCCGTGTTCTCACCATGCGCATTCCGGATTCCACCGGCAACTGGATGGTGTCGGCCGACGAACCGCGCTTGATGGCGCGCGTGCCTGCCAACGGGGCAGTGCCGGGCACGGCCCGCTATCGAATGCTGTTTGAGGGCGACGTCGTCGATCACGACGGATTCACTGTGCCGATGCCGCCGCCGCCACAAAGTCTTGATCTCAATCGCAACTTTCCCGCCGGCTGGGGAACAACGGTGACCGGCAGCGGTGACCACCCGTTGAGCGAGCCCGAGATCGATGGGTTGGTGCGCGCGATTGTCGCGCGTCCGAACATTTGTGGTTACAACGCGTACCACACGTCTGGTGGTGTGCTTCTGCGACCGAGCAGTACGTATAGCGATAGCGCGATGGCACCCGTTGATCTGTGGGCGTTCAAGCAACTTGGCGAAAAGGGTGCTGCGCTGACGGGCTATCCGGTGCATTCAGTCTTTGAAGACTTCACGTTCGATAGGAGCGACACGATGAGTGGCGCTGGTGACGACTGGGTGTACGAGCATCTCGGTGTATACGGCTGGACGACCGAGTTCTGGGACGTCGTGCACCAAGCCACCGGCAAGAAGCCGAGCACGGTTGTTTGGTACACCGGGCCGACGGCCGACGAAGAGTTGGCGGTGTATCGCTGGGTAGTCGCCAATCATCCCGAGGGATATGTCGACTGGGCGCCGTTCGAACACCCGCAACTCGGTGCTGTCGAGATTGGCGGTTGGGACGAAGTTTTCTCTTGGAGCAACGCCCCGGCTTCGCGGTTGCTGGCTGAGGTTCGTCCGCATGCGGAGTTCGCTGTCTACCAAGCAATGTGCTCGCCACGATTGGAGATCTTGCACACCCGCGTCGTCCATCTTGACGGCGACACCTACCGAGTGGAAGCAGGCATCGCCAATACCGGCTGGCTACCTACTGAAATCTCGCGCAAGGCACGCAAGGGCCGGATGGTGCTGCCACTCGTCGCCGAATTGACCGGTGCCCAAGTGATCTCCGGTGGCGCGCGCGGTGGCGCGCGTCAGGAACTCGGCCAACTCGGTGGCCGCTTGGATATGAACTTCAACTCTGCCAACAATGGCGGCACCAACAACGATGGCACCCCTGAGCGCGTGCTGGCTACATGGATCGTGAAAGGCATCAGTGGAACGCAGATCACGATCGACGCGTCGCACCAACGCGCCGGACGTTGCGCGGCGAGCGTGACTTTGTAACGACAGCGCGTTAGTGAGGCGCCGCTGACAGCACGACGCTCGCTATCAAGCCTGTGCGATCCGAGCGATTCTGGAGTTCCACTGAACCGCCACTGAGGTGTGCGAAGTGGTGCGCCACCGCTAACCCGATGCCGGATCCTCCATGCGCTGCGTCGGGAGCGCGCCAGAAACGGTCGAAGGCGCGGGCAAGGTTTTCGGGCGGCATGCCTGGCCCTTCGTCGATCACGCGCACGCTGACCGAGTGAAGGCGAAGCGTGGCGGAGAGTGTGATGGTGTCACCAGCCGAAGAAACACTCATCGCATTGTCGACATAGTTGTCGATGATCTGTTCCAGCGCGCTGGGCACGGCCATTGCTGCCAACCCACCAGGGCACTCGACAGCGAGGCGAACTCCGCGCTCGTACGCGAATTCCCCCCAGACCTCGGCGCGCTCGTGGACCAGGGTGCTCACGTCGACGCGTTCCAACTTCGGCTGGCTGCCGTCCGAACGGGCGATCATCAGTAGCCCTTCGACTAGGCGTTGCAGGCGCTCCGTTTCCTCGCTCGCTGCTTCCACTCGCTCAAGAGCACCTTCGGGGTCGTGACCGATCATCGCGGCCGCGCGTTCGAGTTGCAGGCGCAGTGCGGTCAGCGGCGTCCGTAGTTGATGCGACGCGTCACCAACGAACGCCCGCTGGGCGCCAACCAGCGTGGCAATTCGTTCAGTCATCGTGTTGAACGAGCGCGCAAGACTTCGGACTTCGCTAGGACCCTCGTTCTCGTTAGCACGCTGCGCGAAGTCACCGGCAGCAAGCTGTTCGGTGCTGCGCCGAAGGCGTCGTAGCGGTGACGCAATCGTGTTTGCAATCACGATTGCGGCCAACGCAGCCGCGAGCATTGAGATCAGTCCTACGAAGAATAACCCGCCCACTTTCTCGTTGGCACGCTGGTCAATGACGGAGGCTGAGTACGTGATGCGGACAGCACCGACGACGTCGGGTCCGGATCGCACCGGAACGGCGACGAACACGATGTCACCGCCAGCATCCTGTGATTTTCGACTACCGCTACTCGGTTGGCCACTGAGCGCAATGGCGAACTCTGGTCGGTTGGCATTTCCAAACTGCACACCGAGCTGGTCGTTAGGATCCGACGACTCGATGAGTAGTCCGTCCTTGTCGACGACGACTACGTAGGCACCGTCGCGGGCGGCATAGATCTGAATGGTCGATCGTAGATCTGTTGCGTCACTCAAACCCTCGCCGGAGAGCACATCCTCAGCGGCACCGGCCAGCAAGAATGCATGACTCTGCAACTCAGCTAGCAGGCGCTCACTTTCGACTCGTCGCAAATAGCTCGCAAGCGGCACGTCCTGCGCGAGCAGCACCATCGCGATCAATCCACTGAACGCCAGCATCAGACGCCATTTCAATGCGTCGCTACTCCGTCAGCTCAAGGCGAAAGCCAACGCCGCGCACGGCTTGGATCCACTCGTGGTGGCCGAGCTTCTTGCGTAGCGACGCGATGTGCGCGTCGACTGTTTTCGTGGGGCCGTACCAATGTGCGTCCCACACGTTCTCCAATATCTCCGTCCGTGTACGGACGGCACCTGCATCAAGTGCAAGGTAGGCGAGGAGGTCAAACTCTTTGGCGGTGAGAAGTCTTTCTTCTTCATCAACGTGAACGCGTCGTGTGCGGCGATCAACGGTCAGCGAGAAGATCGTCTGCACCTCCGCGGTCCCTGCCATCGCGTGCTTTGTGAGGTCGGCACCGGATTCGAGTGTTCGGCGACTCACCGCGCGGATGCGGGCGACGAGCTCGCGGAAACTGAACGGTTTGGTGACGTAGTCGTCGGCCCCCAGTTCAAGGCCAAGTACGCGATCGAACTCTTCGGCCCGAGCAGTCAACATGATGATCGGTATCGCACGGCGAGTGCGCAGCTGACGGAACAGGTCGCGCCCGTCGATGTCGGGTAAGCCAAGATCGAGCAGCACCATGTCGTAGTCGGTCGCGGCCAGCGCAGCAACTCCTGTTGCCGCGTGCTCGACCGAGTAACCCTCAGCAGTGAGTCCCTCGATCAGCGAGCCAGCGATTGACCGGTCGTCCTCCACCACCAGAATCCTCACCCTGCCATTCTGACGGGCCGCAGGAGTGTTCCGGGCACGGTGAAACGGCCACGATCTATTTGGATGAATCTTGGATGTTGGCGAGCCGTCCCTTGGGCGATGACTTCGTACGGTGTGCAACACATCAGCGGCTTCCGCCCCCCGGCAGCCGAACGACGAAGGGAACAAGACATGAAGGGTCGAATTACTACGGTGCTCTCGCTCGCAGGCGTGCTGGTCGCGGGCTCCGCTGCGGCAATGGTGAACAGTCAGGTGTTGCAGAGCACCGAGTCCAACTCCAACTCGAACGATGGCCTGGCGGTCGGAGCTGGCAAACCTTCGAACCCCTCGACGCCAGTGCCGATTTTCTTGGACGTTGTCGACGGCGTCGACGGCGTAAAGCTCAGTTCGAATGTTCTGACTGCTACGCAAGCGATCTACCAGGTCGGCGATGCTGGCTTGGTCACGCTTGACACCGCAGGTGATGTCCTCACCGTGGTGTCAGTGACACCCAACTCCGGGTGGACGGTTGTCAAGGCCGAGAGCTACAGCCCGGCCGACATCGAGGTCAAGCTGCAGAGTGGCACCACAGTCGTTGAGTTCAAAGCCAATCTTCAGCTCGGCGTGATCACCACTTCGGTGGAATCGAAGATCGTCGGTTCCGACGATGGCAACGGTTCCGGGGATGGCGACAGCAACGGTGGCACTCCTGGTGTCGGCACGATCAACGTTCCCGCCACACCCGGTGCTGGCACCATCGACGACGACGATCAAGAAGACGCCAGCAAAGACGACAGCAAAGACGACAGCAAAGACGACAGCAAAGACGACAGCGAAGATGACTGATCCGGCGAACGCAAAACAGCGCTCCGAGCGGCCTAGCGCCACTCGCACGACAGCTCAACGCACGAGAGCACAACGCCCGGCTCACGCTGCCAAGATTTTGACAGCTGGCGTCAGCACGTCGCTGCTGTTGGGCATCGTGGCGTACCTCGGTAATGCTGCAGCCGCAGCACAGGCCTCCGCGACAACTGTGGCGACAACTGCAACGACCTTTCCAACTCCAACGAAGTTTCCAACGACATTTCCAACAACGGTCCCGGCGGTTGATCCAACGCAGATCCCCGCTGGCTTTCCCATCGTGCCTGCTGGTCAGCCAACGGTTCCGCAAGTTGTCGCGGTGCCCAGTGCCCAGCCGGCGGTTCCGCAAGTTGTCGCGGTGCCCAGTGCCCAGCCGGCGGTTCCGCAAGTCATCCCAGTCGCCGTGCCGGTGCCGCCGCCTGTTGCTGCCCCTCAGCCAGCAGCGCCTCCAGCTGCCCCTTCCGGCACAACAGCGCCATCTCACTGAACTGTGCGACTCATGCCGCTAACGGTTCAGCGTGACGCGTTTCGCGCGATGGGTTGCGCCGTACAGCTCGAGGTCGTCGGTGTCGGTGAAGCCAACACCGCCACCGGTGTCTCGATCGCGCGACTTCGCATTGCCGAACTGGAACGGGCGTGGAGCAGGTTCCTGCCCGAGAGTGACATCAGCAGATTGAACTCAGCACAAGGAGCGATGGTGTCGGTGCATCCGGCGACGATTCACCTGCTGCAAGCGATGGTCCAGGGCTTCGCGGCCACGGGCGGTTGTTTCGATCCCACCTTGCTCGCGCCGCTTGTCGCGCTTGGCTACGACGCCAGCTGGTCGGATCATCGAAGAGCCGTGTCGCTGCCATCGGGCGCCGCCGCGAGAGGTGACGTAACTGGAATCGCCATCGATCCGATCGCCGCCGTTGCGCAGTTGCCCTCGGGGACTGTTCTTGATGCCGGTGGAATTGGCAAAGGACTCGCGGCCGACATGGTCGTCGCCGAGTTATTGGGCGCCGGTCTCGCCGGGGCAATGGTTTCAATCGGCGGCGACCTTCGCGTTGCTGGTGTCGGCTCGCACGAAGGTGCGTGGGTGATTGCTGTCGGCGACGCCTTCGACCTGGCCGGTTCTGGTGACGAGAGTGTGAGCCTGTCGCTGGCGAACGCGGGAGTCGCTACGTCGGGCACCGCCCGGCGCGCCTGGCGCGACCCGAATGGTGTCGTCGTTCACCACTTACTTGATCCCGCCACTCGCCTGCCGGTTTCTCAAACGGCGCAAGCAACCGTCGTTGCGGGCACGGCCGCGTGGGCCGAGATGTTCACCAAGCTGCTGATGGTGCGTGGTATCGCGGCGTTGGACAGCCTCGAATTGCAGCGGCTGGCAGGGCGTGTTGTGCTTGTCGATGGCTCGATCCACTGCAACGATGCCTGGAACGCATTGGAGTTGTCATGCATCCGCAAATGATGTGGTGGGTGTCGCGTTCGGCAGGCATCGTGGCTTTCATCCTTCTTGTCGCCAGCCTGGTGTGGGGAGTGCTGCTTGCAACCCGCGCGTTGAAGCCCGTGGATCGCCCGGCGTGGTTGCTCGCCATGCATCGCTGGGTGAGTGCGTTGGCATGTGTTGCGGTACTTATACACGTGCTCGGCCTCGTTGGCGACAACTACGTGTACTTCGGGTGGAGGGAAGTCTTTGTCCCGCAGGCATCGGGTTGGAAACGTATGCCGGTGACGTTGGGAGTCGTCGCCATGTACCTGCTGATTGCGGTGCAGGGCACGTCGTTGGTCATGAAGAAACTGCCACGCAACTTGTGGAAGTTCATCCACTACTTCAGTTACATCGCGGTGTGGCTGGGCAGCGTGCACGCAGCGCTCGCAGGAACGGATGTTTCAAATCGGCTGTATCAAGCCGTTGCACTACTGCTCACGATCATGGCCGTGACTGCGGCGGTCATCCGGATCATTGTTGGTACCACCCGCGCGCAACTTGCGGCACGCCGCGGATCAGTCGAGTAGCGCCTGCGACACCAGTTGGCTGAGTTGGCTGCGAATTGGGTGAGTGCCACTCGGAAGTAGTTGCGTGAAGAATTGCGCTGTGAGGTGATCGACAGGGTCAACCCAGAAGAAGGTGCTGGCCGCACCGCCCCATCCGAAGTCGCCGACATTGCCGGGCACGCGCGCCTTCACTGGATCAATGGTGACGCTGACGCCGAGCCCGAAGCCGACGCCGTCGGAGGTGGTAGCGGAACGCAGAGGCCGTCCGAAGGTGCTGAGATCGGCGTTGCCTGGCAAGTGGTTACTGGCCATGTAGCGGACCGTGCGCGGCGAGAGGATTCGTACACCGTCGAGTTGGCCCTCGTTGACCAACATTTGTGTGAACCGGTTGTAGTCATAGGCGGTACTTTGCAGCCCGCCGCCACCGCCGAGCACACGCGGCGGTCGCAGCGCAGCATCGCCGAGTTGGTCGAGCAGAACGGCCAACTTGTTGACGGGGTGCGCCCCGTACAGTTTGGCCACGCGCGCGTGATTCGCTTCTGGAACGTAGAAGCCGGTTTCGTGCATTCCCAAGGGCTCGAGTAACCGGGTGCGCAGCAACTCGTCGAGCGATTTGCCCGAGACGACTTCCAACACGCGGCCGAGCACGTCGAAGCTGACCGAGTAGTTCCACTCGGTACCCGGCTGAAAGAGCAGCGGGAACGCGGCGATTGTTTCGCACATAGCTGCAAGGTCCGCGTCCGGTGGAACACCGAAGTCGTATCCGGCTTGGCGATACAACGCGTCGACAGGATGCGAGCGGATGAAGCCGTACGTCAGCCCACTGGTATGCGTGAGGAGGTGCCACAGCCGAATGGGTGCCGCGAGCGGTTCCAGCTCCGGTGACTCGACGTTGCCCGAACGCCACACCTTCGCGTTGCGAAACGCGGGGATGAAGCGATGCAGCGGCGTAGTGAGCTCGAACGCGCCTTCCTCCCACAGCTGCAGAGCAAGCACGGCCACGATCGGCTTGGTCATCGAGTAGATACGCCAGATGGTGTCGGCTTCGACGGGCGTGCCAGCAGCGACGTCGCGCTGACCGGCCAACTCGTGATACACGACCTTGCCGTGGCGAGCAATGGAGATTTGCCAACCGGTCAGCCGGCCATCGTCGATGTAACGCTGGAAGTGCGTTGCGATGCGGGCCAAGCGTTCGCTCGACATCCCCATCGATTCCGGCGTGGCGTCGACTTGCAATGTCGCGGTCACCGTGTCGTTCCAATCACAGCGTCTCTTCCAACCCGAGTACTCCGGCAATCGCGGCGAGGTCGTTGTCGGCATGAAGCAGCGGTAGGCCGCAGCGCTCAGTGACGGCGGCGATGAGGCAGTCGATGAGTCCCCGCGGTGTCACGCCCACAGCGCGGCAGCGTAGATGGATCTCGACGGCGCGGTCGAAGTCGTCGCGAGGATGGATCAGTTCGATGTCGAGCCCATCGATCAGCCGTTGCAATTCGCGAAGCTCGACGTTTGTTCTAGCGCCGACCAGCAGTTCCGCCTTCACCGGCTCGATCAGCGTCACTGCACCAGCCTCGACGCTGGCGCGCAAGGCGAGATGCGCCCGTGAACCCGTACCGCGAAGGTATTCGATCCAGGCCGAGGTGTCAGCGACCAGCACGGGTGTCGCGGATCATGCCGTCGGGGTGATTGAAGTCTTCGTCGGGGCGGTCGGCCCAGATCCCCTGCATCGCCAACTGTTCCTCGATCGTCATCGGTTCGACCGCCAACTTGCGCAGGGCGAGGTTGATCGCTTCGCGTTTGGTCTCTAGCTGGTACATGCGCATGACTCGCTCGCAAGCTTCGTCATCGATATTGACGTTGGTGCGTGACATACACCTATCGTACACCAGCTAGCGGCCTGCGGAACCTGCGTATTGTCGGGCAGATGCGCACCGAATTGCTGGCCGATCTTGCACAGCGCACGGCTGGGCTGATCGATGAAGGCCTGTTCAAGTCCGAGCGGGTCATCGCGTCAGCTCAGTCGGCGCACATCACGCTTGCCGACGGAAGTGCCGTTGATGGAAGGCCGGTGCTGAACCTGTGCGCGAATAACTATCTCGGGCTCGCGGACAGTCAGGAACTGATCGCAGCCGCCCATGCGGCGCTCGATGAGTTCGGTTACGGCATGGCCTCGGTGCGGTTCATTTGCGGCACGCAAACCGTTCACAAGGAACTGGAAGCGGCGCTGAGCAAGTTCCTCGGCACGGAGGACACCGTCCTCTACTCATCGTGCTTCGACGCGAATGGTGGCCTGTTCGAGACGATCCTCGACGAACAGGATTGCGTGATATCGGACAGCCTCAACCATGCGTCGATCATCGACGGCATTCGGCTGTGCAAGGCGCAGCGCATGCGCTACGACAACAACGACATGGCGCAACTTGAGCAATGCCTGCGCGATGCCAGCCCGGCGCGCTATCGGTTGGTCGCCACCGATGGCGTCTTCTCGATGGACGGCGTGCTTGCCAACCTGTCCGCCATTTGTGATCTGGCCGAGCGTTACGACGCAATGGTGATGGTCGACGACTCGCACGCGGTTGGCTTCGTCGGCGAGCATGGCCGCGGAACGCCCGAACACTGCGGTGTGATGGACCGTGTCGACATCATCACCGGGACCTTAGGCAAGGCGCTCGGTGGCGCGAGTGGTGGCTACACCAGCGGTCGCAAGGAGATCATCGACTGGCTGCGGCAACGGTCGCGGCCCTACCTGTTCAGCAACTCGCTCGCACCGGCCATCACGGCAGCCTCCTTACGCGCGATAGCGCTCGTCGGTAGTGGCGTCGAGTTGCGACGCCACTTGCGACGTAACTCAGAACGCTTCCGTGCGGGCATGGGCGCGGCGGGCTTCACTCTTGCTGGCGCTGGCCACCCGATCATCCCGGTGATGATCGGCGATGCAAAGGTTGCGGGAGAGATGGCGCAGCGATTGCTGCAAGAAGCTGTGTACGTCACCGCCTTCAGTTATCCGGTTGTTCCGCAGGGCAAGGCGCGCATTCGCACGCAAATGTCGGCAGCTCACTCCGACGACGACATCGAAGCTGCGATCGCGGCGTTCACGCGAGTTGGTCGGGAAATGGGAGTCATCTGATGCGCGCACTTGTCAAAGCTCGGCCGGAGCCGGGATTGTGGATGCAGGACGTTCCGAAACCCGAGCCGGGCGAGAACGATGTGCTGATTCGAGTACGCAAGACATCGATCTGCGGTACCGACCTGCACATCCATCACTGGGACGCATGGGCACAAGCCACGATCCCGGTGCCCATGGTCGTCGGGCACGAGTTCATGGGCGAGATCGCTGCGCTTGGCTCGGCCGTGAAGGGCCTCGAGGTCGGCCAGCGCGTTGCTGGCGAGGGCCATATCACCTGCGGGCATTGCCGCAACTGCAAGGGCGGCCGGCGCGAGTTCTGCCATAACCACACCGGCGTCGGCGTCACCCGACCAGGTGCGTTCGCGGATTACGTCGTCATCCCAGCGCAAAACGTGTTTGTCGTTCCGCCGCACATCAGCGACGACGTAGCCGCAGTGCTCGATCCGCTCGGCAACGCGACGCACACGGCGCTGCGTTTCGACGTTGTCGGCGAGGACGTTCTGATTACTGGCGCCGGGCCGATCGGGGTGCTGGCGGCGGCGATCGTGCGCCACGTCGGTGCCCGTCATGTTGTCGTGACCGATATCAACCCCTATCGACTTGGGATGGCGACGAAACATGGCGCCAGTCGGGTGGTCGACGTACGTAGCGAGCAACTTGCCCCGGTAATGGCCGAGCTCGGGATGAGCGAAGGCTTCGATGTTGGGTTGGAAATGTCGGGCGCTGAGGCAGCGTTCAATCAAATGCTCGATGCGATGAACCACGGCGGCCGAATCGCAGTGCTGGGCATTCCGGCCGGGCCGATGACGCTCGACGTCAACGATGTGATCTTCAAGGGCCTCGAGATCCAGGGGATCTACGGTCGGCGCATCTTCGAGACCTGGTACAAGATGGCGGCGATGCTGCAGAGCGGCCTCGATGTGGCGGGCATCGTCACCCACCGCCTCCCGGCCGAAAGCTACGAGGAAGCCTTCGCGATCGTCGAGCGCGGCGAGTGCGGCAAGGTAATCCTCGACTGGTAGCTCTGATTCGTTGGGCGCGGAAGCGTGTCAGAAACGGCGGGCGGCTTCAATCGCGCCCGAAAGTCGACGAACATGAGTCGTAGTGACTCAGGTTTATTGCTACCCACGTTGTTGATCGCGGCCACTCACCCTTAGGCTTGCGTGTACCTCGCTCAACATTCGCGAAACCCACCCAAGCAAAGGAAGCTCACACCATGGCTAAGGCAGTCGGAATCGACCTCGGCACCACTAACTCCGTCGTTGCCGTCTACGAGGCGGGCGACACCGTCGTCATCCCTAACGCAGAAGGCGCTCGCACAACCCCCTCGGTCGTCGCCTTCAGCAAAGCCGGCGAAGTGCTGGTCGGCGAAGTGGCCAAGCGCCAGGCAATCACTAACCCCGATCGCACCTTCCGCAGTATCAAGCGCCACATGGGCGAGAACTGGAAGAGCGACGACATTGATGGCAAGCGCTACACCGCGCAAGAAATCAGCGCCCGCATTCTGATGAAGCTCAAGCGCGACGCCGAGGCTTACCTGGGCTACACGGTCACGCAGGCCGTGATCACGGTGCCCGCCTACTTCGACGATGCTCAGCGCACAGCCACCAAAGAAGCCGGCCAGATTGCTGGCCTGGAGGTGCTGCGCATCATCAACGAACCGACGGCAGCGGCTCTCGCCTACGGCCTGGAGAAGGGTGCCGAGGACGAGAAGGTGCTGGTCTTCGACCTTGGCGGCGGCACGTTCGACGTCAGCGTGCTCGAGATCGGCGAAGGCGTGTTCGAAGTCAAGAGCACCCACGGCGACACCAAGCTCGGTGGTGACGATTGGGACCAGCGCATCATCGATTGGTTGGTCAGTCAGTTCAAGGCCGCTCATGGTGTCGACCTCAGCGCCGACCGCATGGCAACGCAGCGACTGAAGGAATCGGCCGAGAAGGCGAAGATCGAACTCAGTCAAGTGCAGCAGACGCAGATCAACCTGCCGTTCATCACAGCTACCGCCGATGGCCCGTTGCACCTCGACGAGTCGCTGAGCCGTGCAAAGTTCCAGGAGATGACGGCCGACCTCATCGAGCGTTGCCGCATTCCTTTCGAGCAGGCACTGAAGGACGCCGGCATCAGCAAGGGCGAACTCAATCACGTCATTCTCGTTGGCGGCTCGACCCGCATGCCCGCGGTCACCGATCTTGTGCAGGCGCTCACCAACAAGGAGCCGAACAAGACCGTCAACCCCGACGAAGTCGTTGCCATCGGCGCGGCCGTGCAGGCGGGCGTGTTGCGCGGCGATGTGAAAGACATTTTGCTGCTCGACGTGACACCACTCAGCCTTGGCATCGAGACCAAGGGTGGCGTGATGACCAAGCTGATCGAGCGCAACACCACGATCCCAACCAAGCGCACGGAAGTGTTCACCACCGCCGATGACATGCAGCCCAGTGTTGAGATTCACGTGCTGCAGGGCGAGCGCGAGATGGGTGCCTACAACAAGACGCTTGGCAAGTTCCAGCTTGTCGACTTACCGCCAGCGCCCCGCGGTGTGCCGCAGATCGAGGTCACATTCGACATCGACGCCAACGGCATTGTGCACGTCAGTGCTAAGGACCGCGCCACCAACAAAGTGCAGAGCATGACCATCACCGGTCAGAGCACGCTCGACAAGAAAGACATCGACCAGATGGTGCGCGATGCCGAGGCACATGCCGAGGAAGACAAGCAGCGTCGCGAGGAAGCCGAAGTCCGTAACAACGCCGACTCGTTGGTGTACCAGATGGACAAAGTGCTGCGCGACAACGCCGACAAGGCCGATGAAGCCGACAAGGCAACCGTCGAGGGGCCGCTCGCCGAGCTGAAGACGGCGCTCAACGGCACCGACTTCGATGCGATCCGCAAGGCGCACGAGAGCCTGATGCAGGCCAGCCAGGCATTTAGCCAGAAGCTGTACGAGAAGGCGGCCGCCGATAACGCAGCCGGAACTTCGGCAGCCTCAGGCGCTGGCACCGGTAGCGAAACGACTGGCGGCGGCGACGACGAGATCATCGACGCCGAGATCGTCGACGACGATCAGCCGCAAGCGGTCTGAGACCAACATGACACGCGAACCCGATGACGGCGCCCTCGACGAGCCAGCCGTGAAAGAAGCTGCCGTGGATGAAGCTGCCGTTGATCAAGCTGCCGTTGATCAAGCTGCCGTTGATCAAGCTGCGGTATCCGTCGAGGACGATCTCGCCGCGTTGCAGACGGAGCGCGATTCTTTCAAAGACATCGCGCTGCGGCTGCAAGCCGACTTCGACAACTACCGCAAGCGCGTCGCAACCCAACAGAGCGACGAAGTGCAGCGCGCCACTGGCCGGATCGCGGAAGCGCTGCTGCCGGTGCTCGATGCCTGCGAAGCTGCGTTCCTGCAGCATCCGGCGGAGATCGAACCGATCTTCAACAGCTTGCTCGGGCAACTGCGCAAGCTGGGCCTGGAGGCGATGAACCTGCACGAGCAACCATTCGACCCGGCGCTCGCAGAAGCGGTTGTGCACGAAGAAGGCGAAGGCGGCGAGCCGATCGTCAGCGAAGTGTTGCGCAGCGGTTACACCTGGAACGGTCGCGTGTTGCGTGCCGCGATGGTGAAGGTCAAGGGCTGAAAGTGAACGGCTGATCACGGTGGCCGCTCAGCGCGAGTGGTACGAGAAGGATTACTACAAGATGCTCGGCGTAAAAGACGACGCCGACGCGAAGTCGATCACGAAGGCGTATCGCAAGCTTGCGCGCGAAAGCCACCCCGACACACATCCCGGTGATGACAAGGCGGAAGATCGCTTCAAGGAAGTCAGCGCGGCCTACGACGTACTCGGCGATGATGCCAAGCGCAAGGAGTACGACGAAGTTCGCCGACTCGGCCCTGCCGACTTTGCTCGCCCCGGCGGCAGCGCGCCGCCAGGCGGTTTCAACTTCAATGTCGGCAACGATGGCTTCGGCGACATCTTTGGCCAAGTGTTCAACAGTCGTCGGCGCGGTGGCGGCGCATCGGCGGCCGCCGGTCCGCAACGCGGTGGCGACGTTGAGGCGACACTCAACTTGGATTTCATCGACGCGGCCAAGGGACTCACCACCACACTGCACCTCACCAGCGATACGCAATGTTCGACGTGCAATGGCAGCGGCGCCAAGCCCGGTACGCAACCCAAGGTGTGTTCGCAGTGCGGTGGCCGCGGAGTCGTCAACGACAACCAAGGGCTGTTCTCGCTGTCGTCACCGTGTCGCGTGTGCGGTGGAGGCGGCGTGATCATCGAGCACCGTTGCAGCACCTGCAACGGTTCCGGCGTCGAGCGACGCCCGCGAGAAGTACAAGCGCGAATTCCGGCCGGCGTCGCCGACGGCCAGCGCATTCGGTTGAAGGGT
>Ga0209181_10006547_pt1 | contig 16273 bp, 12 predicted proteins | sample MAT05_FD_187208 | JGI IMG/M metagenome (GOLD analysis project Ga0209181, IMG submission 187208) | Freshwater microbial communities from Lake Fryxell liftoff mats and glacier meltwater in Antarctica - MAT-05 (SPAdes) (version 2) | ecosystem: Environmental > Aquatic > Freshwater > Ice > Liftoff... | reverse complement strand
AGGCTATTACCAGTGTCTCAACCCAAAAAAACCAAAAAGCTTCAAAGGGTAGCCATTTATAAAATGCTACTCCAAAAATAGGTACTGAATTAAAAATAATAATAAACGCTATACCGATGGTTCTATTCATCTTGCTAAAATAAACAAATAACTAAAATGCTGCGATAATTTGAGATGCGCCCTTGTAAAAAACTTTCGACTTTAATTTTTTTGAATATACCTTTAGCAATCAACGTTTATGTGCGAATTGGGTAAAAATATAACATGCAAATTGTATGAGTTAGTGGTTAAGAAATGCTGCATTTTAAAACAAAGAATATAGAACAAGCATAAAAGATATGGGTAATCTTTTTTTCACAGGATATTGCAAAGACGAAAGACAAAAAGGAATCAATGATATACAAAATGTAGTTTCTAAATACGGAGATATAATTGATTTTAAGATCTTCTCAGATATTTCTTTAAGTATGGTAATTGAAATCAAGGAATTTAAAATTGATGAATTGTATGATGACCTGCGAAAGAAATTGGGCATGAACAAGTTTGAATATATGAATTCTACATCTCAAAATGAAAGAACAATTTATTTAAATATTACGTTTGCTTAAGGAGTTCGGAATACAGAAATTGCGGTTTCTTCTTTATCGGCGGTGGTTTTCTGCATATGCTATAAAAAATAAAAGAACTGTACGTGAAACCCACACGTAAAGATGAGCCTGGATAGTTTACAGGGCATCTCTAAAAACTCATTTTTTTATTTGACCTCACCTTTAATTCCTCTCCAAAAGAGAGGAAAAGGTAAGTTTTTAGAGATCCCCTACAATCAAATCCCTCTTTTTCCTTCATTTATAAAAACAAAGGCACATCATCCATTTTTTATGCTAATATTTCAATGCCTTTGCATTGGCAAATGATCCTGTTGGCATTACACACCAATGCATTACCTGAGCTTATAAATTTGAAATAGGAAAGCGGGAACGTTATAGCGCATTTAACGTCGGGTTTCGCAGTAGTGGAATGATTATTTAAAGGTCTTTTTATAAAAAAACTGCATGGAAGAAGAGAGAGTGTGAAAACTTTCGTTTTAAAGTATTTTTTCAATATATCTTTAGTCATCAAACTTGTAAGTGCAGATTGAAATTTTGTTAAGGTCAAAAATGAGCATATTTATGAGTTGGTTACATCTTTATGAGAAACATCATACTAATAGTGTTATTCTTTTTTCTTTCTTGCACAAGTACTAAACACTTGAATGAGAGAGTGGATTATGAAATCTCAAACTATGGAATAGCCGGAATTGATATGCTTGTAGATATAGGTTGTGGTTCTGGCTATTACGACAGAATAATATCTAATAAATTTCCAAACTTACATTTTGTTTTAGAAGATTTACCAAGAGACATTTGGAATAATGACCTAAAAAAGCTGTTGAAAAAAACTGTTGTCAACACGCCTTTTGCACCAAATTTTAAAACTAATTCACGAATAATTTTTGGCACCCAGGACTCTATCCCATTAGAAAGTGAGCAATATAAATTGGTGTTGTGCAGACTGACGTTGCACGAATTTTCACGTAAAGATGAAATGACTGCAGAATTATCCCGTATCTTAAATTCAACAGGCACTTTAGTAATAGTGGAAAGAATATCCTCGTATAAAGGTGAAAGAGACAAAGAATGCAAGCAACTTTATTTAACCAAAGAACAAGTTATAAGTTCATTCGGTAACTTAATACTTACAGATACTATTCGAATAGGAACCCCTTCTGAAAATGGCATGATATTTAAGTTCAAGAAAAAAACTGTGGTCAACAGTTAATAATACTTCTTCGAGCCAGTAAGGCCACCGATAAAGGCTTAGTTGCACCTAATCTGGGGGAAGGCGAAAAGTACCATTCTAAGGGGAAAAGGGTGAGCATTTTCAATACTCTCCAAAGCAGTGCGTTGAACCTATTAGTTAGACCATGTTGCAATTGAATGCAACAAATTACTATAGCAGTATCTTAATCAAAAAGAATCGTGGGCGATGATTTTAGCTGACTAATAAGTTCCAGGATTAGTGATAAAATAAACAATGGAATTAGCGCTACGTTAGTGATTATTGAAATCAAATACATTTTTTAGTGTAAATACAAAAAGAGACGTTTATTACGATGTTGCCAAAACTGGTATCTAAACTTACTCTCAAATATAATTTCTTACCATTAAATGATAAAACATTTTACAATGAACGCTATAAAAATTAAATGTAAATAAACAATTAGACGGATACTAATTTAGCCTCACACCATCCATTCGTGATTTTATAAGGAATCTTTTTTCCAATGCCCATCCTGCTAATAATATTTTTCTTGCGTATGATACAAAAAGTGACTTTGAAATGTATGCTGGAAAGCCATATTTACCCTGCTTTGTTAGGTGTTGATAATGCCACCGAGTTAAACCAATTTGATGAAATTCAGTTTATTGACATTTAAACAGGAATTGTTTTACAAAAACTAACCCCTCGTGACGAAAAAGTTTAATCAATATTTGGGAAAGGCCGGGCATCTTAACGCCTGGTTGAAATACTGCTATTCATGAAGTTGAATCTACCGACAAAAAAATCAAAATCCATTCCCCACATACACCAAGCAAAAAAAGGCAGCCCATTCCCGGACTACCTTTTAAATATAAAAAGAATTGCACTTCAATTAAACCAAATCAAAACGATCAAGGTTCATCACCTTGTTCCATGCGGCAGCAAAATCATGTACAAATTTTTCTTTTGAATCTTCGCAGCCATACACTTCAGCAATTCCACGAAGCTCTGAATTAGAACCAAAGATAAGATCAACACGGGAGCCCGTCCACTTCAATTCTCCGGTTGTGCGATCGTGTCCCCAAAATACTTGTTGAGAATCAGAAGCAGCCTTCCAGGTGGTATTCATATCCAGCAAGTTCACAAAGAAATCATTGGTAAGCGTTTCGGGTTGGCTGGTAAATACACCATGTTTAGATCCATCAAAGTTTGCGTTCAGTACCCGCATGCCACCAATAAGAACCGTCAACTCAGGTGCGGTCAGTGTCAGCAGTTGTGCTTTGTCAATCAGCATTTCCTCTGCCGAAGCTGTGTGTCTTGACCTGGAGTAGTTGCGGAATCCATCAGCAGCCGGTTCCAGTGCGGCAAATGATGCCGCATCCGTTTGCTCCTCAGATGCATCACCACGGCCCGGCGTGAAAGGAACGGTCACAGTATGCCCGGCATTCCTTGCTGCCTGCTCAATGCCTGCACATCCGCCTAATACAATCAGGTCGGCAATCGAAACAATTTTGCCGTCATTGTTAAATGCTGTTTGTATACCGGTTAGCGCCTCCAGCACCGTAGCAAGTTGCGCCGGGTTGTTTGCTTCCCAATTGTTTTGCGGTGCCAAACGAATGCGAGCCCCATTAGCGCCACCACGTTTGTCGGATCCACGGAAGGTGGATGCGGATGCCCAGGCGGTAGACACCAGTTGTGAAACAGATAGTCCGGTTGCTAATATTTTACCCTTTAATGATGCGATATCAGCATCGTTAATTGGTTCACTTGTAGCTGATGGAACCGGGTCTTGCCAAATCAATACTTCTGCTGGTACATCAGTGCCAAGGTAGCGTTCACGTGGTCCCATATCCCGGTGTGTAAGCTTAAACCATGCACGGGCAAAAGCATCCGCCAACTCAACCGGATTTTCAAAGAAGTGGCGGGAAACTTTCTCATAAGCCGGATCAACTCTCAGGGCAATATCCGTAGTAAGCATCATGGGAGCATGCTTTTTTGAGGGGTCATGTGCATCTGGTACTGTACCTGCACCTGCACCATCTTTTGGTTGCCATTGGTGAGCGCCAGCCGGACTTTTAGTGAGTTCCCATTCGAAACCAAACAGGTTTTCGAAATAGTTGTTGCTCCATTGGGTGGGTGTTTTAGTCCAGGTTACTTCAATGCCGCTGGTAATAGTGTCCCCTGCGTTACCGCTGCCATAGGTATTTTTCCAGCCGCAACTTTGTTCTTCAATACCCGCTGCTGCCGGTTCTTTGCCAACATATTTGCCGGGATCTGCTGCACCATGTGTTTTACCAAAAGTATGTCCACCTGCAATCAGTGCCACGGTTTCGTAATCATTCATTGCCATGCGGCCAAAGGTTTCCCGGATATCACGGGCAGATTTCAGTGGATCAGGATTTCCATTAGGCCCTTCGGGATTCACATAAATTAAACCCATCTGAACGGCTCCTAAAGGATTCTCCAATTCCCGGTCACCGGTATATCGACTATCGCCTAACCATTCTTTTTCGGCACCCCAGTACACATCTTCCTGTGGTTCCCATACGTCTTCCCGTCCGCCACCAAAACCAAAGGGTTTCAAGCCCATCGACTCCAAAGCGCAATTGCCGGTGAGGACCATCAGATCTGCCCAGGAAAGCTTTTTGCCATACTTCTGTTTAATGGGCCAAAGCAAGAGGCGGGCCTTATCAAGGTTAGCATTGTCGGGCCAACTGTTGAGCGGTGCAAAGCGCTGAGAGCCTGCACCTGCGCCACCACGTCCATCTGAAATGCGGTAGGTACCAGCGCTGTGCCAGGCCATCCTTATAAAGAATGGTCCATAGTGACCGAAATCAGCCGGCCACCAGCTCTGGGAAGTAGTCATCAGTTCGAAAATGTCTTTTTTCACTGCATCCAGATTGAGAGTTTTAAACTCCGCTGCATAGTCGAATGCCTCACCCATCGGGTTAGATAGGGTAGAATGCTGCCGAAGGATGTTCAGCTTTAATTGATTGGGCCACCAGTCACGATTTCTGGTACCATTGCCTGCACTTTGTTTTAGGGTGCCACCGCTAAACGGGCATTTGCTTTCACCATTTACATTGTAACTGGTGCCAGGCGCTGGTGTATTCATTTCCTTGATTGTGTCCATGGTTTATTTATTTATTAGTTAAGCTAAATTAGAAATGATTTCACTAAAAGATTTATCTATTTCAACGATACATTCATAGACAAAAGCTATGAGTATTTATCCATTCGCAATAAAAAATTCATATCACAGACTGTTTAATTTTTTGGCAATAAAAATCAATCCAGCAATTAAGATTCAATCGTTACGGAGGAGCAATTAATATCAGAACTGATTCCGGTTTACGCATTAAAAGTAAGCAAAGAATACGGGAAGATGGTTGGTTTTTTTATCACTTTTAACAATCGAAACAAGACAATGAAGTAATGACTTTGCAGGACAAAGGCATGGAACAACAGAATGCCGAAACTAAAAAAAACAAAGCATGCCCGTCAACGATGTTTAGATTAAAAATTAGTGGGACAGCCATCTTGTGTTATAATGAACATGGGATAAAAAGGAACATTTTTTTATGAGTCCAATAGAAGTTTTTCATCACAGCTATTGGATAAGGCTTTAGTGGCAAATATGATTTTGTATTCGTCCTTTTTGGTAAAAAGGATGAATAATCACTCGTGTACATTTCATTTTTGGCGAGCCAGGAATCGACTCATTGATTTACTGTTTGCGTAGAATAGTTTCCTGGTGCAATCCGTTGCGGAATTTCAGGAAATCAGGAATATCCAAACGCACCATTGAGTAGCCTTAAAAAAAGCCCTGCATTAAAATCTTTTCAATGCAGGGCGAATATAATAACTGACAGCAATCAGCGACTTTTTATTTTAGTTTCCGTTTGAAAAATTCTGCCACTGCGTCGTAAACCGTAACGGAGTTTTGCCATTTCATCCAGTGGTGGGTATCATCTGCAATCATCATTGTTTCAAAAGGCACGCCCTGTTTTTCCAGACGGTTTACCAGGTCGGCGCTTTGGTAAAAACGCACGTTGCGATCATCATCTGCATGAATGATCAAAACCGGTGATTTCCATGACTTCATTGACGATACCGGCGATGAAGTCCAGGCAGTTTTTAATGCCTTTTCATAATCGGGGGCTTTCTCATATTTATCTGCATTGGCACTTAATACGGATGCATTGGTAATCCAGTCGTGTACCCCATGAATATCTACACCGGCAGCAAAAAGTTTAGAATCTCTGGCCAATGCCATCGCCGTTAAAAAGCCGCCATAAGAGCCGCCGTAAATGCCAATCTTTTTCGCATCTACAAAGGATTGCTTTTGCAACCATTCGCCACCCGCTTTAATATCCAGGTATTCTCCAGCGCCTGCCGGACCGCCATTTTTTGGTTGATGAAATTCGTAGCCATACCCAATGCCCAACCGGTAATTAACTGCCAGCACTACAAAACCCTGGCTTGCCAGATATTGATTGGAAGCATAGGCATTGGAATAATAATCTGAATAATTCCAGCCCAATAACATTTGCCTTGGCGGACCGCCGTGTACATAAACAATCGCTGCTTTTTTTATTGCGCCTCCTTCCGGTAAAAACAAATCTGCGTGAACGGTTACACCATCTGCTGCGGTAAAAATTACCTGCTTCGGTGTTATTAATTTTGCTGTTTTAAAATCAGCAGGTATTAAATCTTCCCCCAATAATTGAATGCTGTTTTTTCCTTCCCCATTCAATTTCAATATGGCTGGTAAAGGCGGTTGTTGAGCTGTTGCACTGATGAAGGCTACGGTGTTTCCATCGTCTGTTAATACTGGTGTCCATTCCAATCCGGTGCCCGGTGTAAGTACCTGCATATCTGCTTTGTCCACGCTCACTTTCAGGGCGTGTCTTCTTTCAATATCCAGCTTGTCACTGCCGGTGTTGGCACTAAAAGTCAACTGTTTTTTATCGGCACTTAGTTGAATGTGCTCACACATAAAATTACCGGGTGTAAGCAATTGTGCTTTTCCGCCATTGGATGTAATGGAATATAAATGCGGCCAGCCATCGTGGTAAGAGAGGAACACAATTTTGTTTCCTGCTGCCCAATGCAGGTTGGCACCGCCGTGTGTGGTTGGCAATGAGCCCCGCAAAGTTGTTGGCGCCTTCCATAAAAGCGTGGCTTTATTGGTAGCGATATCCGCTGTGTAAATGCTCCAGGGAATATGTTTTTTAACTAAGATAGAATCCGGCGGTCCGGCCAAACCCGATCTTCTCACAAAAACAATTTGATTGCCATCCAACGACCAATGTGGCGTATTATCCCTGTTAAAAGAGGGTGCTATCCATTTCAACGAATTGCTTCCATTGCTATAAATACCGATGATAGAATGATCGGTTCTGTTACTAACAAACAGCAATGAACTACCATCTTTGTTCCACTCCATCTCATTTACGGTACCTCTTGTGGTGAATAAGTTTTTTGCCGCTGTTGAACCATCTACAGGAACCGTCCATGGCTGGCCTGCTTTTAAAAATACCACCGTTTTATTATCCGGAGATAAAACAGGCGCATCCCCTTCCGACAAATATTTTACTTCGCCACCAGCAAAAGGAACACTGGCAACCTGAACCTTAAAAGCGTTTAATTCAAATCCAGGATTGGTGGGTAAGCCGAGATCCCAGTTGCCACTGTGTTCTCCTCCACGAACGAACAGCACCCAATTGCCATCGTCCGAAACAGACAGGCTTGTAATTTCCTGCCCGTCATCGGTTGTATAATTGGTTAACTTTCTTGGTTTGTAACCCGGTTCTTCTGCAACGTACACATTTCTCTTGCCTTGTTCATCCAGCGCCCAGGCTATTTTAGCGCCTTTTGCGGCACTGCATAATTCCGTTGGAAACGGATAGTTTTTAAAAGAAGATAAAGGAGTGTTTTGTGCCAGCAGTTGAAGCGGTAACAAAAAAAGCAGCAGGATTTTCTTTATCATAAACAGTGTTGTTGAATAGTTGAATTGTTTTATGGTTAGATGGGTGTGTTGTTCTAATGTTATATTGTTTTTTGTCGCAAACAATTCATAGATAATAATTTTGAAGTTAGGTTATTAAGCCAGATAAATGTTGAGGTGATTTTATAGAAAGTGGATGAATGTTGAAATTTTTTATTGCATGTTTAATGCGGAAGGTTGGAAATGCTCAGGGTTTGGAGTTGAGCAAATTGCTTATCCACAGCGGCTTTATCTTTACCGCCAGGTTTGACCGAGACTGATAGGTGAAGTCCTTTTGGGAGGATTTCTTTTCTAAAACCCAATAACGATTTATTGGAAAATGTAAACAGTTCGCAAAGGCTTCCCTTCATTTATTTAGGCTCTATTTATTTTTCTCCTTATTAGGGATGTTCCACTCAATGCAAACCTTTGGCTTCGCTCCCACTTCCAAGCTAGTAAACGATATCTATAGACTTTACGCAGAGTAAAAATTACTTACCCAAATCGTAAGTTTAGCTGCCAGGAACAAAAACGAAACAACTGTAACAGGAAATGAAAATTAAAGCTGCGTTATTTTTGATTCGTTAAATAGTACTTAAAGTTCTTTATTAATATTTAAAAATAAAAAAACGAGGGTAATATTGAACTCTTAAAACTGGGTACAGATGGATGTTTGATACACTATCAAGACAGGCTGTTGTAATAACCGGCTTTAATATTTTAAAACTATTAAAAAAGTTTACGAAAATGAAATGTCCAAGCTGTAATGTAAGTTTAGTAATGAGTGACCGTAGTGGGATAGAAATAGATTATTGCCCCGAATGCCGGGGTGTATGGCTCGACCGGGGCGAGCTGGATAAAATTATCGAACGATCTAATCAAAATGTGGCTCCCCGCCCAACCGAGAATTATCGAGAGAAAGATCAATACAATCAGCATGCTGACTATAAATACAAAAAAAAGAAAGGTTTGCTGGGAGATTTGTTTGATTTCTAGTTCGCTGTTTTTTGTCTACACAGTTGGATATCTTCAATTTTTAAAGCGAAGTAGCCGAATGTGAAAAATTTACAACCAGCTAGAACTTCCGCATTTTAATATTTTTCAATCTTTTGAAAAAAAAACGATAGTAGCTTTTAAAACAATGGTGAAGTCAGACAGTCTGACTTCACCATTTTGTTGCTTAGCTAAGATAAAAATACCGTTGTTTTTAGCAGTGGAATTCACTTACAATCAATCCATCTCTACGTCTCCTAAATTATCATCCGGTATCCGGTCTATTAGTTTATTGTATGGATCAATACCTGCTTTTATAGGTTTTCCTTTTACATGTAACGTTATCTTTTTTTCACCCTGGGGCAGTTTATATTTTTGTATGTAAAGCGGATTGATCTTTTTTCTTCCATCCTTGTCTTTTGTTTCTTCCCCAAATATGGCTACATCAATATAGTCGTTCATTGCCGCTACGGTTTCTTTACCGGTGCTATCCGCATATAATTTTTTAGTACTAAAATCCAGCGTTACATCATATCCATCTTTGCCTGCTGGTTTTGCAGTAGCTTTTATTAATTTGTTTTCGTACAGCGTAATCTTTTCCCAGGTATCGGTTAAGTAATAATGGAAAGAGTCGGGGGTATGTTTTTTCAAAAATGCATACAGGTCATTGCTGCCGGCAAACGGTGGATTTTCTTTTAACGCAAAACTATCCCTGAATTCGTGCAAGGCTTTATTGAGCGTACTATCTCCAATTAAATCACGCAACCCATAAATAACAAGGCTGCCTTTATAATACCACTGGTAAGGCCGGTTGCAATTAATAAAAGTATTTTCTTTTTTAGCTTCGTTGGCTCTGCCAGAAAGATATTGGTCCAGCTCATTTTTTAAGAAACGTTTCATATTATCCCGGCCATATTTGCGCTCGGTCAACAACAAGGCGGTGTATTCGGCCAGTGCTTCCGAAACCAGGTTAGAGCCTCTTGTGTAGTTTGGCGTTACCTGGTGGCCCCACCATTGGTGCGCCAGTTCATGCGCCGTTACAAAATAGAGATAGTCAAAATCGTCTGGTTTTTTAAAATCGGCTACCCACCCAAAGCCTTCGCTAAACGGTACAGTGTTAGGAAAGCTTTGAGCAAATCCGGCGTAACGTGGAAATTCCAATAACCGCATTTGTCTGAACTGGAAAGGACCATAAGCTTCCGAAAAATATTTCAGGCCGTCTTTGTACGCAGCATTAAACCGGGATAAATTATATGGATGCTGCTGGTCGTAATATATTTCGATGTTAACTTTTTTACCATCATCTGTTGTAACGGAATCTTTTAATACGTCATATTTTGCGGATACCACACTAAAGAAATAATCAATGGGCGAATCCTGAACATAAGAAAAATATTTGCGTCCGTTTTCTTCCCATGTTTTTTGCAGGTAACCGGGCGCTATTGCAATCTGATCGGGCGTGGTACTAACTACCGCTTCGAAATGTATCAGATCCGCATCATCATTAAACAGCATATTGCGAATCCCTTTTGGATCATTGTGTTGCGGCAGGTCATCTTCTTTCACTTGAAGGCCGTTCTTTTTACGGTATTCATCACTCTCTAATTCCATTTGCTGGTTGTAGCCAAAAGAGGGAAGACCGCCGCTGTAAAAAGTGCCGTTTTTGATGATTTCCCTGCTTAAGCCATTATTTACAAAACCATTATTGCTGATAGCAGAATTTACTTCCAGGAGAGCGGTATCGCCAGGCTGCAGTGTTGCAGGTAAATTATAAATCCGGTAATTCATGGTATCCTTTCCTTTTTTAAAAAGAGTAAATGCCGAATATTTATAAGCTAGCGGGCTGGTGTAGCCCAGCGATTTTCCATTGTATAAAATACTGTATGTTATGTTTTGGTCCGCCAGTAAATGCAGGGCGTTGATCGCTTCGCCGGATTTATTTTTCATAAATATTTTGGCATAGATTTGAACTCTTCTTTCATCCGGAAAAATATCTGCCTTTACCAATACGGTGGTAACTTTTGGTTGTGGCAGTCCTTCATATTTTTTGAGTGTCTTTTCATACATGGCAGTGCGGCTTCTGGTTTCTGCAGCGGTATAATAATTATTGAGATGGCTTACATTGTAATAAATGAAAGCTCCACTACCCAGCCAGGCAATGAAGAAAAGTGTAACCAGCGCACGGGGCCATCCGTTAAACCGTTGCATGGCTACCCGCCAGCGTTCTTTAAATCCACCGGTTACACCACGCTGATAAAAAAGGAATGCGAGCGTTACCAGCAGGGCACCCAACATGAGCCAATAAAAATTGAACCAGTTTTGTGGGGCTAAAAAATGCCCAATCCCATTCATATCCGACCACATGTAGCCTGGGGTGTAAAAATAAAACAACAGATTATAATCCATCATAGCATAGGCCCGCATTAAAAACATCGAAATCCATATCAGCATGGCAACACCATGGCCGCCAAACTTATTGTTCATAATACTGTGTACAGCAAAACAAAGCAATACCATTTGTAGATAACCCGGTAAACTTAACAAGTACATCTCCATAAAGTAAACGCCAAAATTGTACTGGGTATATCCCTTAAGTGTTTGGATAATTACCCCCACTACAATTGGAATATTACTTAACAGAAAGGCGATACCAAATAAGGCAGATAATTTTGACAAAAAGAAAACGGTATTGGAAACAGGCATGGCATCATTCAAAATATTATAGCGGGTGTTTCTTTCCCGATGCACCGCCTCACCTGTGTAAAACAACAGGATGATAAAAATAAAAATGGAATAGTTGTAGTTTTTATAATCCATCAGAAAAACAGTGAGTGGCTTGTCTGCAACACTGTAAAGTGTATTGCCGATCCAGAAATCGATCAATAAAAAAAGCACACCGCCTCCGAGGATTGCTTTAAAATAATTGTCCTTTATAATGTTTAAGAATTCAATCTTTACCAGGTTCCACCAGATAGCCCTGGTTTGCCGGCTGCCAAAGTTCTGGTGTACATTCCGGAGGAGTACAGGTGGAGGCTCTATAGCTTTTTCTTTTTTATTTCTGCGGGTTTTAACCTGCTCAGGCTCTAAAAATTTTTGAAAATTAAAGCGCCAATAGGCATAGCCAATAATAAGGAAAGCAATACCCAGCCAGATGATCCGGTTGAGGATAATCACTTTTGTAAGTGGTATGAGGAGGGTATTTTTCTCAAATGGGGTATAAAATCTAGTCTCCAGTGAAAAAGTATTCACAGCAAATGGATCCAGTAATTTCACCAGTTCTCTTTTCTCCAGATCACTTACCAGGAAGCTGGAGAGAAAATAGCCAATTAATAATAGAATACTTGCACTGTAAATCACTTTTACATTCCTGGTAAGCGATACCAATGCAAAAAAGATGGTAGAAGACAATAGAAGATTGCCAATAGCAAAGGCAAAATAGGGTTGAAAATAGTTCCACAATCCGTAGTGTCCAATTCGCTCGGGTACTACCCAACCAAGCGCCGGGCCTACTGCTGCGCCTGCGATGCTGCCCCAGCTAAAGCCAGTACCAATCAGCAATACAAATATAAAGGAGCCAAAAAATCTTCCCCAGAAATAGCCAAACTTGGTAATGGGATAAGCAAACAAATAATTCCGGGTTTGGTGCTCAATATCCCGGTATAGTGGAACACCCATGATTGCAGAACAAATGAGCATACCGACCATGCTAAAAATAATGACGCCATTCGCCATTACCCAGGGGGCATTGTGCATTACTTTTTCTGTGGCAGGAGTAGATCCGGTACCAATAGATAGCAATCCCAATAAAAAAAATACAAAAAAGTAGATCCAGGTGGCGGGTCTTTTAATGCGGTATTTCAATTCAAATAAAAATATTTGCCAAAACATACAGGTTAGTTTAAGGATGAATAATTAGAGGGTAATCACATTCATTTTACCGGAAATCTGGTAGAAGTAAACATCTTCCAGTTCGGCCGGTACCAGCACAAACCCGTTGCCCGGATCGCTTTCTGCATGGATGCGGATGGTAAGGTTGCCACCCTTCATTTGCACGGATATTACCCGGTATTGATTGCGGTATTCTTCAATAGCAACTTTGCTGATTGCTTTAGTAAAAATGTTCCCTTCCAAATCTTTTACTGCTTCATCCGGGTCGTCGTGCCGCAGTACTTCTCCCTGGCAAATGATGGCGAAATCGCTACAGAGTGTTCTAACATCTTCTACAATATGCGTTGATAAAATCACGATTGTATTTTCTCCCAATTCGCTTAACAGGTTGTAAAAGCGATTTCTTTCTGCAGGGTCCAGCCCTGCTGTTGGCTCATCTACTATAATGAGTTTAGGATTGCCAATCAATGCTTGCGCAATACCGAAGCGTTGCTTCATACCACCTGAAAAACTGCCCAGGTTTTTTTTACGGTCGGAGTATAAGTTTACTCTGTCCAGTAAAGCGCCTACTACCTGCTTTCTTTCTTTCGAATTGTCAATTCCTTTTAGTTGTGCAATATGATCCAGCATCATTTCCGGACTTATTTTTGGGTAAACGCCAAATTCCTGCGGAAGGTAGCCGAGTATTTTTCGCACTGCTTCCTTCTCTTTTAGTACATCCATTTCATCTAAAAAAATACTGCCGCCATCGGCTTCCTGCAAGGTGGCAATGGTTCGCATTAAAGATGACTTGCCGGCACCATTTGGGCCAAGCAGGCCAAACATGCCTTGTTGAATGGTAAGGTCAACTCCTTTTAAAGCCTGTACTCCGTTGGGATAAGTTTTTGTGAGATTGGTGATGGATAATTGCATACTGGTTGTTTTTGAATAAAAGTTAAGTATGCAATAAATATAGTTAATAAAACATGCAATAAAATGCTTATGCCAGTTTTATTATTTTTTGGAAGAATAAATTGATTTCAAATGATTGTCAGCCAACATGCCTGTTGATTAAACTTACGCTTGAAGATATTGCCTGATGCAACACCTTTTGAGCCGACCCATCTATTGAAATCTTGCAGACTTCATCATAGCAACGGCCTCTTTTAATGGCTGGCTGCCTTCCAGCCTTTTACTGTAAATGATATCCACAGCAAGGGTTTGGCTGGGCGTGTAGTACATTCTGGCAACATTCATTTTATTCAATTCGCTATTAAATCCGCTCGCAGCGATGTATTCCCCCGCCCTGTTAATCTCCGTAATTTTCATACCCATCATGGTAATCATTGGACTCACGTTTTCCGTGAAATGTTGGAAGTTGTTTCCGTTCCACGGATTAGCACTCAAAGTAACCGCAATGTCATTGGGGTATTGTTTGCTTTGAAAGCCAGTGCAAGGCTGTCCATATCCGGCTGCTGCATCATCCTCTACATTCCAGTTGGCTTTGTTGTACTGAATTGATATACCCTGCGAAGTATTTTCGTGCCAGCTTAATAAACCGGTAGTATTACTCACCAACTGGTTGTTGGTATTGTCCGTTTCATTTGTATTGACTGCAGGGTTGTTTTTTTCTTCCGTTGTCTTATTTTCATTGATAGGTTTTACTTCGCCCGGCTGAATGACATTCGCAGTATTTTTCCCCAGGTCGGTTAATTTGTTGGTTGCATTCACCATAAAAAAAATGATGGATCCCACAATACCCAAAACAATACTTGCGCCAATGGCCCATTTAAATTTACTGTCCCGGCGGCGAACCTGTTCCATGATCAGTTGATACTTTTGCTGTGGGCTTAGGTTGGAGGAATCTATCTGGTAGCGATCCATCAAGATCTGCAAGGTTTCATTTTTTTTACCTTCATCACCCGACTTCAACAGGTCAACCTGTTTCTTGTTGCGATCTCTTAAATAGTAAAATAAAACGATTGATAAAAAGGCGATCAGTGTGAGCGGAGTAGTCACATATTTTAAGGCATCAAACATGGCGGTGTAGTTTTTTCTCTAACAAGATAAAAACCAATTCTTAAAAATGCAAGTGCTTAAAGCAATTGGCTGGATGGCCACTGGCAGGTAAAGGAATAAATGCCCTCCAATAGGCAAATCCTGTGAACAGATATGTTATTAGGGCATCTCTAAAAACTTACCTTTTCCTTTCTTTTGGAGTGTACTATAAATGCGCTGATGTTTCGCTGAATAGAACTGGAAAATGCAAAAGCTGGCGTAATGGACAAAATAGTGCCTAATTTTTAGATGTTTTCTTCAAGTGGACAAAATAGTGCCTATTTATTTTTTAGAATTGAGTTTTGTATTAAAGACGATATTGAACTTTATATTATCAAGCCAAACGGAAGTGGGCTCTGCTGGAGAGCAACCTGCCAGGGATAGTTTGATGTCGTCGAAATAAATAATGAAATAGCTGTTGATTTATCAATGGCTATTTTATTTTGATGACATTATGCCTTAAAAAACTCATTAATAAACTTCTTTTTTCTTTCGACAGATAAGCCGTTATGATTTCGTAATTTATTTTTTAAATCAGCAAAGTGTCCGTCAATGGCATTAGTCGTATTGGGTATATTTAGTACTCTATTCATATCCCAAGTAAATAGCCAAGGCATATTTGTTTTAAGACTTCTGTAAGCACTACGCAGCTTTTTATGAACATATTTTTTCTTTCCTTTTTCATCTATTCTCTGCTCATTCAAAAAGTCTTTCCATAGATTATACCAGACCTGTAATCGGGCTTCAAATATCTCTTTGCATGTTTTTGTTAATAGCGATGAAACTTTCCATAACTCTTTGCTGGCTTGCATTTTTGGGCTCATTGTTAAATATCGTCTTATAATGGCAATCTGATGAAAGTTGCACATTTGAATAAGCATGTCTGCTCCAAATTGTTGAAATAAACCTTTACGACCATCGCAAATAATAGATGATATTTTTATGCCTCTTCTAGCTATTTCTTCGATGCCTTGCAAATATAATTTGTTAGTTTCTTGCCTTACATATTGCTTGAAAAGTATTTGCCCGTTAATGCTATTTTTAAAAACCATTACGCCAAATGTTCTTCCAAAATAAGTTGTATCCATTAGCACATTAGCAACGCTTGAAAAGGTGGTTTCTGTAACCAATTCTACTGAGTCTAATTTTCGCTGAATAGTTTTAACTGAACATCCATATTTTTGGGAAAGTTGTAAATAAGTTTGCTTTCCTTTTGTATATTCTTTCCATAGATCTTTACCATTTAATGCTACTCTGTCTGTAAATATTTTGCCACATACCGCACATTTATATCGCTGTACCCCATTCAAAAAACCTTTTTTAGTCGTTATTTTACCCTTGCAGTAAAAGCAGTTTTTTTTCCATTTTATAAAATTTAAGCAAAGCTATAACCAGCACGAGATACAGCAATTTTTAGGCACTATTTTGTCCATTAACCCTACAATGATCATGAATAGGTGGTTTGATAGGTTGATTCATTATCAACTAAAATGTTAGAAATTGTGTTCACAGAGTATCTTTTTAATTTAAGAAGTGGTTATTAAATGTGCTCAATAGGATGGCTTT
>Ga0209181_10006533_pt1 | contig 16292 bp, 15 predicted proteins | sample MAT05_FD_187208 | JGI IMG/M metagenome (GOLD analysis project Ga0209181, IMG submission 187208) | Freshwater microbial communities from Lake Fryxell liftoff mats and glacier meltwater in Antarctica - MAT-05 (SPAdes) (version 2) | ecosystem: Environmental > Aquatic > Freshwater > Ice > Liftoff... | reverse complement strand
AAGCCGGAACCAAAAGTTCATTTAAAAGTGGTAGAGCAGCCTAAAGTAAAAGTGGTAACCAATGATGAAAAGAAGGAACTGCAAAAAATAAAAAGCCGCTTTGGTCAATTAGAAACAAAACTGGTGGAGTTAAATCAAAATAAAACTACGCTGGAAGCAGCCCTTGCCGATCCAACAATTTATGGAGATAAAACTAAATTTTTGCAGGCAGAGTCAGAATATAATAAAGCGGCAAAGGAACTGTCAGACGCCAATGCGGAATATGAAAAAGTATTTGAGAAGATGATGGAGATGGAGGGGTGATTTGTTTTTCGTTTTTCGTTTCTCGTTTCTCGTTGGCGCTGCAAGAGGCCAAGTGTATTTGTCTCTTGTTGGTTCGTTTTTATGAAAACTTCAAATGATATAGGCTTTAACCATTCACAATTCACCATTCACAATTCACCATTCACAATTCACCATTCACAATTCACCATTCACAATTCACAATTCACAATACATCATTCACAATACATCATTCACAATTCACAATTCACAATTCACCTTATCATCTCTTAAATAAACAACCCGGGCATGAAAAAAATAGCAATCATTGGAGGCGGTAACCTTGGCACAGCAATGGCATTAGGGCTTATTAAAAGTGAATTTGTATCTGCCAATGCCATTACCATTACCAAACGCAATACACTTACATTGGCTGGATTAGAATCTGTGGGTGTAAATGTTTCTGCGGATAATGTGCAGGCTGTAAAAAATGCTGAAATCATCATACTGGCTGTAAAGCCTTTTCAAATAAAGGAAGTATTAGAAACCATTGCTCCTGAGCTAACCTCCAATCATATTGTAATTTCAGTTGTTACGGGTATCAACCTGGAAGAAATGAGATCAGTGATTCAAAAAGATATTCCGCTTTTCAGGGCTATGCCCAATACCGCTATTGCCATCCAGGAAAGTATCACCTGCATCAGCAGCATCAACAGCACTGCTGAAGAAAAAAATTATGTAAACAGTCTATTTTCTACCCTTGGTAAAATTGCTTTGATAGATGAAAAGCTGATGAATGCCGCTACGGTGTTGGGTGCGTGTGGCACTGCATTTGCCATGCGTTATATCCGTGCAAACATACAAGGCGGCATAGAAATAGGTTTTGATGCTGCCACTGCCAGCCTCATTGCTGCACAAACCGTAAAAGGTGCTGCAGAATTATTACTCACTACACATACACATCCCGAACAGGAAATTGATAAAGTAACCACACCTAAAGGCTGCACCATTGCTGGCTTAAACGAAATGGAACACCAGGGATTTAGTTCTTCGCTGATAAAAGGGATAGCTGCGAGCTTTGCGAAGATTGGGTGAAAATTGTAAAACATAATGAACAACTTAAAAAAAATAAATGCCTCTGCCGATTATAAAAAAGTGATGGCTAAGGTTGACAAGCTAATGAGTAAAGGAAGTAGCAATGTTACAAAAAAAGAATTAGCAGAAATAAAAGCACTGGCACAATCTGCGCAGGCATTTGAGCAAAATAAATATATTATTGAAGCCCCCACTACCCTGACCGGAATTATTGAAATGAGGATGTTTGAACTTCAGTTAAAACAAAAAGACCTTGCAAAAAAACTGAATGTAAGTGATGCTAAATTGTCATTGATAATGAGCGGCAAACAAAAACCGGATATTCAGATTTTAAAGACTGTTCATAAAGAATTAAAGGTAAGCGGAGACTTTTTATTGGAGGCTATCTAAGGGTCGTCCGTTAGTATTGTTACCAATATCTTACATCGGCAAAAGATTTTAGAGCCGTTTCAAAATAATTTTACACAGTTCATGGGTTGAAATAAGCTTATCCCATTGTATCCTTCTAAATCAACCTATTTATGAAATTAATATGTGTATCAGGATATCTTCACGTTACATTGTAAGCCAGGCCACAGAATTTAATACCCACGCTGCCAGAATGAAAATGATTCGTGGCTCCTCGCCCGTCCTGTCATGCGAAAGTCGTGGCTGGGTAGGTTGTATATGCGGGGTAAGGAATGAGCCGACCGGGACAACGACGCCATTTAAGGTGTCAGTCGAAGGAGGAACTTGTAATTCAAAGGTTTTTATTTATTATGCGGCAAACTTCCGGGCAATACGATTCCATTCTCTAACGCCCATAGGGCAAGGCCGGTGCGGCTTTTTACCTGAAATCTTATAAATAGATCTTCTTTCATCTTTTCTGCCACACTTAGGGAAATATGCAGCTTCGGGTATATCTCAATAAATTTTAGATCAGAACATATTAATTGTAAAAATTCAATTTCCTTATTAGAAAGCAACGGGCGCTGTTTTTTATCATTATTTCCAACAGCAAATAAACTATACAAGATAGCTTCCATTTCGTGCACTTCTATATCTTTTGAAGCAAAGCCATCTGCTCCGTAAAACATTGCCATTTGCCTGGCTGCATCTGTATTAAAAACAGTTAACACCAATATTTTAATTTCCGGAAAATTTGTCTTCACCAACTCTATCAGCTTGTATACATTCATACTGGGCATATCAATATCTGTGATTAAGATCTCAGGCATTGAGTTATGCTGTAAAAATTGCATTACCTCCACCCCATCTTTACACTGCTCCACTACTACAAAATCTTTTAAAAGGTTTATATAATTACTGATTGCTTGCCGTATTAAAATATGGTCATCCGCAAACACAATGCTATACTTCTTTACGGGAGTGATAATGTTGTCAATTTTATGGGACGGTTTCATGAGGCTGTTTAATTGGTAAAGATTTTTATTCGGAGAAATATTTCGTCTCTTTTATTTTTAGCCAATTTAAAGCTTTCTTTTTACAAAAGCGATTTTTAAAAATATGGTTTACCATATTTTTTGTATTGAAATAAAATTCATCTTTAGAGTCTAAAAAAAATATAGCGCAATTTGAAGCAATTGGAATTCCAAAATTTTTAGAAGTGAATATTTGAAATAGAATATAAGAAAACAATACGATAATTATGTTTAGTCAATTTGAACCAAATGTAAAAGCAACCATTGCCTTTTTAAAACTGTTGAACGTAAAAGTTAATAATGCAAGTGTAAATGAAACATTACAAAACCATCCCGACTGGCCAAGCCTGCTTTGTGTAAGTGATTCACTAAACAAGTGGAATATACCCAATGCTGCGGGTAGGGTTGAGCCATCCGCAATTGATGGGCTTCCCACGCCTTTTATGGCTCATACTAATGATAAAGAACATCCTCTATCCGTTGTTTCAGTGGTTACAGAAAATACCGTTCAGCTATATTCAAAAAATTACCATCAGCCTGTATTAAAAAGTAAAGAAGATTTTTTTAAAACCTGGGGAGGTGTTTATGTAATAGCGGAGCCATTGGTACACTCCGGCGAAAAAGATTATAAATTAAATAAGAGTAAAGCATTTGTGAATGCTTTTGTACCTACAGCTTTATTAACCTTGCTGGCAGTGCTGTCTTTTGTTGGCATATATACTATAATAAATAGCGACCCTGCAATTACTGCCATTGCTATTTATCTGCATTACTTTATACTACTTGCGGGGGTTATTGTAACGTCGCTTTTGCTATGGTATGAAATTGACAAAAACAACCCCCTGTTACAAAAAGTATGCACTGGTATTATTAAGGGAGATTGTAATGCCATACTTACAGGAAAGCAATCGAAAGTATTTAGCTGGCTTAGCTGGAGTGAAGTAGGATTCTTTTATTTTACAGGCGGTTTACTTATATTATTATTTACAGGCAACAACGCTATTTTTCTTTTGGCGTGGTTAAATATATTGGCCTTGCCTTATACCCTATTTTCTATTTATTACCAATGGCGGGTAGCTAAACAATGGTGTGTATTGTGCCTTGTAGTACAGGCTTTATTGTTATCAGGTGCTGCAAATATTTTTGCAAATAATTTCCTTGCAGCACCTCTTGTGCCTTCTATTCCTTTTCTTATAAAAACTACGTTTGTTTGTCTTTTACCTGTTTTATTATGGTATGCAATAAAGCCTGATATCCTGCGCCTTCAAGAAGCAAAGAATACAAAAAGGGAATACCTGCGTATAAAATTTAATACTCAAATATTTGAAACACTTTTAAAAAAACAAAAGCAAATTACTGTGGCGGTTAACGGGATGGGCATTCAATTAGGGAACCCAGCCGCAACAAATACACTTATAAAAGTGTGCAATCCATATTGCGGGCCTTGTGCCAAGGCCCATGCCAAAATAGAAGAATTGTTAGAAGAAAATAAAAACCTGGGGGCGCAAATAATATTTACCACCGCTAATAAAACGGATAATCCTGCTTATAAACCGGTCAATCATTTATTGGCGATAGCAGCAGGGGCTAACGGACATGAGATAAAGCAAGCATTAGACGATTGGTATTTGGCTGATAAAAAAGATTATGAACTTTTTGCTACCAAATATCCAATGAACGGTGAGCTAAGAAAACAAGGGATTAAAATTGAAGCAATGCATAAATGGTGCAAAGCAATGGATGTAAGTGCTACACCAACTATTTTTTTAAATGGATACCAACTCCCCGATGCTTATAATATTGAGGATTTACAATATTTTCTTTTGGAATAGTTCCCTGAAAGAAAAGCCCGGCGGAACTACATTGGCAGAGTAAGCTAATGGCTGGGCGGCCAATGCTTGTTTATGCTAAAATGTACAGGTAAAACCAATTTTACTAATTTTAAAAACTTTAAAATGAAAACAAAAAAAATGAGCCTAGTTAACATTGCAGGGAGGTTAAGCAGGGAGGAGATGAAGAATATTATAGCTGGATATGTAGCACCGGGAGAAAACTGCAATTGTAATAATGCAGATGATTGTAGTGCGACAAATGAACTGTGTATGGCTAGCTGTACAGCAGTTCCTGGATATGCTGGGCATTGCGGTTGCCCTTGATCCCAATATTTTGTAAAAATTAAGTAGGATAATGAATTATGATATTTGTTAAAAACACAAAATAAATAGCAGTTGTCCTGCTTAATTTTTCTGGATGTAATATTTAAACCAAAGTAATGCGAAATTATTTTTTAGTCACTTTTTTTCTTTTAAACATATCATTAGATATTTTCTGCCAAAGAATTGAAAAAATCAATGAGTTTACAATTACTGGAGAGATTTTAAACAACGATACAGGCAAAGTGGTCTTATGGTATGTTGATTTTGAAAATAAAGTTCGTATAGATACGGCCATTTTAAATAACGGGCAATTTGTTTTTTCCGGAAATGTTAATCGTGTATGTGAAGGAATTTTATGGACTAACTTAACAACTAACAACATTGACGATCGTAGTGTTATTCGTTTTTTGTTAGAGCCAGAGAAGTATTTTATAAGTTTCCAGAATAATAGGGAGCCGACAACTAAAATATTGGGAGGCAAATCACAAAGAGAAAAAGATAATTGGGATAAGGAAAAATCGGTTTTATTGCTTGCTAAAACTGATTATTACAGGAGAGCAGACTCTTTATACAAACTAACAAAAATTAATAATATTCCTGCCGTTCAACAGGCCATCAATAATTTACCTTATCTAAGAGATTCTATTAATGAAAAAATAAGAACTAAAGACATTGGGTACATCAAGGCACATCCTAACTCCTATTTAAGTGGCTATCTCTTATCAAAACATAATCGTAAAATACCTTTAGATTCATTACAAAGAATTTATGTGCTATTTACAGACGAAGTAAAAAAGAGTAGTATTGGGAAACAGCTCTTAGCATATATTTATCCCTTAACCGATGATAAAGCTTTTAGAAATGCAAACCCACTGTATGGCGATCTATTTGAAGGAGAATTAAACAAAATAAAATCTATTTATGATTTTAGTTTAAAAGATACCACTGGCAACAATATAGATTTAGTTTCTTTTAAAGGCAAATTTTTGGTAATTGACTTTTGGGCTAGCTGGTGCATCCCATGTATTGATAACATTCCATCACTTAAAAAAATGATTGAAGACTATCAATCATATCCCGTTGAATTTATTTCTATTTCACTTGATAAAGATATTGGTAAGTGGAAAACCTTCATCAATAAATTTAATTTAAATGGAGTGCAGCTAATAGAGCCAAAAGAATTTGAAAGTTTAATGGCCGTTTATCTTAAAATTTTATGGGTTCCGCACTTCCTGATAATTGATAAAACTGGTAAAATAGTATCAGCTGATGCTCCCCAGGCAGTTAATCCCGAGCTAAAAATATTATTGGATAAATTATTGAATAAAAAATAATCAATCCCAATTAAGAATATTTTCCTGCAGAATAGTTCCCTGTAAGAGAAAGCCCGGCGGAACTTCACGATGCTGCAGCGTTGTGAGCAGGACGGGCAAAGCCTTTGTTGCTAAAAGCTAAGGCATAAACTTTTTGTAACTTTAAAACTTTAAAAAAATGAAGACAACAAAATTGAGCCTTGCTAATGTACAAGGCAAATTAAGCAGATCAGAAATGAAGAATATTATGGCAGGTAAGAATGCATTACCTACATGTAATTGTAACAGTTCTGATGATTGTACGACTTGGAATGAATCCTGTATGGCTTCTTGTGAGGGTGGAACTGGCGCTGGCCACTGCGGTTGCGTTTCTGCAACCAGCGTACTGCTGTGAACTTAGAAGATTAAGCAGGAAACCTTTTACTTAAATAATTAATGTTTGGAAGTAAATGGTTTCCGACTTAATTATTTTATTTAAAAAAAATATCTATGAAAAAAAATATTATTACAATAATTATCATATTCTCATTTAGTAGTAAAATTTGTGGTCAAAAATATCAAAATAATAGAAATTTTGAAGTACATGGAAATTTATTAAATAAGGATACAGGGCGTATCGTTCTATGGTATTATGATTATGAAAATAAATTTCACAACGATACGGTCAACTTAGTAAACGGTGGCTTTATTTTTAAAGGTACTGTGAATGGGGCCTGTGAAGCCCTTCTTTGGACAAATACATCAAATCTTAATTTTGATGACCACTCAGTTGTAAGGTTTTTACTTGTCCCCAATAAAATTTTTATAGCTTTTAGCGATTCAATTATTATAATTAAGGGTTCCGATGCGCAAAAAGAAAAAGAAAATTGGGACTTTAAAAAATCAGATCTATTAGACTATAAAGCTAGCATAAAGAAAAATATATACTTTCTAAATCAAGCTCTTTCATCAAAAATGGCTGATTCTATAAACGAAAAAATTCGGGCAAGTGATTTAAATTATATTAGGAATAACAACAATTCTTATTTAAGCGGTTATTTGCTGACAAATCATAATCGGAAACTATCTATTGATACTTTACAACTGTATTATTCATTGCTTTCAATGAATGTAAAAAAAAGTACGATTGGTAAAAAACTTTTAGCAATTATTTACCCATTAACGAGCGACAATAATTTCAGAAAATTTAACCCTTTGTATGATGAAAATTTCGATAAGAATTTAAATCGTATAAATTCAATTTATGATTTCAGCTTGATAAATGTTAATGGGGAAAAAATAGATTTAGGAATCTATAAAGGTAAATACCTGATTTTAGACTTTTGGGCTAGTTGGTGCGTGCCTTGCCTGGCAAATATTCCTACTCAAAAGCAATTAATAAAAGAATATAAAAATGAACCAATTGAATTTATTTCAATTTCGCTGGATACAGATATAAATAAATGGAAGGAATCAATAATAAAGCATGATTTAGAAGGTATGCAATTAATAGCGCCTAAGGCTTTTGCAGAATTAATTGCTGTTTATTGCAAAGTTTTATGGGTTCCCCATTATATTATTATAGATAAAAATGGCTTGTTTATCAACGGAGATGCACCCCAACCACTAGACCCACAGTTTAAAATTCTGTTGGACGGGATATTAAAAAAATAGCCGGATTATGTTTCCTTCAAACCAGTTAATAATTTGTTGGCGGTACAGGAAAAGAAAAAAGATGAAAAGACTTTAAGGGGGGCGTTGGATGACTGGTAGTTGGGTGACCAAAAGCTCGTGAGGATTTTGCAGGTAAACAGGGAGCTAAAATTGAAGCAATGGATATATATACAGGCTACACCAACTGTATTTATAAATGGGTACCAATTCCCCGATGCTTACAACATTGAGGATTTAGAATATTTTTTGTTGGAATAGTTCCCCAATAAAAAAGCCAACGGAACTACATTGGTATGCGCATGCCAATGGTTGGCGGCATAGGCCTTTGATGCTTAAAGTTAAGGCATAAACAATTTTTAAACCATTAACAATTTTTAAAATGCAAACAAAAAAAATGAGCCTTGCTAATATACAAGGCAAATTAAGCAGATCAGAAATGAAGAATATTATGGCAGGAGGAAATACGCCAGGGGAGGGTGCAAAATGCGGTAGTGCATGTTCTGGCGCTTGTACTTACAAGTGCGGCACGACAACTTATGATGATGGAAACTGCCGTGCAAATTCTAGCGGAACTTGCTACTGTGTAGGAGGTTGTTAATTCCAATTAGAACTTAGCTTGCTTTTGATGCAGTCTGCTAGTCGTCTAGTAGACTGCAGCTTAACTTAAACTGTACTATCCTTATCAACCTTTACTACGCATTGTTTCTTAGACCCAGCATAGAATAAAGCAATTATGACTACTCATTCAAAATTTGTGTTACCACTGCTTCTATGGACTACAGCAGTTACAACCTATGCACAAAATGACCAAGCCTATTCGATAAACATCGGAGATTCCGCCCCGCCCTTGCGTGTGCATGAGTGGATAAAAGGTAAACCAATTCAGAGATTCGAAAAAGGTAAGGTATATGTGGTAGAATTTTGGGCAACATGGTGTAAACCTTGTATTGCAGCAATGCCTCATCTCTCCGCCTTAGCAGGAAAATACAAGGATAAGGTCACTATTTTAGGTATTGATACATATGAAAGGAAAACCACTTCCAGGGAGAAAATAAAATCTTTCGTTGATAGTATGGGGCACAGAATGAATTATTCTGTGGCTTTAGAAGATAGCAGTTTTATGGCAGCGGACTGGATAAATGCCTCGGGAGAGCAAAGCCAGGGTATCCCGAGGTCTTTTGTAGTGAATGCAGATGGAATGCTCGCTTGGATAGGACACCCTAAAGATCTTGAGGAAGTTTTAGCGAAAATTGTGAACCATACCTGGGATATAAAAAAAGCATTGGCTAAACGGAATTTGAACAGGCATCTACAAGAACAAGATCATTCAGTAAATGATAAATTGAACACCTATGCGGGTGATGCCTTTAGGGCTGGTGATCTAGGCAAACCTGATTCAGCCCTTTTAGTGATTGACGAACTAATTACAAAAGAGCCAATGCTAAAATACGCACCTTCAATTGCTTTTCACACCTTTTCTTCGTTACTTAAAACTAACCCACATAAGGCGTATGAGTATGGAAAAGTGGTGATCGTAACTTCCACATATGAGGATCCTCCATACGATGCTGTTATTGGGGCAATTTCATGGTATTCAGATAAATTAAACCTCCCCGCAGAAATTTACGAGTTGGGTGCCGAGGCCTACCAGGCGGAAATAGATCAAATTCCCTATCCAGAACTTGTTGATATTTCGAAACGTTACGTGAAAATGGCCGATTGGTACTGGCTTGCAAAAAATAAAATAAAAGCGATAGAAAGCCAGCAAAAAGCAATTGATGCGTTGAAAGTCAGAAAAGACTATTCAAAAACTGCTTTGGCTACATTTGAGTCCCGGCTTCGGGAGTACAAAAACAAGTAGGGAAAGTAGGTTAGAGAAAATATTGCTTCTACTTTAATAACATATTATTGAATCTGGATTTATTTGGTGAGCCTGATATCCAGAAACAGGTGTGTAAGTATCAAATTTTATTAAATTTTATTAAATTTTATAAATTTTTGCAAATACAGTAGAATGATTTTTCATCTTGACTGTTTCCGAAATCACTAAAAACGACTTTTTATTAATTGCTTTGGTCAAATTAAAAAATTGACTTTAGATGGCTTGCATAACCCGATATCATTTGAAGTACTGATCAAAGAGACACAGTGTTATGCAAAAGGCGATGTTGTTCAATATCGTTTAGAAATTTCTAATGATCTAATCATTACTTTATTTAAACAACTGGTTGTAGAAAAAACTATAAAACCTGTTTTTATTATTCCACAATAATTTGAGCAAATCACTCCCTCTCTTCAAACAACTCGATGCCATGGACTGTGGCCCTACCTGCTTACGTATGGTGGCAAAATATTATGGGCGCAACATACCGCTTGATTATTTGCGCAATAAATCACAATATGGTAGAGAGGGTGTAAGTATGCTTGGGCTGGCAGATGCAGCCGAAAGCATAGGGTTAAAAGCTGTAGGTAGTAAACTTAGCTTCGATCAATTGATAGACGATGCACCACTGCCAGCAATAATACATTGGGATCAATATCATTTTGTAGTGCTTACCCCACAATCAAAAAAAAATAAACTCATAATTGCCGACCCGGCAAAAGGCCTTCTAATATTAAATAGAGAAGAATTTTTAAAGCACTGGGTTTCTACAACAGAAAAAGAAACAGGCAAAGGCACCGCACTTCTGTTAGAAAGTACACCCCAATTTAAGGATATGGATTTTTCTGATGAAAGTTCATCTCAACAGACTAAAATAGGATGGTCTTTCTTATTTAGTTACCTAACGGAGCATAAGTCATATTTTTTTCAAATACTGTTGGGATTATTGATGGGCAGTTTATTACAACTCATTTTTCCCTACCTCACTCAAAGTATTGTAGATACAGGCATCAATACCCAGAATGTAAATTTTATCCAAATTGTTTTAGCAGCACAACTTATGTTGCTTTTTTCACAAACTATTGTTGAGTTTATCCGCAGCCGTATTTTATTGCACATTAGTACAAGAATTAATATTTCGTTGCTCTCCGGGTTTTGGAGCAAACTTTTAAGATTACCCCTGCAGTTTTTCGACAGTAAGCATCCAGGCGATATTATTCAACGTATCGGGGATCATCACCGCATAGAAAGTTTTTTAACCGGCACGGCATTAAATACCTTTTTCTCCCTCTTTAATATTTTTATTTTCTCTTTTGTATTACTGCGTTATAGTGTAACCATATTTGCAATTTTTGCCGCCGGCAGTTTAATATACCTGGGTTGGATACAATTTTTTTTAAAATACCGCCGCAAGTTAGATTATCAGCGCTTTGCCATTGCAGCCAAAGAGAATAATGCTACCATGCAATTGGTATATGGTATGCAGGAAATTAAATTAAACAATGCAGAAAACACTTACCGCTGGGCATGGGAAGGACTGCAGGCAGGTTTGTTTAAACTTAATTTTAAAAGTTTGTCTCTTAGTCAATACCAACAGGTGGGGGCATTTTTTATTAACCAGGGGAAAAATATTTTTATCACTTTTGTTGTTGCCAAATTAGTTATCGAGGGTTCGCTCACATTAGGGATGATGCTGGCCATTCAATACATCATTGGTCAATTGAACGGACCTATAGAGCAATTGATTGGATTTAGCCAGCAGGCACAGGATGCAAAAATTTCATTGGAACGTTTAAACGATATTCATTCTCTGGGAGATGAAGAACCAGCCCTCTCCAACTCCCCCGAAGGGGGAGGGTTTAGAGCATTAAACCATGCGCTACCTAAAAATCATAGCTTCAGCATTAAAAATGTTTCTTTCACCTATCCCGGTGCCGGGAACAAGCCTGTTTTAAAGAATATTTCTTTAACAATACCCGAAGGGAAAGTAACTGCTATTGTTGGTATGAGCGGCAGTGGTAAAACAACGCTGGTTAAACTGTTGCTACGATTTTATGAAAATTACACAGGCGAAATTTATTTGGGCAATGCTGCGAAGAAGTTCTCTAAGAACATTACTATCACGTAATCCCGACTGGCCCCCAATCGACCCAGCCATCGATTTCTTGCACTTGAGTTTCATAATTGATGCCGATGAAAAGGTTTTGTATTATAAAATAGGCGGAATGACAAAAAACGAATTGCCTGCTATTTCCGCAATCCTGGATAAAGTTTAGTGTTGGCGTTCCGGGCTTATCCGACACGAGAAAAAAGCTCATTCAATTCCATTAATGATTCGTTAGCACTGTATCTATTCTACCAACCCCATATTTGAATAGCCGCTCGGCTCTATCATCTTTGCGTAATGCAAGATGAAAAAATAAGTATGGCATAGAAAATGCGCCAGTATATAGCAGCCTGCCAGGTAAGTGGCGTGTATGTAGAACAATACTGTAAGGAACAACATTTGAAGCCTTCTACCTATTATTACTGGTGTAAAAAATTGGTAGGTGATTCAAAAATAGATACGGGATCATTTATACAATTACAACCGGTATCACAAAACAGTTCTGTTGAAATAGTTTTTGCCAGTGGTGTAAAAATACATTTTGGCAACTTAGTATCCGCTACCTATTTAAAGCAATTGGTAAGTTGATATGTTGTACTTAAGCGCCAGTACCCGGTATTACTTTTACGGCAAAATTGTTGATATGCCTAAGGGTTGCTATGGCTTGTGTGGCCTGGTAACAAACGACATGAAAAAGAATATTTTGAGTGGCGACGTGTTTGTATTTATGAATACTTCAGCTTCTCCGCCTACAGTAAGTAGCTTGTTTTTGTCAGTAGGTTTTAGGAGCCAGAAATGATGTTCCTCAATATAATTTTTTAGGAGGCGTGACTGTTCTTCTTTAATGAGGAGCTGACCTTCGAAGTCTGCTTTAACCTTTGTACCTGGGCTATAGCTTCGGCATAGGTAATTGCGGATTGCTGTGCAATTATCTGTTTGCCAATGGATGGGCGATCCGCTAATGATATCCTGGATTTTGGTGATCCCATCTTCATCAAACTCACATTTTAATCTTCAAACGCCACTGCCTGATGCCTGCCTATCGTTAGATTAATTTTAAGCAGCAGTGTAATAGTTGTAGCCTAACGAGTTTGTAGTTCCACAATGGCATGCGGTACAAGTGAGTGACACAACGATGCAGCCATGAAAAACAAATGACCGTCAACAAAAATACCTAAAGAAGACCGCTGATGCTAAGTACTACTGTGATGCTGAGGAACGAAGCATCTAATTCACCGTAGATAAGATGCTTCGTTCCTCAGCATGACAGTGCTCTGTGTTTATAATTGTCCTCACATTTGATCTTTTCGTTTGCACACACAGGCTTTATAAAATCTATTCAAACAATTCACCCTGTGCGCCACTATCCTCTACAGGTTTTTCCCATTCCATCTCTACTGCTTTAGAATAGTCTGTAAGCTTGGCTCCCACCGCTTTCCAGCCCATCACTTCTACCATATTGGCTACTTTAAACTTTGCCTTGTTGATTTGGGCTCCACGACCGGTTTGCACTTTTAATATTGGGTGCTCATCTGTAGTCACGGCTTCCAGGCGGTTATCTTTTCCTTCTTTAATAAAAAAGAATTTGCTGTTTAAAGTGGTCGTTTCAATTTTAAAACGTTTTATATTATACTGCAACTTTTCATTGTCGAGGTACACCGCAGTGATTATTTTTTCAGGAACATGTTTTTCTATCAACAATATTTTTTCCGGATCAAAGCGCTGTGTGAGTTCCTGATCTATAATTTCGTAATTGCCATCACTGTAAATAACCAGCAACCTGTCTTCTGCTTCAAACTTACCAAGGTACTCCCCTTTTTCATCTGCATTTAATCTCCCGAATTTATTATCAAACCATAATTTTTTGGCATCAAGGGTAGATTTGCCGGCTTCTTTAAACTTCACTGATTTGATGGGATACTTGGTTACCTGGTTGCCAATGCTGCCACGCCCTTTTATCTCCAGCTCTTCAAAATAAAATTCCAGCTCTTTCTTTTTGGCGCTGCAATTAGGGCTTAAAATAATCTTAATAACCTCAGCCTCACCGTTGGGGTTAGCCGAAAAATAAAGTACCCTGCTTTTTTCTGACCCTTTGGTTAAATCATAATCTTTATCACGGGTGATACCGGTTACATTAAACCGTTTGGCATAACTCACACCCGTTTTACCATCTGCATAAATCATGTTATAAGTGCTGCGATCATCATTTTTTTGAAACACGGCTACATGCAAAATGTCTTTACCAATAAATGTTTTATCAGAAACTTTTACCACTTTCATTATCCCTCCTTTGGTAAATGCGATGATATCATCCAACTCTGAAACCTCGGTAATCAATTCATCTTTTTTTAAACCGGTGCCTACAAAACCATCTGCAAAATTTACATAAATCTTAATGTTGGCAATGGCTACACTTTTGGCCTGTATTACATCAAACTGTTTGATCTCAGTTTTTCTTTCCCTGCCCTTGCCATATTTCTTCAACAGGTTTTCATAATAAGCCACCGCAAAATCTACCAGGTTGGCAATATCATTTTTTACCTGTTTAATGTCTGCTTCCAGGTTTTTAATCTGCTCATTCAATTCATCTATATCCAGCCTGTAAATTCTTCTTACGGGCTTTTCTGTAAGCTTAATAATATCTTCCCTGCTGATATCTCTCTTTAGTTGTTTTTTAAATGGATCAAATGCTTTATCGATAGCTGCTAAAACTTTATCCCATGTTTCATGTTTTTTCTCCAGCTCTTTGTATATTTTTTCTTCAAAAAATATTTTTTCCAAAGATGTGTAGTGCCATTTTTCCAACAACTCTGCCAGCTTAATCTCCAGTTCTCTTTTTAATAAATCTTTGGTATTATCTGCAGATACCCTGAGCAGTTCCGGCACACCCATGAACTGTGGTTTCTTATTTACGATTACACATGCATTGGGAGAAATACTCACTTCACAATCTGTAAAAGCATACAGGGCATCAATGGTTATATCCGGCGAAATACCCGGAGCCAACTCAACGAATATCTCTACCGCCGCTGCTGTATGATCTGTAACTTTTTTGATTTTTATTTTCCCCTGGTCGTTGGCTTTTACAATACTTTCCATCAACTGTGTGGTGGTAACGCCAAAGGGTACACTTTTAATGATGAGTGTTTTTTTATCCTGCTCTTCAATAATGGCCCGCACCCTTACCCTGCCGCCCCTTCGGCCTTCATTGTAAGCACTTGCATCCATGGTGCCACCCGTTTGAAAATCGGGTAATATTTCAAATTTTTTGCCTCTTAAATACCTTATTGAGGCATCTATGAGTTCGCAAAAATTGTGTGGAAGAATTTTAGTTGATAATCCTACAGCAATCCCTTCTGCTCCCTGTGCCAGCAACATCGGGAATTTCATAGGTAGTGTAACGGGTTCATTTTTGCGCCCATCATAACTCAATTGCCAATTGGTAGTTTTGGCATTAAAAGCAACGTCCAGCGCAAATTTACTCAACCTGGCTTCTATATAACGGGGCGCTGCTGCTTCATCACCGGTGCGCACATCACCCCAGTTACCCTGTGTATCTATCAGCAGGTCCTTCTGCCCCATGTTTACCAATGCATCTCCGATACTGGCATCTCCATGCGGATGATACTGCATACTTTGACCAATGATGTTGGCTACTTTGTTATATCGCCCATCATCCATTTCCTTCATAGCATGCAGTATTCGGCGTTGCACCGGTTTCATCCCATCTTCAATAGCTGGTACCGCACGCTCTAATATTACATAGCTGGCATAATCTAAAAACCAGTTTTTGTATTGTCCGCTAACACCCGTATCACTGTGGTTGTATTCTTCTTTTATTTTCTTGGCCATAATTTGTTTGCTTGTTCTTTTCTATTCTTCACGTTTATTTAATTAATCATAAAATTCAAAAAGATATTTTTCGTTATAGTCAATTTCAAATTTTTGTAGAAATTGTATGTATTCTTCTTTAAATGTTTGTTTTTTATGGTGCTCTTTTTGATTTAAAATATATTTCACTACATTATCCATTGCTGATTTTGAATAAGAAAATGCACCAAAGCTTTCCTGCCAGCTAAATTTTTGTTTGGTTAAATGATTTTCATTGATAAAATTATTTGAGCTATGTTTTATTTCTTTTACCAAATCTGATATGGATTGATTTGGATTAAGCCCTATCAAAAAATGCAAGTGATCCGGCATTATATAAATCGCCAGGGGTTTATGTTTTTTGTGTGATGCAATGCTGCAGATATATTTTTCTATTCTGTCTCTAACAGGCTCTAAAATTAAGCTTTGTCTGCTGTTTACGGCAAAGACTAACTGGGTTAATAATTGTGTATATGTGTTTGGCATGATAAATTGATTTTACGATGCAATTTTAATGATTCTGTTTTTGTTTTG
>Ga0209181_10006529_pt1 | contig 16306 bp, 16 predicted proteins | sample MAT05_FD_187208 | JGI IMG/M metagenome (GOLD analysis project Ga0209181, IMG submission 187208) | Freshwater microbial communities from Lake Fryxell liftoff mats and glacier meltwater in Antarctica - MAT-05 (SPAdes) (version 2) | ecosystem: Environmental > Aquatic > Freshwater > Ice > Liftoff... | reverse complement strand
TTCGACAGTTCGGCAGTTGGACATTCGGTGACGCTGCTTGGCATCGCTCGCCTCGGCCCACGTGTGTCCGCAGTCTCCGCTCGTCCGCAAGCGCCCCTCCGACCGACAACGCCGACACGAAAAGGTAAACACCTCAGCTCGTCGACCCCCCGCTTGTTTCGCTTACGCGCCCGAAACTGTATTCAGAACTCGCTTCCAAACCGGTCGATTTCGGGCTCAGCTCTCCGCGCCGAGGATGTTCCCCGTACTCGTTCTTCAAGACCGCCTGCGGAGCCCTTCTACATCGTGTCCGGAAGGCCCTTGGCGATCAGATCTCCGGCTCGTTCTCTCCCGGCCGCGACGTATTCCTCCCGCAGTTTCTGGCAGAAGAAACCTGAGAAGGCATTGCCCTTGAGATCGTGCTCGGGGCGGATGCAGCAGATGCTTATCGGTCGCCTGCCTGACCAGCCGAGGCACTCCTTGATCGCGACGACGTGCTCTCGAAGACGATCGTCGCTCTCCAGCTTCCGGAGTGCGTCGTTCGTCTCCCTCGCCTCACGAAGATCCCGATGGAGACGCTCGTTGATCAGCATGTCGGACAAGCGCCCCATCAGGCCGAGGCCGTGTAGTTTGTCGGCGGCTTCGTGAGTGATGGTGGCCTTTGCTGGGGTCGGGGCGATCAGGACCACGGTGTCGATCGGGCCGCCGCTGAGAGCATACTTCAAGGGCGTGTTGTTGACGGTACCTCCATCGACGCATGGGCCGACGTTGGCCACGGTCGTTGGGACGAACGCACCGGGGAACGAGGAGGATGCGACCGCCGCCTCGAACACGTTTCCGAGGTGCTCGGGTGTCTCGAAGTCGACGTTGGAAAACCTACGTGAGTGCTCGAAACTGCTTCCATGGTCTGCAGCGACACCCGCGAGCGGAGACACCACAATTGTAAGCACGACGCCTGGACGCGACGGCGCTGTCGTGCGGACCTTCACGTTGTCGGAGAGAAGTTTCCGAAGGTTCTCCTGGTCGGATAGGCCGCGTCGAGCAACGACGTCGCCGATGCTCGTGTTGAATGCGTCGCCAGCTCCCCCGCGTTCGACCCAGAGGGTGCAAAGGTCCTCGACCTCCGCGATCAAGTCGGCCCGACTCTTGGCCCCGTGCACCGCGGAGGCCAGAACCGTTCCGTTCAGGGCGCCCGAGCTGGCCGCGACGATGCTGCGAATGTCCACCTCCTGTTTCACCAGCTCCGCGAGTGCCCCGGCTTCGAACGCACCCTTGGCGACGGCGCCCGCAAGGACGACGGCGATCTGCTTCCTCTCCCCCATGGGGCGGAGACTACATGCGGTCGCGGCACAGCTGAAAGAGGTTAGGCACTCGATGAGAGGCACGGTTCAAGTTGCAGATTCTGCAACTCGCCGCGGCCATCCAGCGGATACCCACGTGCCAACTGTGGGCGGACCGGCTCACCGCCCGAGGGTTCATTTTCACTCCTCGTTGGCCGTAGAACATCCGGGACATCCTTCCCGGACGACGACCACGATGAACATCACGACCACGAAGGCCTGCATCTACCTCCGCACCAGCACCGACCGGCAGTTCGTCGACAACCAGCGGCCCTCGGTGCTTCGCCTTGCCGAGGCCCGCGGCTTCGAGGTCGTGCACGTCTTCGAGGAGGTCAGCGCGGCGAAGCACCGGCCGGCGTGGGCAGCTCTTCGAGAGGCTGCACACCGTGGGGAGTTCAAGGCGGTCGTCATCCACGCCCTCGACCGACTCGGGCGCTCGATGGTGGGCAACGTTCAAGAGGTGCTCCAGCTTGATCGCCTTGGCGTCGAGGTCGTCAGCGTGAGAGAGCCCTGGCTCGACATGGGCGGCCCCGTTCGCACCCTGCTGATCGCGATCCTCTCGTGGGTCGCCGAGGAAGAAAGGCGCCAGATTTCTTCGAGGTCGAAACTTGGCCAGGAACGTGCTCGTCGTGAGGGCAAGCGGATCGGGCGGCCCCCCGTGTCGATCGACATCGAGCTGGCTGGAACGCTGAAGCGGGACGGCCTCTCGGTGAGGGAGATCGCCCGGCAGCTCGGGGTCAGCCGCTCGCTCGTCCACCGCGTCTTGCAGGCCGTCCCGGAAGTACCGGCAGATCGAGCGCTTGTTCAGGTGCCGATCTCTGCGGGAATGGTGGCCTGTTGGTGTGGCTGGAAGCGCTCGGTTGACGGACACCAAGAACCCGAAGGACCCTCGCTCCTTCCTCCGTACAAGCAGGCGAGCGGCAGGCCCTTCGGGTCTTTGCTGATTCGGTTTTCAGGGATCGAGGGCTCACCGTGAGGTCAGCCGGAAATCTTGAAGAATCGCAGGAGCGCCGCCCGGTCAGTCTCCCGCCGCTCCCGGCGGAGCGTCGAACGTGATCGCTATGGCCGCACTGATTGGGCCGCTCGTCGGCGAAAGATGGTGTCGAGCCCTTCGTCGTTCTGCTTCATGGCGACGTGGCCGACTTTGCAGTCGATCGCGAGGTCAGCGATGAACTCTTCGACCAGCCACCCGGGTGGCTACCCGCCCTCGATCTTTGGCGAAGGCTTGAGCCCCTTCACGTCAGCGTATTTCGGCACGTAGCCATCAGGCTTGCCCTTGAGGGCCTTGTGGAGCTGGTGTGCAGGCAGGACACGAGCACCGATCTCGACGGCACTCATTGGCTGCGGGGCCGTCGTGCGTGGGATCTCAGCCTCGAAGGGGACGACGCCCGGATGGTAGAGCAGGTAGCAGACCGGGATCTTGTGCTGCTTCTCGTACGCCGCGACCACCTTGTACTGGCGGTCATCCACCTTCAAGGCCTGGTTCCTCGACGTGTCCTCGAATCGGAACTTCCTCACCTTCGTGATCTCCCCGAAGGAGGTGTCCTCGCGGAAGAGCCGCATGAACCCGATTCGGTAATCTTCAGGCTCGTCCTCGTCGAAGTCCTGCTCGGTCGGATAGAGACGCTTCGACTGGAGGAGCAAGACCTTGCTCTTGACGAGCTTGCCGGCGCACCGGAACTGAATCAGCACCCCGATGTCCGCGACCTCCCATTCATTAAAATGGCGACCGCCACCAAGGAAATGCGTATCGATGCGGACGATCCAGGTTGAAGGAAGCCGCACGGGAGCGCTGAACTTGGCGGCCTCTGTGATGAAGGCCTGGTCGAGCGCGGTCTCATGGGTGTTCGGCATCGTCATGAGGCGTTCCGCCGTGCAGACGTTGCACGCCCGGAAGACGGACCGCACCCAGCTCTTCACGTCGTCCGGGATGATCATCGGCCTGGTACCAACGTCGTCTTCCTCGGGAACATCGTGGCATCGTAGGCTGGGGTTCTCACGTCCTCCCGGCGACGGATAAGCCACCCCGTCATCCTCTTCAAGACGGGATCGGGCCGATAGCCCTCATCGCCGCGGAGCGACCGAAGCTCGGCGTCGAAGTCTTCATCAGCGACCTCGAACAGGCTGGTCTTCGGGACAAGCCCGCCGAATCGAGAGCCCTGTGGATGCCCGTCCCGACGGACGATTTCGAAGCTGCCGATGGTCGTCACCTCGCCGTCGTCGGAGTAGTAGAAATGGATCAGGTCACCGAACGTTACGGCCATCGTACGAGCGACGCGGGGGCCTTTCTTCGTGAACGCGCTCCGGCAGAGGAAGCCGTCATCGTGGGCGAGCTTCTCGGTCGCCTGCCGAGAGACCTTCCGCTTGGTCGCCTTGTAGAGCCATTCCGCCATCCGGATCCTCCTTCGCCCGCCGCTCAGAACCGATCCATTACCATTTCGATCATCCACCAGCCCGGCTACGCCCCCTGTTCAGCCAGCGCATGGTCTTCCACGGCTGAAGGGGTTGAAACGTGAACACGGACTTCGATGGGGCGATGCCACAACTCCGAACCATTGCGTGGGCACTACAGGCTGCGCCGCGCGGCCGACGTGTGTCCAGTTCCTGAACCGGAGCGTTTTTGAAGGCGAGATCATGCTTCCTGGCGGGGCCTCAATGGTTGCGTGGGCACTACACTCAGCCCCGAAGTCGCGCAACGACTACCTCGAAAGCGGCGACGGCATCCGACTGGTGATCGAACAGTCGCTCGTAGAACCCGGGCATCGAGCATTCAACTGGGTCGACGTAGGCAAAGCAAATGTCTCGACACGGGAAGCCATTGCGGCATCATTTTTCTGACATATACGGCAGATTTTAATTTACACTCTGGAAGCGGCTCCTCTCCGCAGCCTGGAGACCAATGCGGCAAGCTCGATCAGATCGTCGACTCGAAACCGCGCTCGCCCCTCCGCCACGGTGACGAAGGGATCGTCGGGTGCCAAGCTCGTCCATCCTGCCGGGATCGAGACGAGATGCCCGTGAGCGAACCGGTAGAAGACGCGGCTCTCACCCCACTGCGCGCGCTGGAACCAGCGCGATTTGCTCGCCGCACTGCGGATGAAACGGATGCGTGATCCGGACGGGACCGGTCACCTGCTCGGCGCCCGATGCAGTCCGTCTGTCGATCAAAGACGTGGCGGAGCAGCCAGGCCCAAGGCTTTCGTCGGGGCTCGGGCGGCAGAGCGATCCATTCTGAAGCCGTTTAGATGCTGTTCGTCAGCCTCCCCCCTCAACTTTGTTGAGGGGGGGCTAGGGGGGGGAGAAATGACAGCACCAAGGCCACCCAGCACCACAACGTCGACTTTTTCGGCACCCTGCTAAGATTGCACCATGGTAGCGACCGCCTACTCTTTCGATCCCGATGACCCTCGAGCGCCGACGGAGCGACAGTGGGCGGAGATGAGCGAGGGCGAGCGAGCCGCTATCGTGGCGGCTCTCCCATCGAGCATGCCGTGGGAGCTGCATCCGCCGGAGGGCGATAGTCACCGCGAACCAAAGGACAACGCGCGTGAATCCTTGGGCGAGCACTTTCGGCGCAAGGGACGGCGCGTGTATGTCTCGTCCGAGCTCGTCACGTACTACCCTGGCGCGCGGCGCTTCTGCCCGGACGTCTTGGCGGTAGTGGACGTCGAGACGCATAAGCGCGAAAGCTGGATTGTCGCCAAAGAGGGCAAGGGCCTCGACTTCGTGCTCGAGGTCCACGTGAGCGGAGACATCGACAAGGACTTCGAGCGCAACGTGACCTTCTACGCGAGCCTCGGCATTCCGGAGTACTTCGCGTTCGACGGGCCTCGGGGGCGGCTTTGGGGCTGGCGCGCGCGGCCGGGAGCGCCCGCGACCTATGAGCGCCTCGTGCCCCAAGGCGGCCGGCTGCGATCGGTGGTGCTCGGTCTCGAGCTCACGGTCGAGGGTGGCCGCGTTCGATTCTACGAAGGCAGCGCGCCGCTGCTCTTCGTCGATGAGCTGGTGGGTCGGCTCGAGAAGATGGTCGACGAGCTGATCAGCGCACGGGACGCTGCGCTCGGCCGCGCCGAAGGCGAGGCCCGCCGTGCCGAAGACCAAGCACGCCGTGCCGAAGACCAAGCACGCCGTGCCGAAGACCAAGCACGCCGTGCCTCCGAGTTGGAGAAGGAAGTCGCGCGATTGCGCGAGGAGCTCGATCGCAGCAAGCGTTAGCATGGGCCGATGTCGCCCCCACGACCACGGCTTCGCCGCCGGTTGCCTGCCACGCGTCAGGATCAGCTTGAGTTGGAGGGGTGGCCGTCCTAGCGTCTCTTGATGCGCCGCCGCTGGCCTTGCATGCGACGACAGCTGGCCGTACTCGGCTGCGTACTACGTGAACTCGCTCGAGGAGAAGATCTTCGAAGACATCGCTTGCGCATACGACCCCCCTGACTCGGTCGACTGTCCCCAGCTCGGGACTTGCGAGTACGACGGCGGGGTGTGCGGCTACGTCCCAACTGCGCCGTAATTGAACGCTGGTTCGCGAAGCGGAGCGCACAGCTATCTGTATTCGCTTCTAGGTGGCTGGTGTCGCCTGTGACGGGAGGTCGTCTTTGTAGGTGACGCGGACGGCGACAGCGGAAGCCCTCTCACAAGGGAGAACCACCTTCGCGAGTGCTGACGAAGGAGGGCGGGGATGAGGCCGACGTCGAGGGCGACTACTGCAAGCTCTTCGGCCTCCGCTTTCGCTTGGACGACAACGACCACCCTATCGAGTCGCTGCTCGGGCAAACGCTCGAGCTGAAGCTAACGGTCTCCGATCAAGACGAGGACGTGGGCACTGCCGAAGCGACTGTCGTCTTGAGCGACGATGTGATCTGAGAAAGAGATTGTGGGTGGCGCTGAAAGCTAGCGCCGCAGCGGCCGGTCCGAAACGGTAGAAGCGCTGCGTTTGCGGCCGCTGGGGTTGGCTGCCTCGCCGAGGACCAGCGCCACGCTGGCCGTGCCGCCTTGGCGCAGCAAGAAGACGCGGCCGTCGCGCACGCTGTCGATGCGCCACTCGGCGCTGCCGCCATCGGCCGTCTTTTCGAGCTGTCCGAGCCGCTCACCGACGGCGAGCACCCGCGTTTCACCCGCAGCGTTCGCGATGATGGCCTTGCCTTCACCCACGCCGGCGACCGTACCGCTGACCTTCAGGGCACGGACGGGCGTGTCGGAGAACGCAACAGCGTCGCGATCGACTGGCGGAACCACAGCGTCGTCCGTCGATTGAAACGGATCGCGCAGCGTTTGGAGCTCGCGCTCGTCGAATGCGAAATCGGGCGACGCCGACGGCGTCGACGCTGTCGCCAGTGCGGGCTGCTGCAGCACCGGCCCGCGCGGCCCCGCGACTGTTTGCGGCGCTTCGGGTGCATCGTCGCCAGCACAAGCGAAGGCGAGCGCCACGACCAACAACAACCCAGTGCGATGGCTCATTGCGGAAGCGTCGCAGACTTCAGCGAGCCTGCCCAGCCGTCGCGCGGTTTTTCTGGGCTCAATTCCGATGCTTTGAAGCGTTCTGGCTGAACCAGCCATTTGTGAGCACATCGAGTCGCGTCTCTTCCACCGCGCGATCGATCTCCGCGCGGGCGCGCGCTTCGTCATCCAGGTCGGGCGTCTCGAGCGCGGCGCTCGCGCGTTGCCAAGCTGCGAATGACTTCACGACGTCATCGGCGATCTCTCGCTCGAGCTTCTTGCGCTCGCCACGAATGCGCTCGATGGCGACTTCTTCGTCGGCAAACACGATCCGCTCCAAGCGAAAGGTCGCGCGGCCCTCGATCCACACGCTGCTGCCGCCGGATGCAGTGATGCGCTCCGGATCGTATTCGGTCGGGGAGAGACTCTCGTCTTCGTCGACGACGCGGGCGACGCGAAGGCGCAGCTCCGGCACCAGGCCCGAGACGCGGGCGCGCGTGGCAGCGTCGTCCAGGCGAGCGACGTCTTTGGCGATGCCTGCCGCGTCAATGGCTGCCTGCACGCAGCCGCGCGCGAAGGCGCCCTGCCGACGGGGGCTGCTGACGAGCAAGGCAGCCTGCGGCTCGGAAACGCGCTGCTCTTCGTCCGGCTGGGTCTTGGCGAGCGCCTGATAGCGCCGCAAGGCGGTGCCTTTCACAACGTCCTCGATGCTGCCCCCGAGCAGGAGCATGCCGTGCGCCTGAGACGCCGCGCCGTCCGCGTCGTCGGCGAGCCGGAAGGCCCCGGTCACCGCGAGCCAGAGGCTACCGGTCGGCGGCGTCTCCAGATCCAGCTCCGAGCGCCGCGGATCTTCCTCCAGCACCGACGGTTCGTCGGGCTCGGGAGCGACTGTCTGCGCGGACGCAGCTCGCGAGAAGCCAATGACGAGAAGGCCGAACACGAGGGCGAGCATGTACATACTCACCTATCGACGCGTCGGCCTTCCAGTTGCGTATTTTCTCGAGAGAGACGCTGACGACCGTCAGCTGAGGAGCGACGCGACGCCGCCGACCACGACAGCCAAAAATGCGATGCCGCCGATCACCGCGGCGTAGATCTTCACGCTCATCGATTCTTCCGGGTTGGCCGCAATGCCGAGGCCGGAGAGGACGCACAACGCGGCGCCGCCGATCTTCAAGAAGTCGAGGATCAGCTTCAAGAGCAGTGTGAGCTGGACATTGCCGAGCCCAGAGGCAGTCGACTTTTGCTCGCTGCGGGCGGCTTCGCGGATCAGCGGGCGGTACTTCTTACGAACCTCTTTGCGCTTGTCTTCGAGCTCCTTGTCCTGCTCGGCGCGGTCTTTCTTGAGCTTGCCGACCTTCTCTTCGTGCTTCTTGTTCTTCTCGGCGAAGGCTTCCAGATCCTTCTCGTCCGGGGGGTCGTCTGCTTTTGCCTTCGGCGGTTTCGGTGCGTCGGCTTCCAAGTCTTCGATCTCGGTGTCGATGGCGTCGAGCGCCGTGTCGATCTCGCCGAGCTCCACGCCCTGCTTGGCCGTCAGCTTCGGCTTTTCGAGCAAATTGCCGGACGAGTTGAGCGACAGATTGACCATGATCTGCTTCACGCCAAAGGCCAAGAGCATCATCACCAGGCCGAAGTAGAGAACCTTCGCTGCCCCGCTTGGCGGCCCGAGCGCACTAGGTCCCTTGGGTGCCGGCGGAGCTTGATATGCGCTCGGTTGAGCTGAAACAGGCTGTTGTTGCTGTGCCGGCTGGGGGGAGTACTGCTGCTGAGCGGGCTGCTGTTGGCCAGGATATCCTTGGCCGGGGTAGGGATTGTTCGCCATTTTTGCGACGCTACACCGCGCGCCGTGATTGGGCCGAGTGACCTGCAATCACCAAGCGCACGAGTGGCCCCGCCACGACCACCGCGCTATGCCCATCGGCTCGTGCCGTCCCCGACTCACGCCTTCGTTCGTCGCACACTCGTTCGGGCCATCCGCGGCCTGCGGCGGGACATCTGGGCGACGCTGCCCGACGAAGAGGCGCTCCTGGCCATGCCGTTCGAGCTCGAACCGGTCGGCACAGACCTCGCGGCGGGCAGCCGGCCGCAAATGAAGCTGCTCGATCGCCAGGGCCGCCATTATCTGTTCAAGCTGGCCCCGGAGGACCACATCGCTGCCGAGCTCTTCGCGTATCGCATGCGCCGAAGGCTCGGGTGCCTTCACGTGCCAGCGGCGCGCCGCACGATCACGCTCCCGGATCTCGGTGCTCGAGAAGGTCTGCTGCAGCCGATGATCGCGCATGAAGCAGGCCGCCTCGCGACCGACCCGTGCGATTGGTCAGCCGTCTCGATTGAGCACCTGTTGCGCGAGCACCCTTGGGAGTGGCTGCTCGCCAACTTGGACACGCACGTCGACCAGTACTTGTTGGTGGGCCCACAGCGGCTGCCCATCAACATCGACTGGGATCACGCGCTGCAAGACTTGGCGACCACCAAGCTCGATCGCTTCAATATGCGCAGCGCCACGGTCGCGCCCATTCGCAACCTGTTCTATTCCGAGTACGCTGCCGGTCGAGTGCGCGCCGATTTCTACGGCATGCTGCTCGAGGCACGGCGCATCGAAGCGCGCATTTCGGATCGGCGCGTGAGGCGTATCGTGCGCCAATACTGCGACGAGCGTGCGCTGCCGTCCGACAGAGCGCGCGAGCTCACCGAGCAGATAGTCCAGCGAAAGCGCGGCTTGCCTGCCGCCTTCGATCAATTCGTCGCAGACCTGGAGCTCGAGCGTCGCGAATCATTGGGAATGGTGCCATCCCAGCGCTCCCCCGCGGAGAAAATCAGCGCGCGGGTGCAGGACGCCTGGCAACGGCTGGCCATTACAGTGCTGCATGACCACGTGGTGCGGCCGAGCTTGAAGGCATACCGCGTGGTGCTCGGCGTCGGCGAACGCATCTTTGGGCGAACGCCGCGCGAATGATCGCATCTTTGGCGCCAGGCAACGCAAGCAGGCGCAAACGGTGCGCCTCAGCTTGAGAGCCCCGCCTCAAGCGGGCCAGTATTTGGCGAGCATCACGCTGGCTCGAGGATTGCTCAGTACGCGCGCGAGTGTACCCAATGAGAGCAAAGGCCGCGGGCAGTGAAGCAACCTGGAGTGCCGTCCGGAGGAGAGTGGCTTGGCTGTGCTCGATCCTATTGCTCGCTTCGTGCACCGACGAGGCGGAGCCCAGGCAGGCAGCCGGTTGGGACGACGAGCTGCGCATGCCCGAGGCCGTCGATCTCGACCCCGACCCGCGCGTGCTCGAGGTCGACCTCGTCGCACGCGAAGCCGACCTCGAGCTGCGCGCCGGGCCGTCGACTCACCTCTACACCTACAACGGCATGCTGCCGGGCCCGCTGCTCAGGGCGCGCGCGGGAGACCGCGTGATCGTGCATTTTCGGAACGACCTTCCGGAGCCGACCAGCATTCATTGGCATGGTGTGCGGCTCGACAACACAATGGACGGCGCGCCACCTCACACCCAAGAGGCAGTGTCACCAGGCGACTCCTTCGACTACGACTTCGTCGTGCCGGACGCGGGCACGTTCTGGTACCACCCACACGTCCGCAGCGCAGCGCAGGTCGGTTTCGGGCTCTACGGAGCCTTGATCGTCGACCCAAAAGAAGGGCGCGAGAGCGAAGCCGCGCTGGGCGACGAGCTCGTCGTGATTCTCTCGGACATCAGCCTCGATGACGAAAATCAGCTGCGCGCGCACGACTCCGGAGGAGATCTGGCCACCTTGTTCGGCAGAGAGGGCGAGCTGGTTCTCGCCAACGGAAAGAGCCGCGCCGCCATCAACGCCCGCCCCGGCCTGCGCCAGCGCTGGCGGCTGATCAACGCGGCCCGCAGCCGCTACTTTCAGCTCGATCTTGGCGGGCAGACATTCGAGCAGATCGGCGGCGACGGTGGCATGTTGGCCAAGCCCATCTCGACCGCCGCGCCGGTGGTCGTCCCTGGCGGGCGGTCCGATCTGGTCATCACGCACGCGGGCACTCCGCACGAAGCCATCCCGCTCCAATGGGTCCCGTCCGATCGCGGCTTCGGTTCGAGCGAGTTCCGAGTGCCAGTGACGATCTTTCGCGTATTCATGGACGCCACCGAGGCGAAAGAAGCGCTGCCCCTGCTCCCGCTGAGGGCCCAGGTGGAGCCGCTGTCTGCGGCCAACGCAACTCCAGTCGACATCGAGCTCACCCAACAAACGCTTCCCGACGGGTCGATCGAGCTCGGGATCAACGGAGTCGCGTTCGATGACGCGCCAGCGATACCCGCCAGCGTGGGCGAGACGCAGCTGTGGACGGTCACCAATCGAATGGACTGGTCGCACCCCTTCCACTTGCACGGCTTCTTCTTCCAGGTGCTCGATGACGCGGGCGTGTCTCTAGGCGAGTGGAGCGACACCGCCGATGTCGCCCACACCGACGGGCGGCTTCGGTTCCTCGTCCGTTATGACAACCGACCGGGCATGTGGATGTTCCACTGCCATATTCTCGATCACGCCGACGTGGGCATGATGGGCATGGTCGATCTTCAGCGCTAGAGCACCGAACAGGTTGAAACCCGAGTAGAAACGGTCGAGTCCGACGCGAGACGCGCGCCCGAGGAGTGAGCACCGCAAGACTACTGACAGTAATCTGAGGAGCGGAGCGACGAGGCCGCGCGTCGCAGCAAGAGAATCGGCCGTTTGTACCGGTGATTCAACCTGATGGGTGCTCTAGGCCCAGATCTGGTGCTAAGGGCAGCATCGTGTTCGAATCCAAGCGTGTCTTCGTCGTCGTACCCGCCAAGAACGAAGCCGCGTGGATCGCCGGCGTGCTGTCGACGATGCCGGCTTTCGTCGACGGCGTGGTGGTGGTCGACGACGGCAGCAGCGACGCCACGGCCGCGCTCGCGACGACCGCGGGGGCCGTCTTGCTCTCGCTGGAGCCGAGCCGCGGCGTCGGCGCTGCGATCGTAGCCGGCTATCGCGAGGCGCTCGGCCGCGGCGCAGACATCGTCGCGGTCATGGCCGGTGACGGTCAGATGTGTCCGGACGATCTGACGTCGCTGGTCGAGCCCCTGGCGCGCGGCGAAGCCGACTACGCAAAGGGCGACCGCTTCGGTCATCCCGACGCCACGCACGTGATGCCGCGCGCGCGACTGGCTGTCGGTCGCGTGCTTTCGCTCCTGACCGGTCTCGCTATTGGCCTACCGTCGCTCTCCGACAGCCAATCCGGCTACACGGCGATTACGAGCCGGGCGCTCCAGGCGATCGATCTCGATGCGGTCTGGCCTGGCTATGGGTACCCCAATGACTTGCTGGGGCACCTGTGTCGTAGTGGGTCACGCGTGGTCGACGTGCGCGTGCGGCCCGTCTATCGCGGCGAGGCCAGCGGTCTGCGCGCTCGCCATGTGTTGACGATTGCGGCGCTGATCGCACGCGCTGCGATCAGGCGCGCGGGGGCGGCCGGACCATCGCAGTCCGATGCGCAGGCTGCCCCCAGAGCTTCCTGAAAGCTGCCGTCTCGATCGCCGCGGCGTTGCCGCGAGCCTCGGCGCGCAGCGCCAAGAGGAGCCGCTTTTGCTCAGCGATGACGGCGCGGTCCGCGCGCGAGACCTCGTTCAGGAATGCGAGCGCGTGCGCTCTTGCGGTCCCATCGGGAACATACGCGCCGACCAGACCCATCGCCGCAGCGTCGCGGGCGCCCACGCGCTCCGCGCTGAACAAGAGGCGCGCAGCCCCCAGCGGGCCGACACGTTCGAGCAGGCGCGCGGCGCCGCCCCACGCTGGTGACAGGCCCATCCGCGCGTGCCGAAACGAAAAGCCAGCGCGCTCTTCGGCGATGACGTGGTCGCACAAGAGCAACAGCTCGCAGCCGCCGCCGAACACGTCGCCTGTGACGGCCGCGACGACGGGGATCTCCGCGCGCTCGAACGCGGCCAGAACCTCGCCCATCTCGAGCACTTGCGCGGCGCCCGAGGGCGCCTCCAACGCACGCGCAATTTCACCCAGATCTCCACCGGACAGGAACACGTCGCCCTCGCCGAGCAGCACGACGCCGCGCATCGCCTGGTCCGCTGAGGCTTCGTCGATGGCGTGCGCAAGCCGCAGGGCAGTGTCGCGGTCGAGGGCGTTCTTCTTCTCCGGACGGCTGACTGTGAGCAAGCAGACGGACGCTCGCCTCTCGACGCGAACAGAGCTCATCCGTCTGTTCCGCCACTACGCTTCTTCGATCGGGCGCGTCGTTTCGCGAAGACCTCGGCGTGCCGCACCATGGCCCCAGCGACGTCGACACCAGTTGTGCGCTCGATGCCTTCTAGACCGGGGGAGCTGTTGATCTCCAGAATGCGGGGCCCCTTTCTGCCTTCGAGCATGTCGACGCCGGCGACCTCGAGCCCCATCACGCCTGCCGCGCGAATGGCGATTGCTCTGTACTGCGGTGGAATGGTCACGGCTTGGCCGCGCGCGCCGCGGTGCAAGTTCGCCCGAAACTCGCCCTTCTGCGCGATGCGCTTCATCGATGCGACGACCTTGCCGCCGACCACGATGATGCGCACGTCGCGACCCTTCGACTCTTTCACGTACTCTTGCAGCACGATGTCTTGACCCATGGCCCAGAATGTCTCGAGCAGCGCGTGGGCCGATTGCGGCGTGTCGGCGATCATCGTGCCGATGCCTTGTGTGCCCTGCTGTAGCTTCACGATTGCCGGGCAGCCGCGCACGAGGAGCAGCGCAGCGTCGAGGCCAGCCGGGTTACGCGCACAAACTGTCGTGGGCACGTCGATGCGCTGGCGCGCCAATAGCTGCAGCGCGCGCAGCTTGTCGCGGCTTCGGGCGATGGCGATGGCTTCGTTCAACACAGGCACACCCATCAACTCGAATTGGCGCACCACGGCCAGGCCGTAGCTGGTGATGCTGGCGCCGATCCTCGGGATGATCACGTCGAAGCGGCCGATTCGATCGCCGCCCACGTAGAGGCCCGGCTTGCCTCGCGCGACCACGATCTGGAAATCGAGCGGATCGATCACGGTGACGTTGTGCCCTCTCGCGCGGGCAGCCAGCACGATGCGGCTCGTCGAGTAGAGAGAAGCGTTTCGCGAGAGGATGAGCATTCGCATGGCGCGGGGGACGGCAGGCTAGCAAGCCCGGGCCGTTTCAGGGCTGAGCTGCGGCTTGTGAGTTGCGGAAACGGAATTTTCGTGTACGAATCAATTCTCGGGCTCCGCAAGGAATTGCTCCGCGAAGCTCCCCTGGTCCGCCGGAGAGAGTAGGAAATCGCCATGTTTCGACCGTTCCAAGAGGAGCACGACCAGTTCCGCAAGACGGCGCGTGCCTTCGCCGAGAAAGAGCTCGCTCCGTTCGCCGACGAGTGGGAGGAGAGCGGCTGCTTCCCGAACCACGTTTTCAAGCGTGCCGGCGAGCTCGGCATTTTGGGTGCTCACTTCCCGGAAGAGCACGGCGGGGGCGGCCTCGACTACTGGTTCTCCGTGGTGAAGGCAGAAGAGCTGCCTCGCTCCAAGTCGGCCGGCGTCGGCATGGGCCTGCTCGTCCAGAGTGACATGGCGACACCCGTGATCAGCGACCTGGGCACGCCGGAGCAGATCGACGAGTTTCTGAAGCCCGCCCTCGCAGGCGAAAAGATCGCTTGTCTCGGCGTGTCGGAGCCTGCTGCAGGCAGCGACGTCGCCGGCATCAAGACAGTCGCGAAGAAAGACGGCAGCGACTACATCATCTCGGGGCAAAAGACGTTCATCACCAACGGAACGCGCGCCGACTTCATCACGCTGCTGGTGAAGACGAACCCAGAAGCGGGCGCGCATGGCTGTTCGTTCTTCTTGGTCCCCACCAAAACCAAAGGCTTTCAGGTCGCCAAGGCGCTCAAGAAGATCGGCAACAGGTCGAGCGATACGGCCGAGCTGTTCTTCGACGACATGCGCGTGCCTGCGCGCTATCGGCTCGGCGAAGAGAACATGGGGTTCATGTACCTGATGCAGAACTTCCAGACCGAGCGACTGGTCGCCAGCGTGTCGGCGGTCTCTGGCGGGTTCATGATGGTCGAAGAAGCGATGGCTTACGGCCGCGATCGCGTCGCCTTCGGCAAGCCGATCATCAAACGCGAGGTCTGGCAGCACAAGTTCGTCGACCTGCTCACGCGGCTCGAGTCTGCCCGCGCATACGTCTACCAAACTGTCGATCGCTACAACGAAGAGCGCTACGTGCTGAAGGGTCCGCTCACGATGGAGACGGTCAAGCACATCAGCATGTGCAAGATCTTGGTCGGCGATCTCGCCAGCGACGTGGCCGACACCTGCCTCCAGTTTCACGGCGGCTGGGGCTACATCGAAGACTTTCGCATCGCCCGGGCTTGGCGCGACCAGCGGCTGCTTCGCATCGGCGGCGGCACCACCGAGACCATGAAGTACTACGTGGCGAAGCTGCTCGGCATGTAGATCCCGTCAGCCTGCGCTCGCCGCGGCGTCCGTCACGCAGGCTGTTGGTGGCGGCCACAATATTTTGGAGACACGGGCAAAAGGGGGCGCTATGAAGCGCCTCCCTTCACGTCGGGGCTGTAGCTCAGTTGGGAGAGCGCCTGCATGGCATGCAGGAGGTCATGGGTTCGATTCCCTTCAGCTCCACCGTTGTGACGCGCACAGACGATTCTCGGAAATCGTCTCTTCCCAGGCCCACTGCTTGTCGCTCTCGATCTCTGCCAGCGCCTTTCCTTCCTCGATTCGTGCGGCGTGGGCAAGCTCGTGGCCCAGGGCCGTTTGCGGCGGCGCGTTCACGGCGCCGCCACTGCGGCCCTCGGAGACTGCAACCAGATCGGGATTGTCGTAGATACGGCCCCGTTCGCACCCGTTCACGGGACCAGGAACGATTTCCACAACCCCGCACGCGCGCGCCATCCGATCGAAGATCTCTTTACCCGTCGGGGTCTCCGAGAACAGCCAGAGATCGCGAACGACCTTGTTCTGGTACTCGGCATCACCACCCACGCGCACATTGCTGGGTGGCTGCGAACAACAGTAAATCTCCCGACGCTCAAGGCCGACCCTCGAGCACGACGATCTGCTCGCGCCGCATCGCACGGAGAATGGCAGGCGACGACGTCGCCGCGATGACCTGCCCCTCGGCGAATAGCGAACAAAAGCCTTGAAAGAATGCCAGGTGGTCCTCCGGATGCAGGCCTTGTTCTGGAAGGTCGATCAGCACCAGCGAACGCGCGAGGCCAAGGGCCTCGAATGCGGCAGCGACGAGGACGGCCATCTTCTCGCTGTCCGACAGTGCGGCGAGCTCGACCGTGTGGCCCGAGGGCCGAGCGAACAAGCAGGCCCAGTCAGCACCTGCCTTCTCGCAGCCGACCCACATGAGCCGTGGCGTCAAAAGCTTCAGCGCGTCGGCGAAGCTCTGTCTGCGCGGCAGCGCGTCGCCACCGAAGACGATACCCCTCTCGCGCAACGAGGTCAGCGTCGAGGCGGCGTCACCGTGCGCTGACTCGATCAAGAACTGGCGTATCCAGCCGTACTTCTCCCGACGCTTGGAGAGTCTGACGCTGG
>Ga0209181_10006528_pt1 | contig 16307 bp, 15 predicted proteins | sample MAT05_FD_187208 | JGI IMG/M metagenome (GOLD analysis project Ga0209181, IMG submission 187208) | Freshwater microbial communities from Lake Fryxell liftoff mats and glacier meltwater in Antarctica - MAT-05 (SPAdes) (version 2) | ecosystem: Environmental > Aquatic > Freshwater > Ice > Liftoff... | reverse complement strand
AGGACGCTCGACCATCCTCCCCCGAGAGGACTTACTTACAAAAAAAACTCCTCCCCCAGCGGGGGAGGCAGGGAGGGGGTGAAAGCCCGCCCCTGCCAAGGGGCAAGTTCGCACGGCGACGGATTCTCCAAGCGAGATGTGATGAATCTCGAGCCTCCCCCAGCCGAGACAGCGGGCGGTCGTCATAGAACAGCGCCGTTCAGCGCGCCGCCGCGCAGCGTACCTGACGAACGAACGCCTCGCGTCCATTCGCCGTCGCCGTGGTCGGCGGCGTCGTTGGCGAGGCCCTGCCGCTCCACGCGACGAGCCAGCCGGCGGGAGTCTCGATCACGATTGGGGTCACGGTCGAGCGCCGTGCCGCCAGCGCTTCACCGAGGTCGAGCTCGCTCCCGATGCGTGTTCCCGCCGCGTCGCGCCGCTGCAGCCAGAGATGACCACGGTGCGCGCGCACCTCGGCGTTGGTTCTCTGCGCGATCGGCGTCGGCAGTGGCGCCCCGCGGAGCCCGCGCGGTCGGCCGAGCGTCGCGCGCGCGTCATCGGTGATCCGCACCGCCGCTGGAACACGAGAATCGCCACCATCGTAGAACAGCAGATAGCCACCCTCGTCAAGGTAGAGTCCGTTCATCCGCAGCTCGCTCGGCAGTCCGCGCAAGGAGCGCAGTCGCGCGCCGTCGTCGCTGATCAATACCGGTGGCTCATCCGTGATCTCCGACCAAAGCACTGCGGCCCAGTCAGCGCCGCTCGCGACTCCCACCATCTGCGCGTTGGGGCGCGGAGCGTCGCCGATCGCTCGCACCACACCCACGCGCACGACGCCGCTCGTGCTCACCTCGTAGGTGGCCACGGACGGGACTCCGCCGCGGTCGTACATCGGTGTACGCACCATCACGACGCGCGACGCGACCACGATTGCGCGGCCCACGCCGCCCCACTCGACGACATCCTCGACGAGGGGCATGCCGCGGAGTCGCCCCTCCGCGCCAAACACTCGCAGCGTCATACATTTGTGAAAAAGACGGCCAGTATCTGGGCAAACAGCGACGGTCCGCAGCAAGAACGCGCCACTCACCGGGAGCACGTCGACCAGCTGCTCGCCGTCGGTCAGCGCTACCGATTGCGTCGCGCCGATCGCCCCGGACGCCGCGATCGGTATGACCTCCGCGCGCAGCGGCTCCGGCAACACGTAGGCGAGCGCAGCTGTTGGCGACGACCCGAGCGCAAGCGCGTGACGTCGCCACGTCGAGCGTCCCAGCGAGCGCGCCGCCTCGACGCTGCAGCTTGGCGCCGGGGGTGCCGATATTGCTGGTGCTTGCGCGGCTGCGTTCCTCGCGGCGCCGAGCAAAATGGCAAGCATCGCGCATATGAAGAGCGTGGCCGCGACCTCCTGTGAGCCGACACTGACAGTCTTGCTGTCCGGCGCAGGGGGAGGACGAAGAGCATTTGCGTAGAGCATCGCCGACACGATATCGGAAAGCGCCGCGTTTGCACTCCTCGCCGCGCCCGACCGCTCACGCTGCGGCGGTCATTTGTCCTCGAGCGCGCTCCAATTGCGATAGGGCAGCGACGGCAGGCGCGGTGTGTCGACGATGTAGCCGCGCTCGCGGTCGTACGCCTCCCAGCGCTCGATCTTGACTGCGAGTCCCTCTGGGTAGCCGCAGTCCGACCAACGCGCGCCTTCGGCGAGCGTCTCTGCGCTACGTGCGATCGGCCAGCCGCGGCTCGCGAGGACGACGGCGAACGTCATCGTCGCGTCGTACCAATCACCGTCGTGTCCGCGTGGCTCGCGCGGCTCACTCCAGGCGAGCCAGCCCGCGTGTCGATGCGCCGTCCAGGTGCGTGGTGCCGCCCCTGCGCGGCGCCATACGAAGGTCGCGACGTCTCCCGCGAACTGCGCTTCCCAGCGCACCGCCTCGCTGCGCCAGAGGAACACCAGCGCGTGTTTCCACTGCCGCACGACACAGCCGTGGCGCAGGTAGAACTGGACCGCGCGCGGCCAAGTCCAATAGGTCGTCAGCGACAGCCCCGCGTACGGCGGGACCAACATCGCGAGCATCACGTCGAGCAGCCCTGAGCCGACGCCGCGCGCGCGCCACTCCGGCGCGACGTAGAGGCTCGACACGTGTGCATAGGGCGCAAGGCCTTCGAAGTCGTCGAAGCACACGGTCCCGATGCGCGCGCCATTTTCGAGCAGCACGAGCGCGCCGTCGCGCGGCTCCAGCTCGAGGTTCTCGAGAGCGAGCGGCTCGCGCGCGCGCCACGCGTCGAGCTCCGCGCGCGTGAGCGCCGCCGGATCGAGCTGCACGGCGCGTCGATGCTCGAGCACCGACGCGACCTCAGCCGCCAAGAAGTAGTGGGTGTCGAGCTCGCTCTGCGCCGCGGGTCGCGCCAGACCGCGCGCGGTCAGCTGCGCGCGAACCGCGATGACGGCGCGCAAACGATCGCTGACTTCATCGCGTGTCGCCACCGAGAGAACGATAGCGCGCGACGGCCCACGGGTGTTTCGTAACTTCCGCGCGCTTCAGCGACGCACGCCGGCCCAGACGTGCTCGCGCAGCGTCGTCACCCCACGCTCGCTGAAGCGCGGGCTCTCCGCGAGCAGATCGTGGTCGCCGAGGCGCTCGAGCTTGAAGTGCGCGTCGAAGAGCGCATGCACCTCGTCGTCAGAGACGCTGTGGGGTGGCCCGATGGGCGGTCCATCGAACACCATCGTGACCAGCAGCAGGCGCGCGCCCGGCTCGACCAACGTGCTGAGATGCTGCGCGTAGCGGACGCGCAGCTCCGGTGGCAGCGCGATCAACGCCGCGCGATCCCAGATGCCGTCGAACGTGCCGAGCTCGGCTGGCGTCATCTCGAAGAAGTCGCCGACGACGATCTGCACGTCGAGCGCTTCGTAGCGCGCGTGTGGGCCGTCGCGGGTCACCTGCGCGGTGACGCCTTGCTCGTCGAAGAATGCCTCGGCCGCCGCCTGCACGAGCTCGACGCCCACCGGATCCGCGCCGTTCTCCGCGAGGAACGCGAGGTCGCGGCTCTTGCCACAGAGCGGTACGAGGATCCGCGGCGACGCCCCGAGCCGCACGCTGCCGGTGAGCTTCGCGTAGTGCGTCGCGAGGTGCTCGTTGGCGTCCTCTTTGTGAAAGCCGATCTGACCAGTCCGCCACCGCTCACGCCAGAACTCTGGATCCATCGCGCGAGTATGCGCGCGCCGATGCGCTGCAGGCGAAGTTCCGCACGACCGTCGGAGCTTTCGCGGGCACGCCCTGGTACACGACCGAGCCGAGCGAGGAGGTACGCCGCTCTCAGCCTGTTTCAGGACGGCTCTTCTTCAGTCTGCTTCGGCCAGATGACACGCCACTTCATGACCCGCCGCCATCACGCGCAGCGCGGGCGCCTTCACGTCGCAGAGGCCCTTCTCGGCGATCGGGCAGCGCGGATGGAACGTGCAGCCGCTCGGCGGATCGAGCGGGCTCGGCACGTCGCCCTCGAGCAAGATGCGCATGCGCTTCTTCGTCGGATCAGGCACCGGGATCGCGCTGAGCAGCGCCTTCGTGTACGGGTGTTTCGGCGACTCGTACATGCGCGCTGCGGGCGCGATCTCGACGACGCGGCCGAGGTACATGACCGCGACGCGATGGCTCATGTATTCGACGACCTTGAGGTCGTGCGCGATGAACAAGAACGAGAGGCCGAGCTCGTCCTGGAGATCCTTCAGCAGATTGACGATCTGCGCTTGAATCGACACGTCGAGTGCGCTGATCGGCTCGTCGGCGACGATGAACTTCGGCTGCACCGCGAGCGCGCGCGCGATGCCGATGCGCTGCCGCTGTCCGCCGGAGAACTCGTGCGGATAACGCGTCATCTGATCTGCGCGAAGCCCAACGCGCACCAGCAGCTGCGCGACCTTCTCTTCTTCGTCCTTGGCGGACGTGACGAGCGCGTGGATGCGCATCGCCTCGCCGACGGTCTGCCGCACGGTCATGCGCGGATTCAGCGAGCTGTACGGATCTTGAAAGATGATCTGCATCGCGCGCCGCAGCGGCCGCAGCTCGCTCTGCGGGATGCGCGTGATGTCGCGCCCACCGAAGCGGATCGTGCCGCTCGTCGGCTCGATCAAGCGCAGCACCACGCGCCCGAGCGTGCTCTTGCCGCAGCCGGACTCGCCGACGAGGCCGAGCGTCTCGCCAGCGTTCACGGTGAGCGACACGCCGTCGACGGCGCGAACGACGCTCTTGTTGCGTCCGAAGAAGCCGCCGCTCACCGGGAAGTGCTTGGTCAGCCCGTCGATCTCGAGCAGCGGCACCGCCTTCGCGTCGCTCGTCTGCGCCGCGCTGTCGTCGCTCTTCGCGCGTGTGTCGCTCGCCGCGCGCGCCTCGCTCATGCGGGCACCGTCGTCGCTTCAGAGGACGCTGAAGGCGACCCTGAAGAGGACGCTGCGGAGCCGCCGAGCTCCGCCATCGCGACATGGCACGCGACGAAGCGGCCTGGCATCGCCTCGAGCAGCTTCGGCTCGTCCGTCGCGCACAGCGCGATAGCGTCCGGGCAGCGCTCGCGAAAGCGACAGCCCGCGGGCAAGCGCATCAGGTCCGGCACGACGCCGGGGATCGTCGGCAAGCGCGCGCGTTTCGAGTTGTCGCCGAAGCTCGGCACGCTCGCGAGCAGGCCGCGCGTATACGGGTGCAGCGGCCGCGCGAACAGCGCCTTGGTCTCGGCGCGCTCGACGATCTTCGCGGCGTACATCACGACGATTTCCTCGACGAACTCCGCGACCACGCCGAGATCGTGGGTGATGAGGATGATGCTCATGCCGAGCTTCTTCTGCAGGCTCGCGAGCAGATCGAGGATCTGCGCTTGGATGGTCACGTCGAGCGCGGTCGTCGGCTCGTCGGCGATGAGCAGCTTTGGCTGACAGGAGAGCGCCATCGCGATCATCACGCGCTGCCGCATGCCGCCCGAGAGCTGGTGCGGATAGGCGTCGATGCGCTCTTCCGGCGCCGGAATGCCGACCAGCTTGAGCATCTCGATCGCCTTGGCGCGGGCGCCCTTGCGGTCGAGCTTTTGGTGCAGGCGCACCGCCTCCATGATCTGCTGGCCCACCGTGTAGACGGGGTTCAGCGAGGTCATCGGCTCCTGAAAGATCATCGAGATCGAGTTGCCGCGGAGCGCGCGCATCTGCTTCTCGGGGAGCGCGAGCAAGTCTTTTCCCTCGAACAAGATGCGGCCGCGCTCGTAGCGCCCCGGCGGCGTCGGCACGAGCCGCATGATGGAGAGCGACGTCACGCTCTTGCCGCAGCCCGACTCGCCGACGAGCCCGATGGTGCCGCCGTCGCGCACGCTGAAGGAGACCCCGTCGACGGCCCGAACGACGCCCTCGTCGCTGTGGAACGCCGTGACCAGGTCCTCGACCTCGAGGAGATTTGCAGCCATCGGCCGGGGACTCTACACGGGATCGCCCAAAACGCGACCGAACGTGCGCGTCGTGCGGCGGCTCAGCCGTCGACGAGGCGCAGCTTCGTGAGGCTCGACGGAGCCGCGCGGCGCGCCCACTGTCCGGCGCGTCGGAGGGCCTCTTCGTGCGCGGCGTCGGCGAGCGATCGGGCGTCCTCGGCGTATTCGATCGCGTCCTCGACGGTCGCAGTCGTGCGCGCGAGCTCACAGCGCAGATCGGCCGCGTCGATGAGCGCGAACAGCTGATCGACATCGTCGAGGAGCGGGCCGACGCTGCCCGACGGCGCGCTCGCGAGCAACGCGCGCATGGTGCGGATCGCGCGCTCGGCGGATCGCTCGGCGTCGGCGAGGAGGACGTCCACACGGCTCGATACGGACCCGGTCTCACGAATGGGTTGCATGTGAGAGAAGATGAACCGCGCATGCGGAGAGCAGCGGTCGAATGGGTGGCAGATTCGGCTCAGCGCGACACGCAGCGCTCACACACGCGCGACGGCGCGGCGCGTGAGGAGCACGAAGCGCAGCAGCAGCGCGAGCGCTACGCCGGTGAGTCCAGCGCTCAGGCCCCACCAGAGGCCCTGCGCGCCCCAGCCGAGCCCGAACGTGAGCGCGATGCTCGTCGGCAAGCCTAACGCGTAGTGTCCGGCGAGGTTCGACAGCAGCGGCCAGCGCGTGTCACCGGCGCCGCGCAGCGCGCCCGAGGCCACCGCCTGCACACCGTCCGAAAGCTGGAAAAACGCGGCGATCGCGACGAGCGGTACGGCCGCGCGCACGACGCGCTCGTCGACCGTGAAGATGCGCGTCAGCGGCTCGCCGGCGACGACGAACAGCAGCGCGCAGAACGCCATGAAGCACGCGCCCGCGCCGATCGCGACGAGCCCTGCGCGGCGCGTTCCAGCGACGTCGCCGCGACCGATCGCCTGCCCGACGCGCACCGACGCCGCGGCGCCGATGCCGAGCGGCACCATGAACGTCGTGCTCGCGAGCTGCAGCGCGACCTGATGTGCGGCGAGGTTCGTCTTGCCGAGCTGGCCCATCAGCACCGACGCCGTCGCGAAGATGCCCACCTCCGCCAACATCTGCAGCCCGACGGGCGCACCGAGGTAGAGCGCGTGACGCGCCACGGCGACGTCGAGCCGTCGCACCGAGCCCTCACCGGGCGGCGTCGGCACGCGGCGCAGCGCGAGCACCAGCACGATCAGCTGCACGACCGTCGCGAAAGTGCTCGCGAGCCCGGCGCCGATCAGCCCGAGCGCGGGCACACCGAGCGCGGGCAGACCGACGCGCAGCAGCGCGGCATCGCCGAAGAACAGCAAAGCGCAGAGCGGCGCATTGACGAGATTGGCGAGCACCACCGCGACGACCATCGCGCGGGTCACGCCGACCGCCTGCAGATAGCTGCGCAGCACCGCGAAGACGAGGAACGGCAAGATGCTCGGCAGCCGCCCCCAGAGAAACGCGCGCGTCGGCGGCAGCGTGTCCGGGTCTTGGCCCGCGTAGCCGAGCAGCCCAATCGCCAACACGACCAGCAGCGCGAGCGGCACGCTGATGAGACACGCGTTCCAGACGCCTTGCCACATCAGCGTGCGCGCGCGTCGCTCCTCGCCCGCACCGACGGCCTGCGCGATCAGCGGATCGAGGCCGAGCATCGCGCCGAAGCCGAGCACGGTGATCGCGAAGAAGACCGCGCTGCCGAGACCGACCGCGGCGAGCGCAGTCTCACCGGAGCGACCGACGATGATCGTGTCCGCGACCGAGAGGAGAATGTTCCCGAAGCTCGCGCCGGCGATCGGCAGGGCGAGCCGCACGAGCTCGCGCAGCTCGAGGGCGAGCGGTCCACGCGCGCTCACATCGCGCGGGTGATCGTCGCGTCGAGCTCGAAGGTGCCGTAGTCGCCGCCCGAGTCGTCGCGCACGCGAATGGTGCCGGCGTTGGTATCGATGCTGAACGCGCCGTCGCGATCGCCGTTGGTCGTCTCGCTGTCACTGCCGACGACCGACGCTGGCGACTGCGAGAACATGCACGGGAAGAAGCCACCGGTCCCGCCGCCATAGATCAGCACGCCACCGCAGCGCACAGGCGCATTGCACCAGCGCTGCGTCGGGTCGTCACCGCGCGTCGGGTACGTGATCGGAAAGATGCATGTCTCGCCGGCGCGCACGGTCATCCGGCTGCCGCTCACGCGGGTCACGGTCGCCATGATGGTGAGCGTCGGCGTGTCCCCGGAAGGCGGCAGCTGTGGGCCAAGGCCCTGTTCGGCCAGACGGCGCTGCGCGTCGGCTTGCTGCGCCGCCGCCTCGTCAGCGCCCTCTCGCGCCTGTTGCTCGGCGAGCCCGACGAGCGTTTGCTCGCGACTCGCCGTCGTGCGGTAGAGGAACAGGCCCGCTGCGCTGCTGACGCAGCAGCCGAACACGAAGAGCGCGCCGCAGCCGGCGAGGATCCACGGAAGATTGGAGCGCTTTTGCTCGGTCATGGGCTGCCTTGTACACGAGTTGCCGCGATCCCCGCGAGCAGCTCCGTCAAAATGGTGGCGGCGAGCAGCGTCGTATTGCCGCTCGGATCGTGGTCCGGCGAGATCTCGACGAGGTCGAGCCCGACGACCTCGATGCCGACGAGCGCGCGCACCAGCGTGAGCGCCTCCCAACTCGTCATGCCGCCGGGCACTGGCGTTCCGGTGCCGGGCGCGTACGCCGGATCGACGCCATCGAGATCGAAAGAGACGTAAAATTTGCCGCGGGAACGCAGCGCCGCGAGCTCGGCGATGACCGCGTCGAGCGAGCGCTTGATCTCGTCGATCATGACGATGCGAAAGCCGTGAGCCCGCGCGAACGCGAGATCGTTGGCCGCGGTGAACGGGCCGCGGATGCCGAGCTGCACGACGTCACCGGTGCGCAGCAGGCCCTCTTCGACGGCCTTACGAAACACCGTCCCGTGGTGCAGATCGATGTCCCACGCCGGCCCAAACGTGTCGCTGTGCGCGTCGAAGTGAATGAGCCCGAGCGGCCCGTGGATGCGTGCCAGCGCGCGCAGCGGCGCGAGCGAGATCGTGTGATCGCCGCCGATGAACGCGGGCACCGCGCCCGCCCGCGCGATCTCGTCGGCGCGCGCCTCGATCGCAGTGAGCGTGCGCTCGACGCTCATCGGGATACACGCGACATCGCCGCCATCGGCGCAGCGCAGATGCTCGAAGAGATCGACGCCCTGCGTCGGATGAAAGCCGCGGGTGAGTGCGCTGGCGAGCCGCACGCCGCGCGGGCCGAAGCGCGCGCCGGGACGGAACGTGGTGCCGCCGTCGAACGGCGCACCGCAGATCAGCACATCGACGTCGCGCGGATCATCGTGCACGGGCAGCCGCAAGAACGTCGGCACGCCGGCGAAGCGCGGCACCTCACGCGTCGACACCGGCTTCATCGCCTTGGCGCTCGGCTTCGCGGGCTGGTCAGACTTCTTCGTCACGGTGTGCCTCCCTGGTTTTCTCCGCCCGCCGTGCCGAGCGCATCACCTGGCGCATCGACGAAGTCCTCGTCGCAGCCGACGCGCTCGACGCGAAGTCCCGGCGCAGGCGACTGCTGAAACGCGCCCTCCGGCACCGTGACGTTGAGATCGATGTCCTCGAAGCGCAGCCGCGTGTCGCTCTCACGCCCAGGATGCTCGAAGAAGACCTCATACGGAACGGCGACGCCCTGCGCGTCGAGCGGCACGACGCGATAGTCGTCGTAGGTCACGCGCCACAGCGTCTTGCCGCGCGGGTCCAAGACCTCCGTGCGCAGCAGGCGCAGGCGCTGTTCGGCTGGCGGCGCGAGCTCATCGGCGTCGCGAATGCCGAGGTCGATCTCCTGACGCCCACCGTCGCGCCCGTGGAGCACGATGTGATAGTGCCCATCGTCGTCGACCGCGATGCTGTCGCGCGTGCTCTCGATGCGCGGCGTCCCGCCGAGCAGAAGCTGTCCGACCTCTTCACTGCTGAGCGGCATGCCGAGCAGCCGCGCGATGTTCGACGCGCACGCGCGCCCGGTGACGAACGTGCGCTCGCGCAGATCCGCCATCGCGAACGTGCGGCCATCGCTGGTCAGCACCGCCGCCGGACCGAACTGCGTCATCACGTCAAAGCGCACGCGATCCGGCCGCTCGACGAACATCAGCAGCGTCCCGCGCACCCGCCCCTGCGAGCCGCGCTGATCCGCGCGCGCCTCCGCGCGTAGCGAGCGCACCCGCGCCCGCATCGAGTCGTGCGCGTCGAGCGCGCGCTGCGCATCCGACCAAGGCTGCGTCGGCCGCACGATGTGCGGGCACCCAGAGAGCAGCGATGCGAGCAGCGCGATGACGAGCGCAGATCCCAGCGGCCGGATCATCTGACGATTCCGTCGATGACTTCGACCGCGAGCTCGTAGCGGCCGAAGGGCGGCATGATGTACGCGCCGGCGACGCGATCTTTGACGGCGCTGAGCATCTCGCGCGCGATGGCGACGCCCTCTTTGCGTCCGGCGGGGCCGCTGCCGGCGGCGCGCATCCGCTCGCGGATGTCGTCCGGGATGCTCATGCCGGGCACCTCGTTGTGCAGGAATTCGGCGTTGCGATAGCTCGCCAGCGGCAAGATGCCGACGAGCACCGGCAGACCGAAGCCGGACACGTCGTCGAGGAAACGCTCGAGCACGCGCGGGTCGTAGACCGGCTGCGTCATGACCATCTCGGCGCCCGCGTTGCGCTTCTGCTCGAGGCGGCGCAGCTCGCGCTCGTAGTCTTTCGCGGCAGGCTCCGCGCCCGTCGCGCAGAGAAAGCGCGTCGCGCCGCCCATCGGCTTGCCGCCTGGATCAAAGCCGTGGTTGAGGCCGCGGACGAGGCGCAGCAGCCCGATCGAGTCGAGATCGTAGACCGCGGTCGCGTCGGGGAAATCGCCCATCTTCGGCGGATCGCCGGTGATGACGACGAGGTCGTGTACGGAGAGCTCGTGCGCGGCGAGCAGATGCGCGACCAGGCCGAGCAGATTGCGATCGCGCGTGGTCACGTGCATCAGCGCGGGCATACCGAGCTCACGCTGGATGCGCGCACAGAGCGCGAGATTGCCCATCCGCGCCGAGGCGCGCGCGCCATCGGCGACGTTGATGACGTCGACGCCGCCAGCCTTCAGCAGCCGCGCGCCGTCGAGCGCGGCGTCGAGCGAGAGACCGGCGGGCGGATTTACCTCGACCGAGACGAGGAAGTGCTTGCTGCTGAGCTTGGCGCCGATCTCGCCCTTGCGCGCCAGCGGCACGACCTCGACCCCAGGCGCCGCTTCGACGCGCTCCGGGCCCTCTTCCTCGTCTTCGCGCATGCCGCCGCCGCCCGACGTCGCGGTGCCGCCATCGTCCGCGCCGAGCATGCGCGCCGAGGCGACGATCTTCTTCACGTGCTCGGGCGTCGTGCCGCAGCAGCCGCCGACGCCGCGCACGCCGGCCTTGAACAGGCGCTTCGCATAGAGCGCGAAATATTCGGGCGTCGCCATGTACGCGAAGCGCCCCTCGACGCGCCGCGGGAGCCCGGCGTTCGGCATCGCCACCATCGGCAGCCCAGCGCCGCGCATGCGCACGACCATCTCGTAGACGCCCGCCGGACCATCGGCGCAATTCACGCCGACAGCGGACGCGCCCCACGCCGCGAGCCGCGTCGCCGTCTCCTCGGGGCCGGTGCCGTCCGCCATCGTGCCGAACGCGTCGAACGAGACCAGCGCGATCACCGGCAGCGCATCACCGACAGCGGCGCGCGCGCCCTCGAGCGCGAGGCGAATCTCCTCCGGCTGGCGGAACGTCTCGAGCAGCAGCGCGTCGACGCCCGCATCACGCAGCGCCGCGCACTGCTCTTCGAACGCCTTGCGGATCGCGTCGTGCTCTTCGGGGCGCACTGTCTTCAGCATCAGCCCGGTCGGACCGACGGCGCCGGCGACATGACAGCGCCCAGCCGACGCTTCGCGCGCGAGCCGCACGCCGACGGTGTTGATCTCCGCGACCTTGCTCTCGAGGCCGTGCGGACGAAGCCGATACGCGTTCGCGCCGAACGTGTTCGTCTCGATCACGTCGCAGCCCGCAGCGACGTAGCTCTCGTGCACTTTGCGCACGAGATCCGCGCGAGAGAGATTCGCCTCGTCGAAGCTCTGCGTATAGAGCAGCCCACGCTCGTAGAGCGCCGTACCCATCGCGCCATCGAACACGAGCGTGCTGTTGCGGAGCGCTTCAGCGAACGGCGGGCGAGTACGAGGAGCCATGATCGCCGCGATTGTGCTGCCGCGCGCGTCGTTGTCGAGTGATGGGCGTCTCAGGGAGGGGGCGGCGTGCGCAGCGCGCCGGTGTCGATCCATTCGCGGAACGCAGCGATGGTGGCGGGCGAGAGGTACGGCCCACCTTGCGGCATGCGATCGCCGCACTCGGCGCCGTCCGGGCTGCCATCGCCCTCGAGCTTCTTGATGAGCAGCGAATCCATCGCGTCGTTCGCGATCACGCGCGTGCGCGGCGCATCGATGCACACGGCGCCCATCGACGCCACGGCGACGAGGTCGTCGTAGGAGACGTCCGAGTCGTCTGGATCGAGCAGCAGCATGCCCGTCGGCTCCATCCGTCCTGGCGGGATGCCGCCGTGGCAACCTTCGACGGCGCAGCGAGAGACGATCACGCTTGCGAATAGATTCGGCCAGTCCGGCTTCGAGGCGCACTCGCCGAGGTCGACGTAGCACTTTTCGTCGAGGTCACAGTCGAGGTCCGAGGTGCAGCGGCGCAGCGGATCGCGCCCGGCTGATTGACCCGCCGGCACGACTCCCGCGGGCACCACCGTCGTGTCGAGACGATCGATGATCGGCGCTCCACACGCCAGCCAGTTGCGCGCGAGCTCTCTTCCTTGCGGCGTGTCGAGACCCGGCACCTCGACGCGCTCCTCGGCGGCCGCAGCGCGGTCGAATGCGAAGATCGGCTCATGGAACTTGGCGAAGGGGTCGACCGTTGGCGCCTTCCGCGGCATGTCCCCACTCTCGATCGCCTCCCATATCGACGCTGCGTTGTCGGCGATGAGCGCCTGGTGCGCGCGCGCACGGTCGAGCGAGGTGCGCACGGCTACGTCATCTGTTTCGCCGCCCACGATTGGCAGATCGAAATCGAACCCGCCGGGGACGCCGTTTCGCTTGTTTGGGTCGGTCGGGTCGACTCCGTTCTTCGCTTCCGACGAGTGACAGAACGCGCCTGCACACGTGCCGTTGATGAGCGCTTGCCCGGCAAAGCTCGGGTTCCCCTCCTCGTCATACACGAGCGTGCGCGCGGCGTCGTCGTCACACGCGCCGAGCTCCGCCTCACATCCGGCGCCGAGGAGCGCTCCACATACCGCCATGAAAAGCACTGCCGTCTTGCGCATCGCGCGAAGATGCCTGCGTGCGCCGCGCGGGTCAACGACGGCGCCATCCGAAACTGCGCGCACAGTGGCGGCCCTGCTACCCTGCGCCGATGGCCGAGATCGCGTGGGGCACGGCGGTGAATGTCGATGGCGTGCGCTTTGGGCTCGTGCCGCCAGACCACGAGCTCGAGGCCGGCGGCACCGTCGGCATCACGCTGGTCGTCGAGAATCGCGGCAGCGCCGATGCGTGGCTATTCGGCTTCACACCCGGCTATCCGCGCAGCCTGCGCTTCTCGCCGCCGAAGCAAGACCGTCCGTACATCCGCGTCTCGTTCGCCGACGTGAACGTGCTGCACGCGCCCGACGCTTTCGTGCGGCTGCGCCCCGGGCAGAGCGCGAACACCGTGCTCGATCTCTCGTTCGCGTTCGATCGCCGCGGCGTCGGTCGCTGGTCGATCGCGTTCGGCTACGACGCGATGCGCGGCAGCGGGGGCCTACGTCCGTGGGCACCTCCGGCCGGCGGCGCGCAGACCGGCGTCGCGCAGCTGCTCGTCACCGCGCCGCGCAGCCTGCGTGATGCCGGCATCGACGAGGCGACCGAGCTCGCGCTCGACGATGCGTTGCAGCGCGGCGATCCGAATCTGGTCGAGCGACTACGCACGCTGCCCGGTGGTCCGGTCTACGCCGCACGTCGCGCGGCGCGCGTGCTCTCGCCGGGAAGCGAAGCGAGCCTCGGCTGGCGCGCGATGGACGTGCTGACGCGCCTCGGTGAGCCCGGCATCGTCGCTGCGGAGCGCGCCATCGACGATCTGCCACACGCGATTCCGGCGCTCGCCTTCGCCGTCGCGTGGGCGCTGCACCGCCTCGAGCGCGAGCCACCGCCGGAGCACCTCGGCTTCGTCACGATGCTCGGCGAGCTCATCGATCAGCCGGACCGGCGCGGCAATTTCCTGCTCTCGTGGACGCCGTTCGACTCGCCCGTTCACGGAGAGCGGCGCCTACAGATCTTCGGCAGCGGAGACGCGGTCGTTGTCTCGCGCGGCCCCAACGAGACGGTGCCGACGACGCGCCGCATCCGCCTCAACGCCATGCACATGCGCGCCCTGCTCGAGGCGCTGCGCTACTCCGCCGTGTGGCTGCTCGCGCCGCTGCGTGAGCGCGGAATGCCCGACGAGCCGCGCCCCGCGCTCGAGGTGCGCCTCGGCCTCGGCGAGGTCTTCGTACGGCAGATCGCGGCGTGGAACGGCGAGTGGCGGCAGGGCCCGGGTGCGCACATCGCCGATCTGCTCGACCGCCTCTGCGCAGACGGCTCTGGCTCGCGCGATTCCGTCCGACCGAGCGCGTTTTGAAGCGCGATGAATGGCCGTTCCGACGGCTCCGCGACTGCACGAGCGCAGAGCGCAAGCGACAACGGCGACACGGAAACGCAGCTTGGTTGTCACAGTGGCTTCACCTACAGCGGAAATTTTAGTACGCTGGCGGAATGGCGGACGCGCAGGACTTGGCCACTGCGAACGCGAGCGCAGAGACGACCGAGTCGTGTAGCTCGCGGCGCACGGCCATGGGGTTCCGCGGCGCGGTCGAGGAGATGTTCGGCGACGAGGGCGTCCGTGAGGTCCGCTTGCACCTCCCCGCCGACGCCGATGCCGCGTTTTTCGACGCGCGCTCCGTCGGCGAGAAGTGGGTCGCAGAGAGGCACCTGCTCACGTTCATGGACGCCGTGCTGAACGGACCCTGCGGGCGCAATCGCATCAAGTTCGCCGACTGGGGCCGGCTGCAGATCGTCCGCGGATTTGGCCGCGTGAAGGCGGCGATGCTCAGGGTCGTGACGCCTCAGATCCTCGCCTCGCGGGCGGCAGCCTTGTGGCGCGAGGAGCACACGCGTGGGGTGCTCGTCGCGTCCTCCGTGCCAGGGCGCGCAGTCGTCACGCTGACTGACCACGGCTTCGTCACCCACCACCTCGCGCCGGCCGTCCTCACGGAGTCCCTACGCACGGTCATCGCCATGAGCTACTTCGCAAAGGACGTACGTGGCTCGTTCGAGCTGCTCAAGGGCCCGAGGCTTGCGATGACGTTCACCTGGAGCTGATGCGCAGGGAACTAAACGCGGGCGTCAGTCGAGCGTGTGCTGGTGCTCTCAGCCCGGACCACCGTCGAGCGAGCACGCGACGAAAGGCTCACGGGGCAGCGCGTACTCGAGCTCGACGCGATCGAGCACGACGCGGTCCGCGTCCCATAGCTCGAGGGCGATCGTCGCGCGTCGCCCGCGGAGAATCTGCGCGGGGTCGATGTCCACCTCGAGCTCGACGATGGCGCCCGGCGTGACGCCCGACGCTCGATCGTCGCCGACCAATCCCATCGGCGGCGGAACGATCGAGACGATCCGGACACGCTCGACGAGCCCGGGCGCGGCGCCGGTCACAGTAGCCCGCACCGCGAGGTCGAACGGCACCTCATCGCGCCACTGGCGCACGGCCTCTAGGAGCCCGTCCACCATCGCGGCCCCGGCCCCCTCGATCGCGATCGGCGTCCCGTCTGCCCGCACAGCGCCCGAGACCCGCGCGAGCGCCTCGACTTCGGCCCGCACCACGCCACCGGTGTCGCCGTACGCCACGATCGCGCGCGAGCGCGTCGACTGCAGCAGATCGCGCACGGCCTCGAAGCTGCACGGCGGCTGCGGGTCGTCTCGATAGGGATTGCTCCCGCCCGGTCCGAGATGAAACGGTGAGTCGGTCGCGAATATGAAGAGGCGTGGAGTCGTCGGCTCGAGGCATGGCGCGCCGGGCGCCCCGGGAACGCACCTCGGCGGAAGTCCGCCGCCACGAACGAAGCTAAATCGGTAGAAGTCCGGATCTTCGCTCAGATACCCGTACGGCGCCGTGAGCTGCCCCTCGGCCGGGTCGCCGCCGTCCTCGATGAGCGCGCGGGTATACGAGAGAAGAGCCGCAGTATCCGCGACCGTCGCCGAGCGCGGCCCGGCCGCCCTTCCACCCCCGTCGCCGGTCGCTGCGACGTCGACGAGCACCTCGGGCGCGAGCGCATGCAACGCAATCGCCACCTCGTCGGCGCGCTCGATGATCGCGACGATCTCCGGCGTCATGCTCCCGGTGACATCGACGACGAATACGACCTGTAGCCGCCGGGGCGCCGCGGTCCACGCGACGCGCAGCGTCTGGACCGCGCTCGCCGGACACTCATCCTCCGCCGCTCCCGTGCGCGCACCGCACGCCGCGACGAGCACCGCCGCAAGCAGCAGCGGACCGAAGCGGCGCAGTTGCACCGCCCGAGGCCGCTGCGCGCGGACCATCAGCTCAGCCGGCACCGCAGAGGAGCGGATCGGTGTCGGGCACGCCATCGCAGTTCCAGTCGGCAGCCGGACACGGGGGGCCGCCGAGCGGCGCTCCAGGGAAGCGTTGCTGATTGTGGTCGTCGCAGTCGTCCTTGCAGCCGAAGCCGTCGAGGTCGTCGTCGTTGTCGCAGCACTCGCCGTCATAGCAGTCATCGTCCACGCCATT
>Ga0209181_10006526_pt1 | contig 16313 bp, 17 predicted proteins | sample MAT05_FD_187208 | JGI IMG/M metagenome (GOLD analysis project Ga0209181, IMG submission 187208) | Freshwater microbial communities from Lake Fryxell liftoff mats and glacier meltwater in Antarctica - MAT-05 (SPAdes) (version 2) | ecosystem: Environmental > Aquatic > Freshwater > Ice > Liftoff... | reverse complement strand
CGCCTTTGCGATCTCCGGCTGCGCTAGAAGCAGAAGATGGGGGAGGTAACGCTTCGCCATTGATTACGGCTTCAATTTTTTCTACACCCGCCTGCAAGCCGCCATGAAAATCGCCTGCTTTAAAACGTGGCCCAATTACTTCGGCAATAATGCGTTTGGCTGTCACATCGGGCAATGCGCCTTCTAGTCCATAACCCACTTCGATGCGCACCTTACGATCATTCTTGGCCACAATCAGGATCACGCCATCAGCAATTCCTTTGCGTCCAATCTTCCACGCCTCAGCAACACGAATTCCGTATTCCTCAATGGACTCTGGCTTAACCGAGGGGACCATCAAAATCGCAATCTGACTACCTCGACTCTTTTCAAATTGCGCTAGGTTGCCTTCCAGATTACTAATCTGTTCGCTTGTTAACGTGGCAGTCAAGTCGGTAACGCGCTTTGACAGCGCTGGTATTGCAACGAACTCATCAGTTGCCCCACTCACTGCACTACTCGCCCCTCCTAGGAGGGTGAAAAGTGCAAACAAAATTATAAAAAAATGAGGCATAAAAATAAGCTCTAAGGTTTACTTAGTTTCTGGAGCAGGTGTACCAGAAGCTGGTGCAGGTGCATTGAAATTGATAGTAGGTGGTACTGAAATTGCCTTTTCGTCCTCAACGGTAAAGTTTGGCTTAGTTTTGTAACTAAACATCATCGCTGTCAGGTTGTTTGGGAAAACCCGCAATGTCATGTTGTATTCTTGAAGCGCTTTGATGTAACGATTACGCGCTACAGCAATACGATTTTCGGTTGACTCTACTTGTTCTTGCAAAACGCGGAAGTTAGCGTCTGCTTTGAGCTGTGGATAATTTTCAGCCACGACTAAAAGACGTGACAAGGCACTGGACAAACTGGCCTGAGCTTGCTGAAACTTTGCAAACGCAACAGGATCGTTAACCAGCTCGGGAGTCATTTTAATTGAGCCGACTTGTGAACGCGCTTCTGTGACACGAGTTAGCACTTCTTTTTCATGCGAAGCGTAGCCTTGAACAATCGCGACTAAAGTTGGAATGAGATCCGCACGCCGTTTGTATTGGTTTAAGACTTCAGACCAAGAGGCATTGACCTGCTCGTCTAAGGTTTGAATTTGGTTATAACCACAGCCGGAAAGCAGGCTGGTTGCGAGTACTAATAAAACCAAGGTTTTGAACATCATCAATCCACGCATCTAACGACCCTCCTAAATTAAATTTCTGATCTACTTTATTTAAAGCTTGTTTCAAAAGCTTGTTTCAAAAGCCTATTTGTTACTGAAATGGGTAAAAACAAGTGTGTTATGAGCTACTTCAATTACTGTCAATTTCTTTTCTATCAGAGTTAACACTGGCCAGCATCGTTGTTCTGGCAAAGCATAAGTCCTCCCAGGCTTTCTCTTTGTGCGTTAGCGTACGCAATAAATACGCGGGGTGATAAGTGACGATAAGCGGGATGCCGCGAAATGCAAATAGTTGTCCGCGTGACTCACCAACTTTGATTTCAGTGCCTATGAGCGTTTCAGATGCAGGCTTGCCTAAGGTGACGATCAATTTAGGCTGAAGCAACGCTACTTGACGCTCTAAGTAAGGCAAACACGCCGCAATTTCATCTGGCTCAGGATTGCGGTTTCCCGGCGGGTGACATTTTACGGCATTCGCAATGTACACCTTGCGTCCACGCTTAAGGTTAATCGCCGCTAGCATGCCATCTAATAGCTTACCTGCCTGTCCGACGAATGGCTCACCAAGGTCATCCTCCTCGGCACCTGGGCCTTCACCTAAAAATAGCCAATCTGCCTCGACATCACCCACCCCAAATACGGCTTGTTTGCGTTGCTCACATAAAATGCAAGCACGACATTCCTGAACACTTTGCTTAAGCTCGTCCCATCCCATTGCGGCAATGCGCTGAGTACGCTGAGTGTCCTGAATGTCTCGGGTTTCCTGATCAGCTTCGTTACTTTCAGCTTTTTCATTGAGATTTCCGACTTCATTACCCACTGTTTGTAAGGGGGAATGTTTCGTTGCTATTGCAGTGGGAATAAGGCTGGGGGTGATGGTGGTGGATATGAAGGAGGGAATGGTGGATGTGTCCGCAACAGAGTTTGGCGGGGAAACCTTACGGCTCGCACCTTCGCGCACTTGCCATAGAGGAGCTAAGCCCATTTCTCGCAATATCTGTTCGCGCTGAGTCATCTTGTAAATCCTTAATTACCCTAGTTTATAAATCAGCCGCCAAAACGACCGCATCTTCACGCCCGTTCGCTGCGGCGTAATACGCTTTGCGTCGACCAATTTCGGTAAAACCTGCTTGCTGATAAAGCCCTATTCCCGCGCCATTCGAAGGACGCACTTCAAGTAATAATCTTTTGGCGTGGTACGTGCGCGCTATGGAAAAAACGTGATTTATAAGCAGCATCCCAAAGCCACGCCGCTGATAATCAGGCGAAACGGTAATATTAAGCAACTCTGCCTCGTCCACGGCCATCCTAAACACAACGTAACCAATTTTCTTAGCATCAACATGTAAAACCCACGCACTGTCATTGGATTCCAGCGATCCATTGAAATTAGCCTGCGTCCATGGAAAATCATGAGCGCGATTTTCCAGCGCCAAAATTGCATCAATATCCTCAAAACCCATAGGCTCAATTTTCGCTTGAGCTACTGTCATCACGCCTTACCACCTCGGGCAAGTCGCTCTTCGGTGGTGAAGGCTATTTTGTTTCTCACGTAGAGCGGGGTTGCTAAGGCGGGATCAACCCCTTCGCCACGAGCCAAGCGGGGTGCGGCTAAGCGAGCAATGGCCGAGGCGCGTGGAACGGCCTTCGCGCTTGCACCGTCCGTATCCGCAATATTCTCCAGACAACCTGCAAAACGTAATTTCAGCGCCTCGCCATAAACCGCAAACCCATTACCTACGCCCCGCCATTTCTGAGCATCATCAGCCGCGCTCAATAGGGAAAATTCGGGCAATGCGGGAAATAAAGGGAGGGGGGCTTGCTGCGGTGCGACGACAACCGGCTCCAGCACCGTTTCTACCGTGTCACCCAAAATGCGGTACGCCGCACAATAAACTTCGTTCATCCGAGCATCCATACACGTGTAGATGGCTTGGGGGAACATGGAATCTGGCGCAGCTCCATTCTCAGCACTTTTCCTATTTCTTTCTTCGGCAAACGCCCAAGCCAGCGCCTCCAAGCTGGGAATGCCTATCACCGGCAAGCCCACCCCTATCGCTAAACCCTGTGCTACGCCACACGCCAAACGCAACCCTGTGAATGCCCCTGGCCCCGAACCAAAGGCAATCGCATCGAGAAACGACAGTTCAGTCCCTTTAAACTCAAGGAGTTCTTTAACTAAAGGCAAGACAGAATCCGAGTGATTTACACCGCCGTTACTTCGGTCGTCTACACGTTCAATGACTTCTCCATCAATGAGTAAGGCAACAGAAAGGAGGTCGGTTGAGGATTCAATGGCTAAAAGTCGCATCCCGCAATTTTACCTAGATAAATACAAATGCTTGGATATTTGCTCACATTCATCCAGAATTACGCCCTCTGAGCATTTTTAGCCGTTAGCAGGAATGCTTGGAATGCTTGGAATGCTTTGAAACGCTGGTTTCCTATCGTTCCTACCTTTAGATTAACCTGTTAAATCAAACAACCGTAATACCGAACATTTTGAATAAAACAACAAGCAGCGGGGACAACCTAGAAACCCAGCGCTTGATCAAGGAGGCAGTATGACTACAGCAAAAAAATTAGGTGGCAAGTCGGAACCGACGATCGCCAATCTTCAAGAAACCAAGCTATTCGTTACCGTACCTGAGGTGATTTTGCCCAACGGGGCCACCGTTCCCTCCTTTCAAGTGGGGCAATATGCCTGCACACAAAACAAAGATGGGCAACTGAGCATTTCCGCCAAGGACAAACCTTGGGTGCAAATTAGTTATTACGAAGCGAGAAAGGTAAGTGAGGCCGCAGGACTTAACCTGATTACAGAGCTTCAATATCTTGCTCTCGCTTTTGAAATCGCTAAACAAGATATCAACTGGACTGGCGGCAAGTTTGGCGTAGGTTCCGTTTATCAAGGTTTGCACAAATTCACGGCAAAATCGGCCCAAGCAGGCAAATTTGAATCTTCTGTGCCAGAAGAGCGCCGCTGGCACCAACTTTCCAACGGAGAAGTTATCTACGACATAGCTGGCAACTGCTTCAGCTGGGTATTTGATAACGTGCAGGGCAACGAAGAAGGCTTAGTATCGCAATCTTTTGCAGCAAACTCTCCCTCACTGACCTTGGCCCCCTTCCCTAGTTCTAAACAAGGCGTGGGTTCACGCCCTGACGATGGTGAAAGTTGGGCCGGTTATGCGCTTATTCGAGGCGGCTATTGGCGATCAGGCTCGGGCGCTGGCGTGTTTTGCGTAGAAGGTGGCTGGCCTGAACTGGCTTACGAATATGTCGGCTTTCGCTGCACCAGCAAAAAAGCCCCTGCTGCCGTTAACAAACGCACCAAAAAAGCCACGATGATTGATCATCTTGGACTTCCTGTTAGCAACTTCAAAAAGAGCCGCGATTTTTACTTCAATGCACTGGCCCCGCTGGGTATCAACGCCGTTCAAGAAGGCCCAACTTGGGCGCTTATAGGCAAAGAGGGCAAAGGCGAAATGTGGATTGGAGAAAGCGAGCGTGGGGTGGGCGAGCGCAGAAAGAAAGTCACCGCTACGCTACACATTGCTTTCTCGGCAGAACACCGCGCTCAAGTAGATGCCTTCTACACAGCGGCGCTGTTAGCGGGGGGTAAAGACAATGGTGCACCGTGCATCAGAGAGCAATATCATCCTCATTACTACGCTGCATTTGTAACCGATCCTGATGGGCACAACATCGAAGCGGTGTGCCACAAGGCTGAGATTTAATTAGGAGTTGTTGGGAGTATTAGAAATTATTAGGGATTAATAGGAATTAAGTTTTTAATAAAAAAACCATAACGTCACTATGCCCATGCACTGGCTTATTGCAAAGTATTTAATCACGGCGGCTGTTGTTGTGGCGGTTTCTGAGATTGCAAAACGTAGCGACAAACTAGGCGGTCTTATGGCCGCGCTTCCTCTGGTTACCTTGTTAGCGCTGATTTGGCTGCATCTTGAGAACCAGCCCGTCAATAAGATCGCCAATCACGCTTGGTATACCTTCTGGTATGTTGTGCCCACCTTGCCGATGTTTCTGGCTTTTCCACTGCTATTGCCCCGCATCGATTTCTGGCCAACGCTGGCGGCGTCTGTCCTCATCACATTCATCTGCTTCGCCGTTTTCGCTTTAATCGTTCGGCGGTTTGGGGTTGAACTGATCTAAAGAAATTTATATCTGTTTCTAGAAAACAGCACTAAGGACGACGCGGCTGATCTTTATACACTTCGCGGCCGTGGTCACGAATATCAATGCGCAACTGACGTCGCTCTTCTGGGGTTAAACGTCCGGACTGGCGATTTTCTTCGCTCGGCATTGATGGATCTTTAGGGTCAACGGGCAAAATGGGCAAAATGGGCGCATCGCCTTGCCGTTGTGTTTGACGAGGTTCACGCGGAGCCTGTTGTGCTTGCGCTGGAATGCTCGTAAAAAGCAGGCAAACCAACAAGCCGACAAGCACCTTCAATGTAGTAAAAGTTTTCATCACTTCCTTACTGGTCTTCATCATCGTTTTCATTTTAGCGCCCATTTCGGGTTTATGAGCTATTCAACTTTCACAGTTGCTTGATGGCTTCGCTTATTTGTTGATTGAATCGTATTCTTCTTTTGTAATCAGACTGTGAGGAGAATATTTAAAAGTGTAAGAATTTGTATCGAACCCAGTGAAATCGAAAAATCACGCTGGAACAAGCTGCTGGCTAGCGGTAGGATAGGATTTATGACTGAACATAAAATCGAATCTAAACAAAAAATCTTGGTGGTTGATGACGACCTCCGTCTGCGTGATTTGCTAAATCGCTATCTCACCGAGCAAGGCTTTGCGGTTAAAACCGTTGAGAATGCAGAGGCGATGGATAAGGCTCTAGCCCGTGAGCATTACAATCTGATTGTTTTAGACCTGATGTTGCCCGGTGAAGATGGTTTGTCTATCTGCCGACGCTTGCGCGGTAAAGACGCGAACGCAGCGGCAATACCTATTGTTATGCTCACCGCTAAAGGTGATGACGTGGATCGCATTGTCGGCCTGGAGATGGGTGCCGATGATTACTTGCCCAAGCCCTTTAACCCGCGTGAACTCGTTGCACGCATCCATGCGGTGTTGCGTCGGCAAACCTCGCCTCTTCCACCTGGCGCGCCCGCGAGTTCAGAAGGCGTAGTTGAATTCGGTACTGTTGCCGTCAACCTCGCCACTCGCACCCTTACCCAAAATGGCAAAGCAGTTGCCCTCACCACCGGTGAGTTTGCTGTTTTGAAAGTCCTGGTTCAACACCCCCGCCAGCCGTTATCACGAGATCGGTTAATGGAACTCGCCAGAGGCCGAGAGTACGAAGTGTTCGATCGGTCTATTGATGTTCAGATTTCCCGCTTACGAAAATTAGTTGAAAACGATTCATCTAAACCGCGTTACATCCAAACTGTGTGGGGCTTTGGCTACGTGTTTGTCCCTGACGGCAGTGCTCAATGAGCCTGACTTTAGGTCTTCCACCCAGATTGCCTCTAAAGTTTCTGCCGCGCTCACTTCTGTGGCGCACATTTCTTCTCATCGCACTTTTGATGGTGTTATCGGTTACGGCTTGGGCCGCCATTTTCACCCACACGGAACGCGATTCCCGCGCCCAAGAAATGGCGCAAATGGTCGTCAGCGTGGTCAATCTCACTCGCACCGCCATCATTACGGCAGATCCTCTAAAGCGACGCGAACTGCTGCTTGAGTTGTCTTATCGCGAGGGAATTCGGATTTATCCGGCGGATGAAAACGAAATTGTCGCGCCACTTCCCGACCGACCTTTACTGAAAATGATTGCCGACGATGTACGCAAACAGCTCGGCGAAAAAACACGACTCACTACACAACGTAAAGTTGAAGATGAAAACAAGCCAGAGGCGCAGTTCAAAACCCTCTCAGGTTTTTGGGTTAGCTTTCAAATCGAAGACGACGAGTATTGGGTGATGTTGCCCGGTGAACGTCTAGAGCGCGTCAAGACATGGCAATGGCTGGGTTGGGGATTTGCCGCGCTGGCTTTAGCGCTGCTCGGTGCCTACCTCATTATGTTTCGCGTTACCCGCCCACTCAATGCACTGACGATTGCGGCGCGCAACATTGGCTTAGGCAAAATACCGCCGCCGATTGAAGAAAGTGGCCCGGGTGAAATTCGTACTGTCACTCACGCTTTCAATCAAATGTCGCAAAACCTTGTCAGCTTAGATGCTGATCGTGCACTTATTCTCGCCGGCATCTCTCATGATTTACGCACCCCACTCGCCCGCCTTCGCCTCTCTGCAGAAATGAGTGGTGCCGATGAGTCTATGCTCGACGGTATGGTTGCCGACATTGAAGAAATGGACAAAGTCATCGGCCAGTTTTTGGATTTCGCCCGTGACATGGCAGGCGAACCCCCGGAAAGCGTCGAACTCAACGCCATCATTATTGATGCTGTGGAACAATTTCATCGCAACGGCAGTAACGTTAAAACTCATCTAGCACCCCTACCCAAGCTAATACTGCAACCCATGGCCATGCGAAGACTAGTCGCTAATCTCATCGGCAATGCACTGCGTTACGGTGGTGCAGACAATCCAGTCGACGTTGAAACTTATTTGAAAAACCATCAGGTCATTTTGGAAGTAAAAGATCGTGGCCCAGGCATTCCTTCAGAAGAAACCGAACGTTTAAAGCAGCCCTTCACAAAACTAGAGTATGCCCGCACAGGCCCTAGCGGCGCGGGTCTTGGGCTTGCCATTGTTGATCGCGTGGTTCGCAACCACGCTGGCACATTGGATCTTCTACCACGTGAAGAAGGTGGTCTAGTGGCACGCATTACGCTACCGCTCAAGAAAGCCACGTAAAATCTTCGTTAATTAAAAGTCACTTTACCCTCTCAAGAATGAACACACTCACCCCTTACGAAGCCATCGGTGGCGAAACCACCGTGCGTGCTATCACCCACGATTTTTACCGGATCATGGACGAACTGCCCGAAGCGTTTGGAATCAGGAAATTACACGACGACGATTTGAGCGGATCAGAACAAAAACTCTTCCTGTTTCTATCCGGCTGGCTAGGTGGCCCCAATCTATACATCGAGAAATTTGGCCACCCCCGCCTACGCGCACGACACCTGCCCTTTTCGATTGGTATTGCAGAACGTGATCAGTGGTTACTCTGTATGCGGCAATCACTCGAATTAAATGTTGCTGACGAACTGCTCCGAGAGCGCCTATACACGGCCTTCTCCGACTTGGCCGATCATATGAGAAACAAAGAGGAAACGAGTCTATAAGGCTGCTACAAATCAGCCCGCGCTTGTTCAGACTGCAACTTGCGTGCATGGGCATGGCGGGCTTGTAGGCGAGGGTCATTCACAATGCGGCCTATTGTTTCTCCAACCACCATGACTACTCCCAGCAAAGGGAGAACGAGCATGAGCCCCGCAACACCGGCTACCGCTCCACCTACAAAAATCATCAACACAGTAAGTAACGGATGAATACGGAGACTGCGGCCTAGGGTGAGCGGCATGAAGATGAAGTCGTCTAATAAGCGCACGAACAAGAAAACACCGATAGCGCTATACGCCATCAACGGATCGGCCGGAAAATCTGTTGCTGCAACCAGCACAACCAGCAAGCAACCTAGAACTGAACCGACGTAGGGAACCCAGGCTAACACCGCTGCAATCACACCAAGCAGAATTGGCGATGACACACCTATTCCCCATAGTCCAATGGCGAGAGCGATGGTGTCGAGAATCGTTAAGCTAATCAAACCGTGGAAATAAGATCGTGCCGTCCTATCTACTTCGTGCAAGAGATATAAAGTTTTTTCGAAAAAAGCGTTCGGTACAGCGCGGCCGATAAATTTCTTGAATCGACGGCCATCTCGTAGAAAGAAGAACGCGAGGAAGGGCGCAAGCAATAAGGAAGGCAACCAAGTAGCAAGGGCTAAAACGAAACCCGCTAGATGGCGCTGTGCGAAGGTTTCTGTAAATTCTGTAATTTGAGCGCTGATATTTCGGCTTAATCCAGCTCGTTCAAGAAATGCAGATTGTTGCTCTAGGGCTGTCAGTGTTTTGGATAGCAGCAAACTGCCCCCTTCAACATAGCGACTCATCGATTCCTGAAAAGAAACTGCATGGGCCGTAATCCAAGGAACCACTAGTGCAATACAAATTAGGAGTAACAGAATAAAACCGCCGCCCACTATGATGGCTGCCGCGTCATGCCCCACACCCGCCAGCACGAGTCGATAGGCGGCTGGACGGAGCAGGTAATAAATAATCATCGCCAACAGAAAAGGAACAACAAGCCAAAGAATTTTCTGAAAGAAAAATAACAACAGGCAAGTTACCGTGATGATGGATATCCAGACGATAGGCCCTGAACCGTGATGGTTCATGGCATCGGGATCATCGGATTCGCTAGATTCGGCGCTGCTGAATTCGGCGTTCATAGGTGGGGAGTATTAGTCACGGTGCCCACCGTTTGACGCAGACGTCGGCCAATGTGGCGAGCCAATTGCAAAGATATTTTCGAAGCGATAACCGCATGGGTTTGAAGCAAGCTAAGAAAATCGTCGCGAAAGAAAACGGCCAAAGTGCAGTTTTCTAGCACACGGGCTTGGGCCGCACGCGCCACGTCGTCGAGTAAGGCCAACTCACCAAACACGTTTGCCGCACCTAACTCAACCAGCTTGCCACCGACCGGCTGGCCTTGGCGGCAAATAATTACTGAGCCGGACATGATGATGTAGAGCGCCTGACCTTCTTCACCTTCGTCAAAAACAATTTCGTCTTTTAGATAAGTGCGCTCATGTAGCAAACCATCCACCACTTTCAGCTCGCGCGGGCTCAAGGTAGAAAAGAGCGAGAGCGCTTGTATCTGACTTAACCGGGGTGAAAGCTCATTTTTATTTAAGAAAAACATGCGGTGCCTGTTTATGTGTGGTGTGGTGTGGTTATGTGATTACGGAGAACGTCTAGAGAGAGCTTACTTTTTAGCCAATACTAATCGTCGGCTATTTCCATACCGGGAAACAAGGCTTCCGTATAACCGAAGCGCGAAAAATCCTGAATACGCATCGGGTAGAGCAGTCCGTCGAGATGGTCGCATTCGTGTTGCACTACGCGCGCATGAAAGCCACTCACTTCTCGATCTATGACATTACCTTCAGGGTCAAAACCGCTATAGCGCAATTGAGTCCATCTTGGCACGACACCGCGCAGCCCCGGCACAGAGAGACACCCTTCCCAACCTTCTTCCAACTCGTCAGAAAGCGGGGTGATGGTGGGATTAATTAACACGGTAAAAGGAACGGATTCCGCATCGGGATAACGCGGGTTTTTCTCCACGTTGCCTTCTGTCTTATTGTCACCAAAAATAACCAAACGTAACCCAACCCCTATCTGCGGTGCGGCTAAACCAGCGCCGTTCGCCGCGCGCATAGTGTCTTGCATATCTAGGATAAGTTCGCGTAATTCAGACGTGCCAAAAGCAGCAATTGGCTGCGCTTTGGCTAGCAGCCGAGAGTCCCCCATTTTGAGAATTTCGCGAATCATGAGTTTTTCTTAGCCGATTAATTAATATCCAAACAAATCTGCTCAATCACACGGTGCACGCGCACCATGGATTGCTTGAGCACACCTTCGATATTTTTAAATTGAATACTGGTTATGTTATCGCCGCGTCCCGCCGCATGATTAGCTACAACCATAATCGCAGCGTAGGGTAACTGCATCTCGCGCGCCAGCACGGCCTCTGGCATACCGGTCATGCCCACAATATCGGCACCATCGCGCTCTAGACGATTTATTTCAGCCGCTGTTTCAAGACGCGGGCCTTGAGTTGCGGCGTACACGGCATGATCAACGACCTGTTCACCCAATTTGCTAGCTGCAACTAACAACCGCTGCCGTAATTGCGCATCGTAAGGCTCAGTAAAATCGATATGGACTACATGCCCATCTAAGCCGTCATGAAAAGTAGAATCACGGCCCCAGGTGTAATCAACAATTTGATGCGGCACAATTAAAGTTCCAGGTACAAGATCCGCACGAATCCCACCGACTGACGCTATCGACACAATCTGGCTGACCTCCGCCTTAGCCAAGGCCCAGATATTGGCGCGATAGTTAACTGAATGGGGTGGAATGGTATGACCGTAACCATGACGTGCAATAAAAACAACAGACTTGCCGTTGATGGTGCCAAAAGTGAGTGGGCCAGAAGGTTCGCCATAAGGCGTACGCACTACTTCGCGTCTTGATCCTACTAAGTTGGCGAGTTGATTTAAGCCACTGCCGCCAATGATCGCAAGCATTTGATTCCCCGTAATTTATGTTATTTGAGCACAGCACTCGATTTTAGCATGCCACTCTGAGCTGAATGCTTGACATGCTATACTAGCGGACTTTTTTTACGTCGTTGCTGGCTTGAGTCTCATTTCAACCAAGGTTTGAGACTTAACTTCAACCAAGTGACGATTCCATCCGGCCCCGTTTTTTCTTTTTCTGCAAAGCTCATCATGACACGCGCCATTCGTAATATCGCTATTATTGCCCACGTTGACCACGGTAAAACCACCCTCGTCGATAAACTTCTCCGCCAAGCGGGTACCTTCGCTGCTCACCAAGCCCTACAAGAACGCGTCATGGATTCCAACGATTTGGAACGTGAACGCGGCATTACCATTCTGGCAAAAAATTGTGCAATCGAATACGAAGGCACACACATCAACATCGTCGACACCCCTGGCCACGCCGACTTCGGCGGCGAAGTAGAACGCGTATTGTCGATGGTAGACAGCGTGTTGTTGTTGGTAGATGCCGTTGAAGGCCCAATGCCACAAACGCGTTTTGTCACTCGCAAAGCACTCGCTCTTGGCTTAAAGCCCATTGTCGTGGTTAACAAAGTTGACCGCCCTGGCGCCCGTCCTGATTGGGTCATCGATCAAACCTTTGATCTTTTCGACAAGCTTGGCGCAACTGAAGAACAACTCGACTTCCCCGTTGTATTTGCTTCAGCACTCAATGGCTATGCCACGCTTGATTTAGCAACCAAAAGCGAAGATATGCGGCCCCTGTTTGACGCTATTTTGAAGCATGTTCCTCAACCAGAAGTAGATGCGGACGGCCCACTGCAATTGCGAATTTGTTCGCTCGACTACTCCACCTTTGTCGGTCGTATCGGCATTGGCCGCATCACCCGCGGTCGTTTAAGCCCACTGCAAAACGTGCTGGTTATGAAAGGCCCAGACGACAAGTCCCCGTTCAAAGCCCGCGTCAATCAAGTACAAGTATTCCGTGGCCTAGAACGTGTTGTCACTGAACAAGCGCAAGCCGGCGACATTGTACTGATCAACGGTATTGAAGACATCGGTATCGGTGTCACCATTTGCGATCCGGCTCAAGCCGATGCGTTGCCATTGCTGACCGTCGATGAACCCACATTGACCATGAACTTCCAAGTCAACACTTCGCCGCTCGCAGGTAAAGAAGGCAAATTCGTTACAAGCCGTCAAATACGTGAACGTCTCCATCGTGAATTGATGAGCAACGTGGCGATGAAGCTTGAAGAAACCGAAGATGCAGACATCTTCTTGGTATCGGGTCGCGGCGAATTGCACTTGACCATTTTGCTAGAAACCATGCGTCGCGAAGGTTATGAATTGGCTGTATCGCGCCCTCGCGTTGTCATCCGCGAAATCAACGGTGAAAAATGTGAGCCTATTGAGGCGCTGACCGTCGACTGTGAAGAAACCAACCAAGGCGCCGTCATGCAAGCACTCGGCGAACGCCGTGGCGATTTGCAAGACATGCAATCGGATGGAAAAGGTCGCGTGCGCTTGGAATACCGCATTCCAGCGCGTGGCCTCATCGGCTTCCAAGGCGACTTTCTCACCATGACACGCGGCACAGGCGTCATGAGCCACGTATTTGATGACTACGCCCCAATGAAATCGGATATCGCTGAACGTCGTAATGGCGTGCTGATCTCCTCAGAGCCTGGTGAATCAGTTGCCTACGCGCTGTGGAAACTGCAAGAGCGCGGCCGTATGTTCGTAGGCCCGGGCGAGCAGTTGTATGAAGGCATGATCATCGGCATTCACAGTCGTGACAACGATTTGGTGGTAAATCCGGTTCGTACCAAGCAGCTCACCAACGTGCGCTCATCCGGTAAAGATGACGCTATCATGCTCGTGCCGCCAATTCAGATCACTCTGGAAAGCGCTGTAGAGTTCATCAGTGATGACGAGCTTGTGGAAATTACGCCTAAGTCGATTCGTCTGCGTAAGCGTTACCTGAAAGAAACCGATCGTAAAAAATCAGGGCGCGAAGCAGCGTAAAGTTTGCGCGTTGTATAGCCAACTCAAAACAAACTAACCAAAGGCCTGCCTAAAGCAGGCCTTTGGCTTTTCTGTTCAAGCTGTACACAAAACCTTGAACCTGATCTGCATTAAGCTGAGTTCATTATTTTCTCTGAAAGAATTTCATGATTTGTTACAAGAAAAGTTTCCTACTTCAATGGATATTGTTGTCTTTATTAGGTGCAGCCAACATAGCGCACAGTGAAACCGCCGCATCTAATTGCAGCGCCATAAAGCACGATGGTGAGCGCCTTGCTTGTTACGATAGCAGAGCTAAATTGGCCGAAAAAGCTTTGGCAAAAGAAGCGCCTGTTACGACTATGAGTGCACCTCTCTCCACCGAAGAAGCCACCAACGAAAACATCCCTCAAATCGCTCAACTCACCGCTCAACAAGATGGACGAGCTATATCAAAAAAAACTATTCCTGAATCCTCACTTTCCCGTGCATGGGAACTCAATGCTGAGTCCAAGAGTGGAACATTTAATATCAGCACATATCACCCCACCTATTTTTTATTCGCGCAGTACTCAAGCGACATCAATAAGTCACCCTCTAGCCCCGCACCCAACCACAATTTACCTGGGGGCACGTCGCTCGACTTAATGTCCTCAGAGGCCAAGTTTCAGATCAGTGGAAAAACTAAAGTTTGGGAAAATATTGCGAATCAAGACGTTGACCTTTGGGTTGCCTACACACAACAATCTAGTTGGCAGGTCTATAACTCACGGCGGTCTGCACCCTTTCGGGAAACTAATTACGAGCCTGAAATCATTCTTTCTATCCCGACACGTTGGGAATTATTTGGTCTGAATTGGCGCATGCTAAATTTAGGTTTCGTACACAAATCAAATGGTCGGCCTCTTCCACAGTCTAGGAGCTGGAATAGAGCTTATGCCCAGTTTGGTCTGGAAAAAGACAACTTTACTTTGCTTGTACGTCCTTGGTTGCGGACACCTGAGCGTGATGGCGATGACGATAATCCGGACATCAGTAAATATATGGGAAACGGCGATGTACGAGCCATCTACAAAGTAGGAAAAAATGTTTTTTCTGCACTCGGCCGCTACAGCTTTTCAGGGAAAAAAGGAGCACTTGAGCTAGATTGGGCCTTCCCTATCTCGGGTGCACTTAAAGGCTATATGCGCGCTTTTAACGGCTACGGGGAAAGCTTAATTGATTACAACCATAAACAAACCACACTAGGTGCTGGTGTCACATTATCAACTTGGTAACCAATAGCCCGTTTCAATTTGCTGATTCTAAAAATAAAGCTGCCCACTAAAATGGGCAGCTTTATTTATTGCACTTAAATTTATTTAACGTAATTCATTTACATGCTTAACTTCGTGCAGAAAAATTAACCCGCCTTAAAAAGGAGTACAGCCCAGAGCGCCAGGTGGCAAGTCTCTGGCGCAGGCAATTTTGAAAACTGTTTTATAGGTAACTGGTTGTCCAGGTGGATCTTGAATTAAAGTCATTTGTCCTGCTACTTTTGAATAGGCGCCCGTGCCGCCAACGACGGGTAACGTCTGAGGATTATCCAATTCCAAAGCAGTTTGGTTGAGGAGGCCAGAAACATGGATTGTTCCAGCAGGTAAAACATAAGTTAAATCGCATGACGCTAAGAACGGACCACCTACACCTGGCAGAGGGGGTCCAACATACGGAGCACCTTCTCCATGAGAGACTGTCCAACACATTCCATGAACACTGCCTAAAGGCGCATTCGTGTTGTATTTATTGACTGCGTTATTGGTAAAAAAGTAACTCCCTGCTCCTCGACCAGGGCCAATAGGTGTGGCTCCCATTAGACCTAACTCTACTGTGGGATTAGCGGGCACTTGGTTCACTGAGCCAGCGTAGGAATGCTGACTAATTTCTCGCACGGTAAGCGTTGTATCAAATGGACTCGCCAATGCAACGCTTGACGATAGCGCAACACACATTCCAAGCAACATATCTGTTGTAGATTTTTGCATGATAGGCACTTCTCCTGTAGTTAGTTCTGCTATTCCCAGATTAGAAATTACAGATTCAAAGCAATACATTGTTAGGTGCGTATAACTAAAGTTATATTTACAAATCAATGGCTTGCAAATATTTATAGAACTATTTCCAAGTCTTGTCTATCGTTTTCAACAAAACAAAAGCACCTACTGCCTAGGCCATTGTTCTAAAAAGAAATGCTCTGAAAATAAAATTTAAGTTCAAAGAAAAAATTGGATGTGCATACGCAGCAATAGACCATTGTGATAATGGCTTTGCGCTTGTAGAAAACGGCTAGAAGAAAATAGTAAGAACGGAAATACAGCAGAACAGAACTGATAAGAGAAACTAGCAAGGGCACTAATCGCGAACTGCATACACCGCAGGCAGATTACGCCAAGCACCTTGGATATCCATTCCAAAACCAAATACAAAACGATTGGGCAATTCGACACCGATGAAATCGGCTTCAATTGGCTTACTTCGGCCGATATTTTTATTTGCGAAAACGGCCGTGTGACAAGCTGCCGCACCCGACCCTAGCAAGCGCTGCTTGATCACCGAAAGAGTGATGCCTTCATCGAGAATGTCATCCAACACCAAAACAATGCGGCCTTCTACTTGGGCGCGAGGTGCAACAATCCAAGAGAGATCACCACCTCGTGTTTCGTCGCCATAGCGAGTGACATGTAGATAATCAAAATCAATTGGGAAGTTGAGCAAGGGCAATAACTGCCCTGTAAAAATAAC
>Ga0209181_10006525_pt1 | contig 16315 bp, 8 predicted proteins | sample MAT05_FD_187208 | JGI IMG/M metagenome (GOLD analysis project Ga0209181, IMG submission 187208) | Freshwater microbial communities from Lake Fryxell liftoff mats and glacier meltwater in Antarctica - MAT-05 (SPAdes) (version 2) | ecosystem: Environmental > Aquatic > Freshwater > Ice > Liftoff... | reverse complement strand
CAAAAAAGTGTCCACTGGGTACTTTTGTGTCCTTTCTATTACTAATCTCTTCAATATTTAAATAAACTACACATCAAATAGTAAATATCGGACATTTTAGCCATCTAGTTTTTGAATATTGTGGCCGCAATCGATTGAAGAAACGATTGCATTAGAAACCTAATAGGTATGATTGCTGTCCGATTTAAGCAAAATCCGCTGTTAACACCCTCGGCTATCAAGTCAAGCAGTCCGGCTATGAAAATCGAATGTCTGCTGAATCCGGGTGTGTTCACATATAAAAATAAAACTTGGATGCTTTTACGGGTAGCCGAGCGCCCCGAACAAATTAAAGGGCAGATTAGCTTGCCTATCTATGATGATCAGGGTAAGATTGAAATACTTCGGTTTGATGAAAGTGACCCTGAATTAAAGCTTACTGATGCGCGTGTTATTAATTATAAAGGACAAGATTACCTAACAACGCTGTCGCATTTGCGATTGGTCTGTAGTGATGATGGAATTCAGTTCTATGAACCAGAGGGTTACCTGCCGCTTTATGGAAAACATCCATTAGAAAAGTATGGTATTGAAGATTGTAGGGTAACCGAAATAGACAAGACGTTTCTTCTTACCTACACCATGGTTTCAAATTTTGGTGTTGGGGTTGGGTTGCAACAAACAGAAAACTGGAAAAATTTTGAACATAAGGGAATGATTTTCCCTCCGCATAATAAAGACTGCGCCATTTTTGGCGAGAAAATCAATGGGAAATATTATGCCTTACACCGCCCTAGCAGCCCCCAACTGGGTGGAAATTATATTTGGCTGGCCGAATCGCCTGACCTCATTCATTGGGGGAATCATCAGTGCCTTGCGATTACTCGACCTGGTAAGTGGGATTGCGCGCGGCTCGGTGCCGGTGCCGCTCCAATCAAAACTAAACAAGGCTGGTTGGAAATTTACCACGGAGCCGATGAACACCATCGATATTGCTTGGGCGCGTTACTTTTAGATCTCAACAATCCAGCAAAAGTGTTAGCGAGAAGCAATCAACCAATTATGGAGCCTACCGCGAGTTACGAACAAACGGGCTTCTTCGGCAATGTTATATTCACCAATGGTCATATTGTAAAAGGAGATACACTAACGATGTACTACGGGGCCAGTGATGAAGTGATTTGTGGTGCCGAATTTTCTATGGAAGAAATACTAAACTCATTAACGCTCTCTTACTAATGAACGAGACAATCGCGCTAGAAAAGCCAATAAGTGAATACGGGCATTTTTTACAATTGCCAAGAGAAACTCGTGTGCTGTTGGTGACGAATATGATCTACGCTTTCGTTCTGCCAGTGATTGAAATATTCGTTGGTGCGTACATCATGCGCAGCTCGAACGATCCCACCATTGTGGTAGTGTATCAATTAACAGTTTACACAGGAATACCGATTACTTTTTTGCTAAACGGGTTTTTGCTCAATCGCATTAAGATTTCAAATCTCTATAGTTTTGGAATGTTGCTAAGTGGTCTTTCTATGCTAGTGATGATGAGCTTAACGGATCTTTCCGTAATTGGTGTTGGCGTTGCGGGTATTCTGATGGGTTGCTCCTTCGGTTTCTTTTGGGCCAACCGTGATTTTCTCACACTAAATAACACCACCGATGAGAATAGAAATTATTATTACGGATTAGAGACTTTCTTTTACACCATTACCTTCATTATCGTTCCACTTGCGGTTGGAGCTTTTCTAGCTGCCTATAGTGGTAAGATCAAAATGGGATATCAACTGGTAACGGGCTTTGTTTTTCTATTGACTATTCTATCCAGCATCGTCATTCATAAAGCAACTTTTAAAAACCCTGGTCAAAAGGAATTTCTCTTTTTTAGCTTTCACGAGTTATGGAAAAAAATGTTGGTATTAGCAGGGTTGAAAGGATTGGCGCAAGGATATTTAGTGACTGCCCCGGCAATTTTAATAATGAGATTGGTAGGCAACGAGGGTTCGCTGGGCTTAGTGCAGGGTATTAGTGGTTTAGCAACGGCCGTTATGCTTTACCTACTTGGAAGGACTGCAAAGCCAAAGCATCGCATTTACATTTTCGCTGCAGGCCTTGCCATCTTTTTGGTAGGCACATTGGTTAATGGGATATTATTTTCGGCAATAGGCGTAATCATCTTTGTGCTTTGCAAAGTATTGTTCCAACCGTTGCATGACATTGCCTACTTCCCAATACAAATGCGCGTTATCGATGTTGTCTCCAAAATTGAAAAGCGCAATGAGTATGCATACATTTTCAACCACGAGTTTGGGCTTTATGTCGGCCGGTTCTTAGGCTTGGTACTTTTTATAGTCTTCGCTGAGTACATCTCGGAAAATTTTGCGCTGAAATACGCACTCATCGTCATCGCAGTGTTACAAATCGCTTCTATCCCAATGGCAAAGCACATCATTAAGCAATGCGATAAACTAAGTAAAGCATGAGAAAGACGTATTCCATATTGATTGCATTAATCATTTTTTCCTCCTGCGAGCAGAAGGCAGAAAAGGTAGAACAAATAATGATCGATCGCATCAAGATGATGCCCGATCAACCCGCTCCTTTTAAAATGATTGATTGGAAAGAAAAAGCCCAACAGTATGACGAATACGTTTACAATACCAATTTGAAAGGACCCTACCAACCCTTCATCTGGATTGACAGCGCCCATCGGAATTTTCCCCAAAATACATTCGGAATGTACACGGTGATTGGAGATGTTCGACAGGGGAAAAAAGGAAGCACTGAATTTCATGAAGCACTCAATTCCATGGGCTCAGTACTAGGAGCCGGGTTGATTGGGATTGATAAGACCCGTCAGAACGGATTCAACTACGTAAAAATGATACAAAATTATTTTAATGCGACCAACGGTTGGAACATCATGATGAACAATACCAACCCGGATGTATCATCACTCGGTGGCGGCTATGGGCGTGATTGGTGGTACGATGTTTTTCCAAATGTGTTGTTTTACGGAGTGTCAGAATTGTTTCCAAGTGTATCCAGAGCAGATAGTCTTCAGCGCATTATTGCTGAAAAATTCTTTAAGGCTGATTCAACCCTAAAGGGTAATTATGATTACTCCTACTTTGACTATCTTCAAATGAAGGGTGTGTCCTCCAACATTCCTCATCAGCAAGATGCAGCGGCTGGGCACGCCTACGTTCTCCTATGCGCCTATGAAAAATTTGGAGATGCCCGCTATTTGAAAGGCGCCAAATCAGCGATGGATGTTTTCGTCAATCAAAAAGAAAGTAGGTTTTATGAAGTGCTGATGCCTTTTGGTGCTTTGGTGGCTGCTCGATTAAATGCCGAACACGGAACTTCATATGACATAAAGAAAATTTTGGATTGGACATTTGAAGGATGTAAGGCTGCGGACGGACGAACCGGATGGGGAGTGATGGCAGAGCGCTGGGGAGATTTTGATGTTCATGGCTTGCAAGGAAGTATCACCGATGGAGGCGGCTACGCTTTTCTTATGAATTCATTTGACATGGCGTGGCCACTGGTGCCAATGGTGCGCTACGACAGTCGCTATGCAGAAGCCATTGGAAAATGGATGCTCAACTTATCCAATGCCGCACGCCTGTTCTATCCCTATGAGATCGATGACCAACATCAATGGCTACCCTCAAAAAAAGACATCACCAAAAATGTGATCGCCTATGAAGGGCTGCGCAAAGAAGACATACGCTACCAGAAAGAATCACTGAAAGGAATCAGCCCAGTTGCATTGGGCGATGGGCCGCAATGGGTGAAAGGACAGCCAGAAGAATCGATGTTTAGTCTTTACAGTTCGGCCCAGGTGGGAATTCTGGGGGCAATTGTAAGAAAGACAAACATTGAAAAAATACTACAATTAAATTGCAACGCTACAGACTTCTACCAAAAAAATTCATTCCCCACTTATTTATACTACAATCCGTATGATTCACTGCAAACGGTTTGTTACAATAATGATACTAAAGAGGCAGTAGACCTTTATGATGCCCTGCTGCATGAATGGGTGACAAAAGACGCTGCTGGAGACGGGTGCTTCGAGATTGCGGCAAAAACCGCAAGACTAATTGTTGTATTGCCTACTGGTAGTAAAATAAAACAAAAAGAAGGAAAGTATTTAGTAGGAACGAAAATAGTAGCCTATGAAAATGGCACAACTCGGTAATTAACAAGCCTATGAAAAAATGTAGACTCCCCTTGCTCTTTAGTTTAATAGTGATGGCTGGCACAATACAGGCCCAGGTAACTATTACGCTGTCCGGAACTGTAAAAAGTACCACGGATGAACCGGCTATAGGTGCTAGCGTTCTTGTAAAAGGCACAACTATTGGAGCCTCTGTAGATGTGGATGGTAAATTTACTTTTGAAATACCCGAGAACCTTACCAGTAGTATGCTGATTATTTCTTCGATCGGCTATGGCTCACAGGAGTTACGTATTGGTACAAAAAGGGAATTTACGGTCGTGTTGGAGGAAGATTTGCAAGTTCTAAATGAAGTGGTAGTTACCGGATATCAGTCCGAGGAGCGTTCAAAAAGTCTTGGCTCGGTAGCAACAGTAGCTCCGAGTTTATTAACGAAGATCGTGGTCTCAGGGGTGGATCAAGCGTTGCAAGGTAGAATTCCCGGTGTGGTGGTAACTCAAAATACCGGTGCACCCGGTGAAGGTGTTTCTGTGCGCATCAGAGGAAGCGGCTCTCTCAACAGTTCGAACCAACCGCTGTATGTGGTAGATGGATTGCCGACCGATAACATTACATCTATATCACCACAAGACATACTTACGGTAACCGTATTAAAAGATGCCAGCGCGGCAGCTATCTATGGTGCACGCGCAACCAACGGGGTAGTCTTGATCACCACCCGCACCTCCTCAGGTAACAAACAAGTAATAGAGTTTAACAGTCAGATAGGATTTCAAAACCCGGTAAGGCTCGTACCAATGGCTAATACAGACCAATATATATCCATTTACAATGAGGCTACAGTTACTGATAACATTGGTAAACCTTCTTTCCTACAACGGCCATTCATCACAGACGCTATCAAGGCCGGCCTGCCAAATATCGATCAGGTAAATGCCATTATCCGACCGGATGCCGTCATACAAAATCACAGTCTTTCAATTTCTGGGGGAGAAGGGAAAACTCGATACCTGGTATCCGGAAGTTACTTTGGACAGGAGGGTATCATCAAAGCAAGTAATTTTACACGGCTAACGGGTCGTATCAATATTGAAACAGAGGTAAAAAAATGGTTGAAAACCGGGGTTAATTTGAATATCTCATCTGCCACAACAGACCTGATAGGAAGTTCGGGCGATGGAGCAGGTGGAAACGGTGGTAGTGTAGCGCGTTATGCCTACTTCCGTTCACCTGCGATTCCGATTTATGATAGCAACGGAGAATTTACAGATAGGCCGGACACGTTCAACTTTTTTGGCGATGGGTTCAACCCGGTAGGAATGCTCGCCTACAATAATAACAAGCGATTGAATGATCGCATTCTTGGAAAATTTTTTATAGTAATCAAGCCATTAAAAAATCTAACGTTCACATCCAATTTTGGTATCGACTACACCAACCAAAACACGAGGCGGTTTGATCGCAACTGGGGAACGGGTTTACGAATTAATAATCCTAATCGTTTGACAATATTAAACGAGCGGTTTCAAACCGTTACGTTCAGCAACTTTGCTAATTACACAAAGGTTTTTGGCAAACAGAGTCTGACGGTTTTACTGGGGACTGAAGCCATCAAACGAGGATCTTATGTGCTAACTGGCACAGACAATGGTTTTTCAAATCAGAATTCTACATTGACATATCTTAACAACGGTCAAGGGCTAAAGACCGTTGGAGAATCTAAAAGTGGAAGCGCGTTATTATCCTTCTTCGGTAAAATAAATTACGACTACAATGAAAAATACCTTGCATCAGCCACTATCAGACGGGATGGCTCTTCACGATTTGGTCAAAACAACCGTTGGGGAAATTTTTATGCCGGCTCGGTAGGCTGGCGGATGGATAAAGAATCCTTTCTGGTTAATAATCAGTGGATAGATAGATTGCTAGTCAGGGCCGGGTATGGATTTGTTGGAAATCAAGAAATTGGCGATTACGAGTTTTCAGATGCCATGAGTGTAAACAATAATTATCCCTTTGGTCAGACAAGTGCTATTGGCTATACCGTTTCAAAACTGGGAAACAGTATTATCCAATGGGAATCAAGCAAGCAACTAAATGCGGGAATTGATTTGGTAGCAAGCGGTGGCAAATTTTCTACATCATTAGATTTCTTTAGTAAGATAACCTCCGACCTGCTTGTGAGTCAACCCATCGCATCATCTTCTGGCTCGGCCACCCCCGCCACAGTGAACAATGGCGAAATATTAAATCAGGGCATTGAAATATCAATCAACTATAGTAATTCGATACGTGCTTTCAATTATTCAATAAGCCCTAATGTGGCTTTCCTACACAACGAAGTATTAGCCGTAGCCTCCCCGATTCCAGATGGCCGCTATGGATCACAGTTTACGACCCTTACCGAAAAAGGTCAGCAAGTTGGTTCCTTCTATATGCTGGAAATGCAAGGTATTTTTCAAAACATCTCAGAAATTTTTACCAGCGCGAAACCTTTAGGAACACCCATAGAACCAGGAGATGTAAAGTTCAAAGATCAAAACGGGGATGGAGTTATTGATGGTAGAGATCGCGCGCATTTGGGAAGCGCCATTCCAACCATCACGGGTGGTCTCAATATTGCCATGAGCTATAAGAACTTTGATGTATCCATTTTCTTTCAAGGAGCCTATGGACAGAAGATTTTATCCGTTCTTAACAGAGATATTGAAGGGTTCTACAGACCGTTTAATGTTACTCAACGATATTTTGACAATCATTGGTCGCCCACCAATCCCAATAACCAACACCCACGGGCATCTTGGAATGCCTCTGAGAATAACGCCCAAATCTCTTCCCGCTTTTTGGAAGATGGTTCCTACACCCGATTAAAAAATCTGCAGATAGGATATGCGGTGCCTTCAAAAATAGTTCAGCAATATGGAATCAGCTCATTACGCATTTACTTTACTGGCAACAACCTTCTTACCTTTTCAAAATATTCGGGTATGGATCCTGAAATGACCGTAAGCGATAACTCTCGTGGTGCCGGAGACAAAGCGAATGGAATTGATTGGGGCACATTCCCTGCGGCAAAGTCATATAACTTCGGTGTTACAGTAACTTTTTAAAAAAGACTATGAAGACTTTTATAAACCTTTTAATCTGCTACTTCTTACTTGTTGTAAGCGGTTGCTCCGACTTCCTCCAAGAAGATCTTCAAGGAACTTTCTCAAGCAGCACTTTCTATAGAACACAAGATGATGCCTTGTTGGCCCTAACAGGCGTGTACAATCAAGCTTCCTTTGTTTCTACTGCAAATGAGATTTGGGTAATCGGAGACGTGGCCTCTGATGATGCGATTAAAGGCGGAGCTGCCGGTGACATCGTGGACATTTCTAACATAGATAATTTTAGTTATAGCCGCAATAACACTGTCCTCGAAAACATCTGGAAACATTATTACGAAGGAATTTCGCGCGCCAACTATGTACTCTATTATGTTCCCAACATTATAATGGACGAAACAACTAAAAACCGGATTTTAAGTGAGGCGAAATTTTTGCGGGCTTATTTCTATTTTAATCTTGTTAATGTATACGGTGAGATTCCCTTAAAAGTACTTCCTCCCTTATCCACAACAGAAATAAATATACCAAAATCACCAGTCACGGCCATATATGATCAGATTAAAAAAGACTTAACTGAAGCTACTGTCTCTTTGCCAGGAACATATACTGGAAAAGATTTGGGAAGAGCCACGAAAGGTGCAGCGTGGGGACTTTTAGCAAAAATAAATATCTACAACGAAAAGTGGGCAGACGCGCTAACAGCCATTACGGCATTGGAGAACGCTGCACCCTATTCTCTTTCGGTGCTATTCACAAACAACTTTAGCGATTCGCTCAAGAATAATAGTGAGTCGGTTTTTGAAATCCAACATCTTACCAATCAGCAGCCTAAACTTGGAAATTTTTTGACTCAGTACTTTTCACCTGCCAAGGACAATGGATATTATTTTAATACGCCCGTTCAAAATTTTATTAATGAATTCGAAACAACACTTGGTGCAGTGGTAGATCCACGCTTGGATTACACAGTTGGTCGTAGCGGACAAAAATGGGTGAATGGCGAAAATTTTGATCCTGCCTGGTCTCCAACTGGGTTTTTAAATAAGAAGCACATTCAATCTGTAAAGAAATTGCCAATCATTGGTGATGGAAATCTAAACTATGTCTACTTGCGCTATGCCGACATTTTGCTTATGAAAGCAGAAGCGTTGAATGAATTAAATCAAACCGGTGCTGCCATGTTACCATTGAATTTAGTTCGAAAAAGAGCGCGGGAAAGTTACTTGCTTGATAAAAAACTGCCGGGCTTTGGCGTCATTCCTGCCAACCTGCTGCCCGATGTTATTGACGCTGGTCAAACGGTAAATCGCAGTGCTATCCGTCACGAGCGCAGAGTAGAACTTGGCTTTGAATTTCACCGATACTTTGACTTAATGCGTTATGGCCAACAAGCCGCTGAAACCGCTCTCAGCAGCGCGGGGTTCACTTATAGCAAGCGGTACTTTCTAATCCCGCAATCAGAGCTGGATACGAATCCAAAAATCACGCAGTAAACAATAATTCACAAGCCAACAATAAATAATCAACTAAACAATCAAAACAAAAAACAATTAAACAATCAATTAAACAATCAAAACAAAAAACAATTAACTAAACCAATTCAATTATGAAAAACAGAAGATCAAAATTTCTCATCTATGCGGCAACGCTCCTGTTCTTTGCAGGAGGCATGACCATGTGCACGAAGGAGGCTACCATACCACCGGTAGACAAGGTTGCTTTTAATACTGCGATCGCTGCGGCAAACACTTTATTGAGCGGGGCATTGGAAGGAGTTGCGGCCGGAAACTTCCTAAAGGGTTCCAAAGCAGCATTGCAAACGGCTATCACCGCTGCTCAAGGGGTTGCAGCAGATCCAGCAGCTACCCAAGCCCAAGTTACGGCAGCACTCGCTTCATTAAATGGCGCGGTTGCTACGTTTCAAGGTAAATTAGTTACCGCCATTGATCCAACCAATCTTGTAGGGCAATGGACGTTTGACGAAATTACTGCCACTGCAGCGAATACGGTTGTCAAAGATTACTCAGGTAACCTTCGCAATGGTCAGATAAAAATCGGGCATCCACTTAGCGGAGCCGGGAATGGCGTAATGGCATTAGCTGCTGACCGATACGGAATAGCTGGTAAGGCACTGCGCTTTAACAACGGGTCAAACGTTGAGATTCCTTATTCTGCCGCTCTTAATCCACCTCAAATTTCAATATCATTTTGGGCAAAACCAACTGTTGTTACCCCGGTCAGACCGGGCAACTACGTGCTTTCAATGAACCGGTGGAATGGCTATAAGTTCAACTTCCAAGATACGCCACGGGCATTCGTGACTGTAACTTATGATGATCCGTCCGCCACTCCACCTAAAGTAAAGGTTTGTTGCTACGACAGAGATCAAGATTTAGGAACGGCAGATTTTAGTGTATGGCGTCATTATGTAACTACATTCGGTGGTGGAAACACGGTATTTTATATCGATGGCTTTTTGGTAAAAACCTGGAATAACACACCAGGTACGATCAGTACACTTACGACACCTGTGAACTTGGTTTTTGGGCAAGGTTTACCAACCAGTATTATGGTGGCTCCGGGCACTGGAGGCCCCTTTGAAAACTATGGAGGCGACTTCTTCATTGGCGATCTTGATGAAGTGCGTATATACAAATCGGTGCTTACAGCTGCGCAGGTAACTTCTATTTATAACTTGGAGAAACCTTAATAAGTATTCACTTTTTAGAGGCATTTAAAAAGGGATGGTGCAATACACCATCCTTTTTTTTCTTATCAATCATTAGCCAGTATATGATTTAGGCGGTATTCACATTAGTATGAAAAATGAATTATCGATTGGTATTGTTGGGGCGGGTGGATTTGCAGCCTTTGCTGCTACGGCATTTCTTCAGGTTCCAGGAATAAAGATCGCAGCGATAACTGATGTGCAACCAGAGGCCTCGCAAAAATTGGCGCCAGCATTTCAGGCAAAAGTATATCCAGAATATGAGTCTTTTCTAAAAGATCCCCAAATCGAGCTGGTGTATATTGCCACTCCGCCTTATTTACATTTTGAACAATCAAAGCTGGCATTGCTAGCCGGAAAGCACGTCATCTGCGAAAAGCCTGCCACCCTAAAAACAAAGGAAGTAGAAGAATTGGTTTCGCTCGCCCAGTCTTGTCAGTTGTTATACACTGTCAACCTGATGCAGCGATATAATCCGCTATTCAACACCGTAAAAAAAATAATTGATAAAAAGTTCCTCGGTGATTTTCTTCACGGTTTTTTTGAAAATTATGCAAGCGATGAGAAGCTAACTCCTGATCATTGGTTTTGGGAGGAAAATAAAAGTGGAGGTGTCTTTATTGAACATGGTGTCCATTTCTTTGATCTCTTTGCCGGTTGGTTCGGCAACGGTCAAGTGGTCCATGCTGCGCAATGGCAGCGGCCAGATGTCACAACCAAAATAATCGATCGGGTACAGGCCACCGTTGTTTATCCAAAAGGGCCTGTTACTTTTTATCATGGCTTCGACCAACCCAAACTACTCGATCGCCAAGAAATGAGGTTACAATTTGAACGGGGCGATATCACCCTTTATGAGTGGGTACCCGTTAGAATGAGAATGCACGGATTAGTTTTGAATGCCCAGCTCGAAGAGTTGAAACTCAACCTGGGTAATTGCACGATAGTAGAACATACAACGCCCTCACCTACAAACAACAAAGTAAGAGGGCGCTTTAAAGATATTTATTTTGATCGTTTAGTCACGCTAGAGCATGGCAACGCTGCGGAAAAGGAAAAACGTTATCAGCAACTTCTTGTTGCGATGATCCAAGATCAATGGAGTTGGATAAAAAACCGAGCACACACCAGAGTGATTGACCAAAACAATGCAATTGAATCTGTTCGGATAGCAGAGCAAGCAACAAAAATGTCAACTGGGAGTTAAAATGAAGCTATATTAGAACAAAGTGGAGAGGAGATGCAAAAAACAAAATAGAATGAAAAAAATAGTAAACACACGTTGGATAAAATTAATTTTCCTGCAAGTATTCGCCTTGATTTGGCTGGCACTACCCTGTTTCTCACAAACAGGGCAAGTCAGCATTCCACGCATCGATCAAATGCCCAATCTGCCTACGCCCTATCTCATGCGAGATTGGAAACAAGTGGCCGCGCAGTATGATGCTTTCGTCTTTGACAAAAATAAAACGGGACAATTCTTGCCCCTTGTAAAACTAAAATCATCGGGCAACAACTTTCCGGCACTTCAGCCCATCTTGTTGGACACGTATGTGGGAACGAATAGCATTTCGCAAGCAGAAGCAATCAATATTATTCCTGCATTGGTTGGCGCTTCTCTAGTGAACATTGATAAATCAAATCAAGCTGGCATCAATTGGGTTGAAAAAGCCAATGATTTTTACAATTCAAAAAACGGTCAGAATATTTACCTCAACGGATATGCCACCGTTAGCGGTAATGATTGGTGGTACGATTTGATGCCAAATATTTTTTTCTACCAACTTTACGCAAAGTACCCGGCTACAATAAATTTCAATAGCCAATTTACAATAGTGGCCGACCGTTGGTTATCAGCAGTTCATGCAATGGGCGGTTCTGCTTCTCCGTGGACAATTCCGCAAATGAACTATCGCGGTTGGTACTTTGCTTCCATGACGCCCAATACTCAAAGTGTGCCTGAACCCGAATCGGCCGGAAGCATTTCATGGCTGTTGTATCATGCCTATTTAAAAACCGGACAAAAAAAGTATTTAACGGGTGCACAATTAGCTATGGAATTTCTATCGAAACAAACTGCCAATCCATCTTATGAACTACAACTTCCCTATGGCTCTTTTATTGCGGCCAAAATGAATGCAGAATTAGGCACTCGTTATGATATCGGAAAAATGATCAACTGGAGTTTTAATCGTGGTGCGTTGAGAGGTTGGGGAACCATTGTTGGCAAATGGAATGGAGCGGATGTTTCAGGCTTGGTGGGCGAAGCGAATGATGGTGGAAATGACTATGCATTCGCGCTCAACGGATTTCAGCACGCTGCGGCCTTGGTGCCATTAGTAAAATATGATAAACGTTTTGCGCGGGCTATTTCCAAATGGGTGTTAAACTTAGCCAATGCCAGCCGATTCTTTTATCCCGGATACCTGCCTCCAACCAGCCAAGACGATTTTGCTTGGAGCTCTGTAAATGACCCCCAATCCGTAATTGGATACGAAGCACTGAAAGAGAATTTGAATGGCAAAAAACTATTTGGCACAGGCGATGCAAAAACTGGTGGCTGGGCGCAAACAAATTTGGGTATCTATGGCTCATCGAGTGTAGGGTACATGGCATCGCTCATCGAAAAAACAGATGTAAACGGAATTCTCTTGTTGGATGTAAACAAAACAGATTTTTTTGGGCAAAATGTATACCCCACTTTTCTGGTTTACAATCCAGGGCCAACTACACAAGTGACACTTCCCCTAGCAGCGAACAGCTATGACATATACGATGCGATTTCGGAAACAATTCTATATACAAATGCAACCGGAAATTATCCCATCATTGTTGCGGCAAACGAAGTAAAATTCTTGGTTTACTTGCCGGTAGGTTCCACCCCAATAACGCGCAAAGGAAAACTTTATATTGGAGATAATATCATTGATTACCATTATGGTTACAACTTCAATGGTAAATTCAGGATTAGAGCGCTGACTACACAGGACACGTTAATACAATTTAATCAGGCTGCCAAATTATTTTGTTCAGTTGAAAATAGAATGGGTAGTCCCACCTACCAATGGTATGTGAACAATACCCTGACAAAAACGACACAAGACAGTACGTATACTTGGAATGCGCCTGAGGTAGCTGGTACTTATCAAATTGCACTAACCGTAACAAGCGGAACGTCTTCTGCAAAGGATAGTTTGCAGATAAAAGTAGTGCAACGGTTTATAACACCACCCAGTATAAACGGTATCACAAAGGACAGTCTATGGTACTCAACAAATCAAGTCGCTTCATTAATTTGTCGTGCCAGCAACGCAGACGGAACAAAACTGCAGTACTTGTGGACAATCCCGTCAGGCTCGATTGTAGAGCAAAAAGATTCGTTAATTCGGTGGAAAGTTCCTAGCAGTGAGGGACTCTTTCAAGTTTCTTGTAGGGTCACCAACCGAGATGCACTTACTGCATCTAGCAATCAACTTATTGTGGTGAAGAAGACAAGTACCGGTGTCACGCCTCCTTTGGCATATTATCCGTTGGATGATGATGTGAACGACTATAGCGGAAATGGAAGGCATGGAAAATTGCAGGGTGCCCGGCCCGCTACAGATGCCTTGGGTATCGCTAACAAAGCATTCCAGTTTACGTCAGGATCTGACGTTATCTATATCAACAATGATGCTGGCCTAAATTTTAGAGATCAAATCACCTTGTCATGTTGGATAAAATTAGACCAGCTCACGCAAGAGTCGTATGTAATCTCCCATGGAAGCTACGAAGAACGATGGAAGCTTTCTGTTATCCCCAATAGCAAATTGCGATGGACGATAAAGACAACAAATGTCACGGTCGATTTAGACAGCTCGTTTCCGTTGGCACTAAATACATTCTATCACATTGCGGTGGTTTACACAGGATATTCGATGGAGTTGTATGTAAACGGAATTTTAAATAATTACGCAATCGCCAACGGATTGATGTCCACCACGGCAAAAGAACTAACATTTGCAAGAAAGGATCTTGGCATCACCAACTTCTCGTTCAGAGGTACCCTTGATGAAATAAGAATTTACGACAAAGCACTTTCTCCGAGGGAAATCGCCACACTAAAAACGGTTTGGAACACAGTGACTGAGACTTCGGAGGAGCCGTTAAAAGAACTTACTATTTTTCCTAATCCCGCGGAAGGTTTTGTGGAGGTTGAGGGGTTGATGGCGCCTGTTCGTTCGGTTACCGTGTTTGATGTTACTGGAAGAATAATCTCTTCGTCTTGGTCAAACGCTATCGATGACAAAAAATTAATAATCGAATATTCAGCTTTCGGTTATTCTCTGTTGCTCGTCAAAATCGAAACCGACCACGGCATCATCTACAAAAAAATAATTCACCGTTAAATATGGTAGCTTTTATTTTTTTCTGGATGACACTGGTTTCAACGACACCGTGTTCGCCTTCACCTTCGCATTATTGACCCCAAAAAATATATTTTCCCCTATCACAGCCATACTCCGCACATCGCCCCTTACATTTAAACCTGATTTGTTCTGAGCAAGGTATTTAAAGTTTCCTTTTCCATCTCCCAGCATTACCATTCCATGATTCGCGTCAGTGGCTGAAATGTAAATCCGATTGTAAATATTGTTCCCCGCAAGGACTAGATCAAGATTTCCGTCTTGATTTATATCGGTTACGGCAATGGCGTGAACCGAAGAAAACTGGGCTTCTGCAGGAAGTTTTCTTTTCAAAAATTCCTTTCCCGTATTTTCAAGATAGACCGTTTCAAAACAATCGGCAGTCAAAACTGGTGATTCGGCCAATTGCTCTTGGGAAAGAATGTCTTGAATACCTGCCTTTGCATACACACTGTAATCCAAAAACTTCTTTTTCAAAGATGGAACTTGGCCGAGCAAATCATCTCGAAGTGGAAGCGGAACCGATTCCTCTCCTATAAAATAAGTGATGATTGGATCCACCGAGCCGTTTCCGTCAATATCCGAATAATACATTTTCATCGGGTGCTTTTCATCAGGTCTTAGTGGCGAGTTGAGACCTTGATTACCAACTACTAAATCAATATCGCCATCGTGGTCAAAATCTCCAGCAGCGATACTATTCCACCAGCCATTGCTCGCAAAAGGAAACCATTGTTGAGTCGCCTCAACGAATAACGGATCTTTTGAGAGAAAGGCTTTTAGTTGCATCCATTCACCGGCAACAATCAGATCTTTCTTCCCGTCATTATTTAAATCCAACCAATACGCATCGTTTACGATACCGAGAGCGGCATTTGCTGGCTTGATCGCGGAATAATTTCCTTTTCCATCATTGAAATAAATTTTACTAGGCGAAGCAAAGGGATAGTTACCCGGAACCACACCACCACCAATAAACAAATCCAGATCGCCATCTAAATCAAAATCAACAGGTCTCACACAATTCTTATTGGTTAGATTCACCGGCAATTGTCCTTGTGATTTTGTGAAGTTGCCCTTTCCATCGTTTACATAAAGTCGATCTTGCAAGGCGGGCGAACTTTCATCAAATTCATATCCCCCACTCACCACGTACAAGTCAAGATCTCCGTCACCATCCGCATCAAAAAAGGTGGCGTCCTTATCCTCACTAATCGAATCTTGTTCAAATGCAGCAGTGGTAAGTTTGCTGAAGCTATGATCTTTAGCCTGAAAAAATAAAGCGCTAGCCTGTCCTTTAGCGCCTCCTATAAAAATATCAGCCAGTCCATCGGCATTGACATCACCTGTCACCATACAAGGGCCATGGTGAGAGAAAAAATGTGGCATCAACGACTGTTTCGCAAAATCATTGACTTCGTTTTCCTGATGCGTAAAATCTATTCCTTCTTTTTCCTTTAACAAGGAAGGTACGTTGTTAAAAGGCACGTACCCCTTCACATCTTCAATGCGTAATGAAATATCTTTTTTGGCAGGTACACTTAAGATTAATTGGCTGCTTTGATCTGGCCATATTATCCGAAGAGAATCAATACTGGTATGCTGCCCCAATCCAACTAGAACATTGCCTAACATGGAGGATTGATAACCGCGCACAGGTGTTTGCTCTACATAAAATTGGTCGATACCAGCATAGACATATATTCTTGATCCAATTCCATATTTGTTTTTAGCATCTCCACTCAATTTTATCTTGATGAAATTTACATGAGCCTGTTTCTCGCTGTTGTTGCGATACACGCCCGCATACTCGTCTGTATTGTTGGTAATGATATCTAGATCACCATCGTTATCCAAATCTGCGTAGGCAGCTCCATGCGAAAAAGTAGTGTGGCCAAAG
>Ga0209181_10006524_pt1 | contig 16317 bp, 13 predicted proteins | sample MAT05_FD_187208 | JGI IMG/M metagenome (GOLD analysis project Ga0209181, IMG submission 187208) | Freshwater microbial communities from Lake Fryxell liftoff mats and glacier meltwater in Antarctica - MAT-05 (SPAdes) (version 2) | ecosystem: Environmental > Aquatic > Freshwater > Ice > Liftoff... | reverse complement strand
GAAATCCAGCGGATGCAGCTTCGCACGCTCGGTGAGTTCACCGTTCGCAATCGACTGCTGGCTGTCGAGGGTGTCTCGCAAGTTACCGTGATGGGCGGCACGCTCAAGCAATATCAAATTATCACGTCGCCAGGGCGGTTAGCCGCACAGAATATCACGCTCGATCAATTGACCACCGCTGCGCAGAAAGCCAACGTGCTCGCCGGCGGCGGCATCATGGTGCGCCCACCTCGCGAATCGTTGATTCGCATCAGCGGCCAAAGTCTTACGCTCGAAGAGATCGAAAACACCCCGATTCTATGGCGAGGCAAACGAGCCGTCTTGATCCGCGAGGTCGCAGACGTGCGCTTCGGCGGTCCAGTGAAACGGGGCGACGGCAGCGTCCAAGTGAAAACCGAAAACGGCGTCGAAGGCGGCTCGGCGGTCATTCTGGCCGTGCAAAAGCAACCTGGTGCCGACACGTTGAAACTCGATCAAGTGATTGATGTGGTCCTGGATAACTTACAGGCCGACTTGCCCGAGGACGTCATTATCGAAAGGCGAATCTTCAAGCAGGCCGACTTCATTCATGCCGCGATCGACAACGTAATCGAAGCCGTCCGCGACGGTGCGATCTGGGTCGTCATCGTGCTGTTTCTGTTTATGTGGAACTTTCGCACCAGCATCAGCTCGCTGACTTCGATGCCGTTGTCGATCTTTCTCACCTTCATGATATTTCACTGGCTCGGCATCACCATCAACACCATGACGTTGGGCGGGATCGCGGTCGCGATCGGCGACTTGGTCGACGACTCGATCGTGGACATCGAGAATATTTATCGTCGACTTAAAGAAAATCGTCAACTGCCACTTGACCAACAGCGCCCAGCGATCGACGTGATCTACGATGCTTCGTGCGAAGTCCGCAACTCAATCGTTTACGCGACACTGATCGTCACGCTGGTCGTGTTACCGCTATTCTCGATGGGGGGACTCGAAGGCTGCATGTTTGCTCCGCTAGGGTTGTCGTACATGACATCGCTGCTCGCGTCGCTTGCGGTGTCGTTGACCGTCACTCCAGTGCTGGCCTATTACTTGCTGCCCGGTGCAAAGTTCTTGGACGAACGAGGCGATCCATTTTTACTACGAATGCTTAAGCGGATTGCTGGTCGAGTGTTAAAGATTACCTTGCATCATGCCAACGCAGTACTGGCGGTGACACTCGTTTGCGTCATGCTCTCGCTAACGACACTCTACTGGATGGGTGGTGAATTTCTGCCGCCATTCAACGAAGGAACCTTCACCATCAGCTTTCAAGCCGAACCGGGTACGAGTCTGATCGAAAGCCAGCGCTTAGCCCAGCGGGCAGAACAGATGCTGCTTGAGATTCCAGAAGTCACAGCGGTTTCGCGTCGAACGGGTCGTGCCGAACTGGATGAACACGCTGAAGGAGTGAACTCGTCCGAGATCGATGTGCAAGTTGTACCGCATCACCGCAACAAGCCTGGATTGTTCCCAGCGATCCTGCGATTGATTCCCATCGCACATTTATGGGGCGTCGAGACGCGAGGCCGACCGCATGAGGAAGTGATGGCCGAAATTCGCGATAAGGTCACACTGATCCCCGGCATCAAAGCCAACATTGGTCAGCCGATTTCGCACCGGCTCGACCACATCATGTCGGGCGTTCGTGCGCAGATCGCCGTGAAAGTGTTTGGCACCGATTTGCGTGAACTTCGCAATGCCAGCCAAGACGTTTACACGGCAATGAATGAGATTCCGGGCGTTGTCGATTTGCAAATTGAGCCGCAAGTCGAAGTATCGCAAGTGCGATTGCAAGTGCGTCGCGAGGACGCGGCCCGATACGGATTGGCACCCGGCGATCTCACGGACTTACTTGAAACGGCTTACAAGGGTCGCGTTGTTTCTCAAGTTCTCGACGAAGATCGTTACTTTGGCTTGGTCGTGTGGTATGACGAGCAATCGCGCAGCGATCCCGATGTCATTGCACAAACGATCATCGAGACTCCGTCGGGTCGCCGTGTTTCTCTCGGCGAAGTAGTCGATGTGCTCGACACGACCGGACCGAATACGCTCAATCGTGAACACGTCCAACGTCGCATCGTCGCGTTCTGCAATGTCCAAGGTCGCGATCTTGCGAGCGTCGTCAACGACATCCGTACCGCCACGGCCCCAATCGAAGCACGCTTGCGCTTGCTGCCCGGCGACTATCACATTGAATACGGTGGGCAATTTGAGGCCCAGCGAGACGCGAATGCGAGACTTTTGATTCTTGGAAGCTTGTCGGTCGTGGGTGTATTCCTTTTGCTGATTAAATGCCTTGGTTCCTGGCGAGCCGCATTGCAAGTTCTGGTAAACATTCCACTCGCGGCGATGGGTTCGATCATCACACTGTTGATCGTCAACCAACCATCGTGGGACGCGCTCGCAGCGGCCCCGTGGTGGCAATGGCCGAGTTTGTGGATCGGCGCGACGACGCTGTCCGTCGCACACTGGGTTGGCTTTATCACGCTGATAGGCATCGTCAGCCGCAACGGCATCATGATGATCTCGCACTACATACACCTAATGGAACACGAAGGCGAAGAGTTCGGCGAGTCAATGATCATCCGCGGCAGCCTCGAACGGTTGGCCCCGGTGATGATGACAGCCACGACCAGCTTCATTGGACTATTGCCGCTCATTCTGGGTGCAGGCCAGACAGGAAAAGAAATTCTCTATCCGCTGGCGCTGGTCGTCTTTGGTGGCATGTTGACATCGACGCTGCTCGATCAACTCGTCACGCCAGCATTGTTTTTTCGGTTTGGCTACAGGGTGAAACGAGCGACGACCCTCTCGTCGCTGACGCTAGACCCTGCCCACCATTATCGCCTTCCTACCTAAGTACAGAGTCAAGTCCAGAACAACCATTTGTGGTGGATTTGCGAAAAAACCTTTCTATACCGCTCATTTACGGAGACCCACGAGCGGCCAACAAAGTTTTCCAGAGTCTTGTGAAGAATTGTGAACCGTCCTGCATCTAACCAATCAGGTACACCGCTCCCAAACCACTTTGACGTGCATAATTTTAGATGGCAAACACAATTGCTGCGATTACGCATGGCAGGGAGCAATTCACAGTTTCTCATAATAAGGACTTTCCGAATGATGAAGTTACGATTCCCCATGCTTGCCATGGCGATTGCGATTCTCACGGGTGGCTTTTTGGGTTCCGCGGCGTCCGCGCAGGATGGGCAAAAACACGCCGCTGGTCACGATCCTAAAGCGATGCAGCAGGCTGAGAAGAAGATCACGGACGCATTCTCAAAACTGTCGGCCGAAGATCAAAAACTGGCTACGGCACAACGTTTTTGCCCCATCATGACTTACGATCGCCTCGGTGCAATGGGCACGCCGCTCAAGGTGATGATCGAAGGCAAACCTGTATTCTTGTGCTGCAAGGAATGCACCAAAGATGCGATGAACGGTGGTGCTGCGACTGTTAAGATGGCTGAGAAACTGCGTGCGGCCACAGCCGAACTCGCCAAATTGCCGATGGAAGAACGAATGGCCGCAGAAGCACAGAAATACTGCGCTATCAACACCAAAGGATTCCTTGGCTCGATGGGTGCTCCGATCAAGTTGATGCTCGATGGCAAACCCGTCTATCTATGCTGCGACGGCTGCACTGCAAAGGCCCAAGCCAACCCGGCCACGACGTTGGCAAAGGTTGACGAGCTAAAGCACGCTGGAATGCTCAAAGAACACGACCACGCAACTCCGAAGAAATAAGTCAACCAGCTCGAATTGTTTCGGCCGGACGATTCGAAAATCGCCGGGCCGCTCACTTCGATGAAAACGATCGGACTTCGTGGGTTTCAAGAAATTGATAAGCGTCTTGCGAAGCATTAAACGAGTATTCTTTGCGTCAGCTCAATTGACGCGAATGACCGCTATACGAGAGATTCTATAAGTGCGGTTGAAACAATCGCCCGTATTCCAGAAAGTCAGTCAAAGTCGATCGATGATGGAAACCACTCAACTCACAGCGATCGACCCGGTTTGTGGCATGACCGTCAATCCGGCGAAGGATCGTAATCGCCAACACGATGGCAAGACGTACTACTTTTGTAGCGATGGTTGCATCCGCAAGTTTGAAGCCGATCCTGTTGGCATATTGAAGGCACGCGGAACGAGCACGACGAATGTCGGTGCGGACGTGAAGGACGAACCGTCAAGCTGTTGCTCTAGCAAAAACTCAAACAAAGCGAATGCGACGCACGAGTCACCTGCCGCCCCCGGCGCACTCTACACCTGTCCGATGCACCCCGAGATCGAACAAGTCGGCCCTGGCGATTGTCCAATCTGTGGTATGGATTTGGAACCCAAGTTCGCCAGTGTCGACAATCATGAAGACGATGGACAATATGTTGACATGAAGCGACGGTTCTGGATTGGCGTCGTTTTATCTGTTCCCTTGTTGGCTCTCACGATGGGACCGATGATTGGCATTCCGATTCATCATTGGCTTGACAACCGAGTGCTCGGTTGGCTGCAACTTGCACTTGCGACACCGGTTGTATTCTGGTGCGGTTGGCCGTTGTTAGTTCGAGGGGCCAAGTCGTTTCGGACCATGAATCTAAACATGTTCTCGCTGATCGCGGTGGGTTCGATCGCCGCCTATCTGTTCAGCCTATTCGTCGTATTGCTGCCTGATGCGATTCCACAAGCATTCTTCGAAAATGGCATGCCGCCTCTGTACTTCGAAGCCGCCGCCGTGATCATTACGTTGGTTTTGCTCGGTCAGGTTTTGGAACTGCGAGCCAGACAGCAAACCGGCGGTGCCATCCGCGAATTGATGCAGCTCGCTCCCGATATCGCACACCGAATCACTGACGATGGCGAACAAGATGTATCGCTTGATGCTGTGAGCAAAGGCGATCGCCTGCGCGTGCGCCCAGGCGAAAAGATTCCGGTAGACGGCAAGGTTATCAGCGGCAGTAGCAGTGTAGACGAGTCGATGTTGACCGGCGAACCGAATCCGGTCAAGAAGTCCGATGGCGATGAAGTGACAGGTGGAACGCTGAACCAAACCGGTGCGATGGTGATGGAAGCGGTCGGCGTGGGCGGCGATACCGTGCTGAGCCGGATTGTGCAAATGGTCGCAGCCGCACAGCGCAGCCGCGCACCGATTCAAAAGCTGGCCGACACGGTGGCACGCTATTTTGTCCCGGCTGTAATCGTGTGCTCGATCCTTGCGTTCACAGGTTGGGCGACGCTTGGTCCCGAACCGAGACTCGCACACGCCTTTGTCGCCGCCGTGGCGGTGTTAATCATCGCATGTCCTTGCGCATTGGGCTTGGCGACCCCGATGTCGATCATGGTGGGAGTTGGTCGAGGTGCGAAGGAGGGTGTGTTAATTAAGAATGCCGAGGTCTTAGAAACCATGGAAAAGGTAGACACGATTGTCGTCGACAAGACAGGCACGCTCACCCAAGGCCGACCTGAAGTCACCGCGATTGAAACGTACGGCGATTGGAAGGAAGCGGACATAATACGACTCGCCGCATCGGTCGAATTGCAAAGCGAACATCCGCTCGCCCAGGCGGTTCTCAGACGAGCAAGGAAAGATGAAATGAAGATTGCGACGGCGACTGATTTCAATAGCATCACTGGCGGGGGCGTGCGAGCAAAAGTCGAAAATCACAACGTCTTGATTGGTAAAAGTCAATTGCTAATTGACGAACACGTGTCCAACGTCGATGCCGGTCTCAAGCAAGCCGGTAAGCACCAAGCTGAGGGAGCAACCGTCATCTTCATCGGGATCGATGGCCAGCTTGCCGCGATCATGGCGGTCAGCGATCCGATCAAAGAAAGCACCCCTGCGGCTCTGAAAACGCTTCACGAACTGGGACTCAAAGTGGTTATGCTCACCGGAGATGCCGAGCCGACGGCGAAGGCGGTCGCAGCAAAGCTGGGGATTGATGAATTTCATGCCGGTGTATCACCGGCGGATAAACACACTTTCATCAAAAAGCTCAAAGGTGAAGGAAAGATTGTTGCAATGGCTGGCGACGGGATCAATGACGCCCCGGCGCTTGCCGAAGCGAACGTAGGTATCGCGATGGGAACGGGGACTGGTGTGGCGATCGAATCAGCCGGCGTAACGCTCGTGGGTGGCGACCTTCGTGGGGTCGCGGCAGCCGCCAATTTGAGCCGCAAAACAATGCGCAACATCCGTCAAAACTTGTTTTTCGCATTCGTGTATAACGCACTTGGAATCCCAGTTGCCGCAGGCTTGCTCTATCCATTCTTCGGCATCCTGCTCAGCCCCATGATCGCCGCCGCCGCGATGAGCTTGAGTAGCGTGTCAGTGATCGCAAATGCATTGCGTTTACGAGCCGCGAAACTATCCTGAACCAAGCTATAAAAGGCGCTGACCGGACTGGATGTGATTGATGTCCGGCGACGCAGGACGACGCGTCAGCATCGCCCTAGTCTTTCAATCAAAGCAACGCGGAAATAATCGCAGCCAGCTCTGCCGTGTCACGCAGGCCGACTACCGTAATCGTTTTACCTTCACTTCGCCATGATGCGGCAAACTTGTTCCCTAATTCGACGATCTGACACGGCTTTCCGGCGCACGCTAGTTGAACATTAGGATGACCCTTAAACCAATCATCTATCGCGGCGACATGTTCAAAGATCAGAACGCCAGAACCGTCCTCCCGTGTCCAAACCGCTTCGACACATTTGCAACAAGGCATGCCAAGCAAGTAAAGCGAATCACAGTTTAAATCGGCGGGTGGTAACTTCACATTGGCAGGACGATAGCCGACAAGCTCGAATGCTTCATCCGCTTTGATCTTGCGACCTGAGTATTGAGCGATCAGCCGTTGCTGGGCCAGCAGAACATCGGTGCTAAACTGTGCAGCGAAGTTGGCAGGTGGATCATGTCGGTGCGTGTCATCATGGGGAGTCTCAATATTCCACTGGATCGATAACCAGCAGCAGACGACGCAACTCGGCAAGATCGGCCAAGCATTCAATGCATCCGTCGAGATGGACTTCCAGTTGCACAATTCAAGGACGCATTGTTCATGCCGCTTATTGGAAATCCTGTAGCGAGGGTTCGCCTGAGCGTCCTAAGCAGCATTTACTCGTCGAATCAGCGGAAGCGTTCACTTCCTGGAACTTGGTGTGGCGAGTCAGCAAGCAGACTGGATCGCAAAGGTACAGCCTGGCTCGCAAACGTACAGCGGCAGCGGCGTTCCCTAACTCCATTACTGTGAATATGCCAAAAAAGTTTTTAGCATGAGAAGGAATATGACCCAGACCGCATCCAATCTTGCATGGATGGCGTCAGGTTGATTTGGCTAACCTTTGAGGTCTCCGATCGTCCAGTTCCCTGTAAGTCTATTTAATCCTAAGGAGACATCGAGATGAATTGTTGTAAAGACAAGATGGAGGCGATTGAGATGCATTCTTGCTGCTCACCGCAAGATACAGTTCAGAAAGCCGCTGAGACGATGCGCAAGTCCGGATGCGGTTGCGCTCCGGTGGTGGAGGACGAAAAAAATCGCCGCTTGGTAGGAGTCGTGACGGAACGTGACGTGTGTCACGGCGTGGGGGTTGATGACCGACGTCCCTCACAGATCCCGGTTAAGGAGATTATGCGCCCAGCCTCTGCCTGCTGCGGCATAGATGAGCCGATTGAAGAAGCGAGGCGCAAGCTCGATACGCATCAAGCCACGAGTCTACCCGTTGTTGACAAAGCGGGCTGCTGCTGCGGAACCATCAGCTCGCACCACCTGATGGAAACATAATGACTCACGTGGTCGCTGAACCTTGTTTCGACTGCAAATACACAGACTGCGTAGTGGTCTGTCCCGTGACAGCCCACCGGAACAAACGGTGTTGGAACTCTCCGAAGAACTTGGAGTCGCAATCCAATTCTCATGCCGCGTGGGAACTTGTGGTGTTTGTAAGGTGCGGATGAAATCAGGCGAAGTCAAGCAGGCGGTTAAGGACTCTTTGACCGACGAGGACCAAGCCAATGAAATCATTCTCGCGTGTCAGGCGAAATCGCAAAACGACATCACGGTGGGGGGCTTGACGATGAAAGAACGCGAAAAAATAGTCGTAGGTGGAGAGCTCTTGCTGCTATTGGTCGGTTGGCTCGGCTTCACCATCCACAGTTCGCCGCGTTTTGCCGGCAGCGCGATCGGATCGGCATTCGGAATCGCTAGAGTACGCCATTCGCACGCACGAGTTTTTTAAACTCTGGTTTCGCCGGGCGCTGATTGTTCATATCGTCCTGTCTCTGATCTTTTATTTCCTGCTGGTTCTGCACATCTGGGCCGGAATCTATTTCGGAATGAGGTGGCTGGCATGAGCATGAAACGCGCCTTTCTGGTTGCGGCGGATTGCACGCAGTGCCACCAAGCTCCCCCGAGTCGCTACAAGATGCATTGCAAGATGATTTCGGCCAAAGTGGCTCGTCAACCCAGCGCCGACGTGATTGAGTGTTTCAAGTGTCACCAAACAACTTCGTGGAACGACATTCGCGGACTCGGCTATTACAAACATCATTAAAAAATCCATAAGAGAAGAAAGAGGTTGGTTATGGGACTCGACATTCGAGCGACCGCCCTGACGGCGGGGCATATCACCGCAGCAGCACTTACTCACTTTCACAAAATAGGGATACCAACGATGAAAACATTTTTAACCGGGGCAATCCTGGCTGGCCTGTTCGCCGTGGGCGGGTGCTCGCAAACCGTGTAGCAACCAGCTTCGACAAATTCGAACGGCGCGGGGACACCAGCAGGCGTGGAGGCCGCTTGGGCGGTCGTTCAACCGATTTTGGGTTTGACAACGCCCGTGCATGAATATGAATCCGGCACTTGGGGTCCGCCCGCAGCCGAGAAGCGGACGGCGGGCGTCTGTGGCTGCAACAGTCCGGTCGAGCTGCTCCTTGAAGATAAATTATTTTGACCGATCAATGGGGTGCCATGACCACGACGCGAGTCGATACGTCTGCCTGAAAATCTCAAGCCCTCGAAAAAACAGAAATCAACAAACAGTATTAACAACTATCAACAACGCAACATAACCATGAATGAATCGAAATCCGAAGCCAAAGACCCCATCTGCGGCATGACCGTGGACGAAGCCACCGCGATCCACGCCGAGCGAGATGGCGAGATGTTTTACTTTTGCAGTGACCACTGTCGGCAAAAGTTTCTGTCCACTCCCGCCGGTGCAAAGCCCGAGGGCGAGTCTGCATCCTGCTGTGGATAACAAACGCCAGAGACAATTCGCACCGGAAGAAGCCGCTGAAACTGGGGCGCACCAAACCGCGCCCAGATACCGGGCGAAGGGCCCGAATCAACCAGCCAGCAGCGCAGAGATGTTGGACGCGCTCCAGCGGGATGCCTTCGGCTACTTCCTGCACGAAACCAATTCGGCGAATGGCTTGGTGGCCGACAAGACTCAACGGCACGCCCCCGCTAGCATCGCCGCCGTTGGGTTTGCCCTGGCAGCTTATCCGGTTGGCGTCGAGCGCGCGTGGATGACGCGTGCCGAAGCGATCGAGCGAACACTGGCGGTGCTGCGGTTCTTCTGGACGAGTCTCCAGGGGACGGCCCTGGATGCAACAGGCTACAAGGGGTTCTACTACCACTTTCTCGACATGCAGACCGGCCGGCGGGCCGGGAGGTGTGAGCTTTCCACAATTGATTCGGCTTTTCTGCTGGCCGGCATGCTCACAGCCGCGAGCTATTTTGATCAGGATGATGAGGCTGAACTGGAGATCCGCACGTTGGCCGATGCGCTCTACCGCCGAGCCGATTGGCAGTGGGCGCAAAACCGGGGCGCGACGGTCACCCACGGGTGGAAGCCAAAACGCGGCTTCTTGAAGTACCGCTGGAATGGCTACGACGAGGCGCTACTACTGTACGCGCTGGGCCTGGGTTCGCCCACGTATCCGCTGTCAGAGGCCAGCTATGCGGCGTGGACCGCAACCTACCAGTGGCGGGAGGTCTATGGCCACGAGTTCCTCTATGGCGGCTCGCTCTTCATCCATCAATACTCGCACTTGTGGATCGACTTCCGAGGGATCCAGGATGTCTTCATGCGCGGTAAGGGCAGTGACTACTTCGAGAACAGCCGGCGAGCGACCCTCGTGCAGCAGCAGTATGCAATTCATAACCCGCACTCCTTCGTCGGCTACGGCCCTTGCTTCTGGGGGCTGAGCGCGAGTGATGGACCGGGTCGGACGGTGCGGCAGGTCGCGGGCGTCAAACGCCGCTTCTTTGATTATGTGGCCCGCGGTGTGCCGGATGGCCCGGATGACGGGACCGTCGCTCCGTGGGCCGTGGTCGCGTCGCTGCCCGTTGCCCCGGAGATCGTGCTGCCGTCGATTCGACATTTCAAAGAGGTCTACCCGGAGATTACGGGCAAGTATTGCTTGAAGTGTAGCTTTAATTTGACCTTTCCGCAGAAGTCGGAGGGCAAGCCCGGCTGGACCTCGGCGTATCACTTCGGGATCAACTTGGGGCCGGTCGTCTTGGCGTGTGAGAACTTCCGCTCGGGCTTGCTCTGGCGTCTGATGCGACGTTGCCCATACCTCGTCACTGGGTTACGACGCGCGGGATTTACGAATGGCTGGCTATGAGGAGACCACCGACTTCCGCTACCGCTAAACCCCGCCAATATTTTGTTCCTGCGGCCCTTATTTTAACAATTTTCCAAGGAAGCAACCAATGCTCAAACACACTTTACTTGCCACCGAGGGGATCCTCATACTCGAACCTTCAGGCCCGCTGGAAACCGCTGACTTCGAAGCAGTCATTGATGACATCGAACCCTATCTCGTAACGCATAAAGCATTAGTTGGCGTAATGATCTTCGCCAAGGCGTTTCCGGGTTGGTTGAATCTTGAGTCCGCAATTAGTCATCTGCAGCTCATTGAGCGCTTCCATCAAAAGATCAAACGACTGGCGATCGTGAGCGACAACGGACTGATGGAGGGTACCCACTCGCTCGCGCGATGCAGTGAAGTGACCGAAGAAGTCCTTCGAGCTGTGTTTCACCAGCTCTACATCCAACGCGTCGAATTGGCGGGCATGTTGTTGAAGCCCAACATGGTACTGCCAGGCTTGGATTGCCCTGAACAACAATCCGTCGACGAAGTGGCCGACGCCACGGTGAATTGCTTGATGCGATCGGTTCCTGCTGCAGTTGCTGGCATTGCATTTCTGTCGGGTGGGCAGTCATCGGAACTTGCTTCGGCACGATTAAACGCCATGAATATTCGCTTCGCATCGTGCGCACCATGGCCGCTGTCGTTTTCTTTTGCGCGCGCGATTCAACAGCCAGCGATGGAGATCTGGTCAGGCAAAGAGGCCAACGTCGAAGCAGCACAAGTTGCCTTGGCGCATCGAGCCGATTGCAATCGGGCGGCTAGGCGAGGTGATTACTCCGCATCGATGGAATCAAAACCTATGGAACCAGTGGGAGGTCAACGATGACACTGCGACTCTACTTTATGCGACACGGCGAAACCGCTTGGTCTATCTCCGGACAACATAGTGGACGCGCTGATATTCCGCTTACCAAGAATGGCGAAGAGGAAGCACGCCAGCTAGGCGATCGCATCAGCATCTTCTCGTTCGAACACGTTCTAACCAGTCCATTGCAGCGTGCGCGGCGAACATGCGAATTGGCGGGATTGTCGCGCAATGTGAAAGTTGACGCGGACTTGATTGAATGGGACAACGGCGATTATGAGAGTCGAACTCATCACGAGATCAACGCGATGCAACCAGGGTGGAATCTCTTTCTGGACGGCTGCCCCAATGGTGAAATGCCGGATCAAATCTCTGCGCGAGCAGATCGACTGATCCAACGATTGATCAAGCTGGACGGCAACGTCGCTTTGTTCTCGCACAGTCATCTAGGTCGTGTCCTGGCAGCGCGTTGGATCGGACTATCAGTCGAACAAGCACAGCCATTGCTGCTCAACACCGCGTCGCTGAGCATTCTTTGCTACGAACACGATCGTGCCGATCAGCCCGCCATTGAATTATGGAACTCCGCGCCGCTTGAACGCTTTGCTAATCCATTTTCCAGCAGCGAACAAGTATATGAAAGAGCGATACAGCGTTGGGAAAATGAAGGCGGAGAAACTCCTGCCGCTTTGCAGAATGCTGACAAGAACATTGACGAATTATTGTAGTATGCCGAATCACTTTTGGGTGGGACGTCGAGGTCGCTGGGCATCGACCCACAGGTTGTTAACACCTAAGAGAATGGCGGTTATAAATCCTTGGAACACTACCGACATCAGGTATGCGGCGACAATCAATCTGGACCAATGCAAATCCACTGTGCGTTTTGTGACGTAGTCAATCAAGCCTTCACCGATCAAATACAAACTAAAGAACATGCAAAAGGTGCCCCAAATCAGCAGCGGAATCGGCGAAAAAAAATTTGCAGCCGCCGCTGCATAAAATGAGTCCGTCGGTTTTCTTAAGGGACCGAGACTCGCCAATCGATGTGAGACTGCAATCGCTGCAAAAGTTGTGAATCCAGCATAACTCAAAACAAGGCATGCGATGAATCGATGGATCATCCACTCCTCGAGGCTTCCATTGCGCAGATAATGTTCGACTGGAAACGCAGCCAACCCGATCGTCGAGATGGCGCAGACTAAGAAAATCATCCCAAGAAATCGATCCGGTCGAGCACTTAGTAGTCCGCCGAGTATGGCCGAAAGAAATCGTAAGCCATCTCGGAAGATGTTCAGTTTGCTTTCGCCTATTCGCGTTGCATAGGGTATCGGAATTTCGACGATCCGCATGTGAGTGACCAGCGCTTTGGCGCTCATGGCAGGGGTGAAATGTAGACCGGACGGCAATGGTTGCAGTTGCAGCCACGCATCGCGGGTCAGTACTCGCATGCCACTGGCCGCATCGGTCACGCTTCTACCAGTTAGGAACCCCAAAAGAATCGCATAAAGCCAATTGCCAATGCGGCGAATAGGAGGCATCTTGCTATCCGATCCCATCCGGGACCCCAAAACGACTTCCGCTCGATCGTCCAGGATCTGGGAACACATGCTCTCGAAGCAGGCTGGGTCGCAAGTTCCGTCCGCATCGAGAAAGGCCAGCAAGTCACCTGTTCCTTCGTCAAAGCCGCGTTGGATGGCGGCTCCATAGCCTTGATTGGTCGGGAGTTCGACGACAGTTACGGCTCCAAAGGTGCGTGCGATTTGGACGGTTTTGTCGGTCGAGCCATCGCTTACAACAATCCACTCGATTTTTTGTAGGCCAACGTTGAGGCGCAGCGTCTCCGACACCGCGAGGCAGCGGGTAAGCGTAGCCGCGATGGCTTGCTCTTCGTTTAAAGCTGGTATCACGACCGTCAAAGTACTTTTCGTCGACGAAATCATGTTACCAGTCTAATGAGTTGTGGCGGCTTTTGTGTAGGATTTAGCTTCCGAATGGTTTAGCTCCCTCAATCCAATTTCACTTTCGTATTGACTTGCCCAAGATATGCAGGATTCGCAATTCCGAATTTGGTGTTTATTTTTATCACAAGTCATAGCGATTGCTGGCTTATTGACTTGGTTTGGTAAATTTGAACCAACTCCCCAATTTGACACGTCGAGTTATCGCGATTATTCCTTAGAAAGTGTTAGCACAGCGCTCAACGACAAGCGAACCTTCGTGTATCCATGCGTGCTGCGCTTGTTCCTAATTGCGGATGGATCGGAGCGATTGCTACCTTGGTTTCAATACGCGTCGTCCGCATTCGCGGTCGGTGTGTTCCTGGCGGCACTTCTGCGATGTGATTGGGATCCTTGGTTGGCTTTGGCGGCTGCATCGCCGATTCTCGTGAGCCCCATGGTGTTGGAATATAGCAGCGTTTTGACGCCGGATCTCTTGGCCCAATCCTTTTCGATCTTGGCCGTTTCGCTGTGGTTAATGGTCGTGCACACCGGTAGAAGTCTCCGGGCCTGCATCGGTTTGTCTGTTTTTGTGTTTCTTGCCTACCAGACAAAGCCTTCCTACCTGTTCCTTTTGGCTTTTGTGCCCATTGGTGGCTTGACTGCGCGTTGGTGGTTGCATTCGGAAAACAGGGATGCGTGGAAGGTTTGTTTGCGGTTGAGTGTGGCCAGTCTCGTGCCGTTTTTGGGATGGTGCACATTGCGTTGGTTTGTGGTCGGGCACTTTGGTTTGGTTTCGTTCGGCGGCTACAACATTATCGGCATCGCAGGTCAGCTTTTGAAACCAGACTGGACGAACCAGTTAACTTCCGATGTTCAACCGCTTGCCGACGAGGTTTTAAAACGTCGTGATCGGCAAGGAGATTGGTCGGAAGATGCGAGCTATGACAACATGGAGTCGCACTTCAACGCGATGGTATGGGAGATTGCAGTCCCTGCCGCGTCGGAACTTTACGAATCGGATTCGCGGGTCATGAATCGTCAAATGGCGAATCTATCTGGCCAGATATTGTTTGGGCATCCGCGATCGTATGCGACTTGGCTATGGATGGCGGTAAAGCGCGCGATTCGGGCGTCGATCGAATTGACTTTGCGCAATCCGATCGTGGCAATTTCGATTCCGATGCTGTTGGTGGCGTTTGCCGTGGGCTGGCGAAATGGAAGTTCGCGCCGGGGATGCGTTGCGTTGGAATGCGAACGGGAGTTTCAGATGATCGTTTGGACGGCGATTGGGTACGCCATGTGCAAGTTGGGGTTGGTTATTTTGGTCGAGCCACCGATCGATCGGTATTGTGCACCGGCGGCGGTTTTTATTCCTTCGATTTTGGTGATGGTGGCTTGTGGAATGGTGCTAAGGATAAAATTTAGGTCGCGGAAGTCGAAACGGGCTCGGGGTTAAACGCAATACCGTTCAGTTATTTGTTTAAAAGTGTTCAACAGTGTTTAACAGTGTTTAACAGTCAGCCGAAAGCGTACTCGATACCAGTAACGTACGCCTACGGCTAACGGGCTAACGGTTAAACGTAATTTTTGCGAAATTGGGCTTCATTGAACGGTATTGGCGTTAAACGGCTGGGAGGATTCCCAGCACTCCAAATTGCAATGACGTTACAGATTACCTGATCGGTTTTTTGGGCAAATCGGGTTCTTGAGACAACTAGTTCATTTGTTCGAAGTTATCGTAGATCGACTTCTTTGACGATTACAACAACGTCTTGGCAAAAGTCGAGACAAGCAAGTGCACTTTCGTTGGAAATGGAATTCCTGAGCGCGCTTGGCTCCAATCAGTGATCTATTCAAGGATGAGACGGTCATGGTAAGGCGACTACTATCGGTGGCTTTTGTCTGCGTTTTCAACGTTGCGGCCCATGCCCAGTTGCCGTCGGACAGTTTCTCCCCACTTAATCACCTTGGTCGATTTTATGGCTTCGGCTACAGCGAAGGATACCACGCTTGCAAAGACGGTCGCTGCGATAGTGGCAAGATCGGCAGCAGCGGCTCGATTTGGAAATCATGGGAGTCGATGTCTACTTATTACAGTACCGCCACAGCACCCACTAGCAACCGAGTGGTAACACAGCGGGCGACAAGCAAAGCCCCTTTGTATTCTCATGAGAACTGCGTGCCCCCAAATTTTGGACCCGCCCCAAATTTTGGCACCGTTGCCCCAAACTTCAGCCCGTCGATGGGCGTTTCGCCACAGCCGACGTACCAGGCACCACCGCCGACGTACCAGGTGCCGACGTACCAGGCACCACTGCAGAGTTTGCCGAAGTGGACCCCGACTCCTCAACCGTCTTATGAAACGGTTCCGCCCGCACCGAGTCAATCGCAACCGTCGCCAAGTGATCGCAACAGGTTAGAGCTTCCGGCTTCACAAAAACCGGAGCAAGTGCCTTCATCCCCAAAGGTTGAACCGCGAGACGTTTCTTCCAATTATTACCCGCAAAGTCAAGAATCAAATTTTCGTCCGATTGGATTCAACCCAAACTGATTGGATCGTGCCGGAAACCGAGTGGACGTTAGGTTATCCCATTGCTCTTGCTGTTATGCTCAGCGTGTGGCTTCCTTTTATCGTTGGTTTCGCAAGGTGGGTTGGCTCTAAAGCGGACGGCGTAGTGTACAATGTTAAGGATGAATCTCCACGTATCTCCTGCCATTGGAAAACCACCGACCGTAACTTTTCATGGCGCGACTCGGTCCGTTTCTGGCTCCATTCACCTTATAGAAGCTGGGCCATATCGATTTCTTTTGGATTGCGGACTTTACCGTGGGCCGCGTGAAGAAGCTAGACTGCGAAATTCTTACTTCGATTTTGATCCTGC
>Ga0209181_10006520_pt1 | contig 16324 bp, 9 predicted proteins | sample MAT05_FD_187208 | JGI IMG/M metagenome (GOLD analysis project Ga0209181, IMG submission 187208) | Freshwater microbial communities from Lake Fryxell liftoff mats and glacier meltwater in Antarctica - MAT-05 (SPAdes) (version 2) | ecosystem: Environmental > Aquatic > Freshwater > Ice > Liftoff... | reverse complement strand
GTCCCGCCGTCCCCGCCGTAGTTGGTGTTCGTGCAGATGGCCTTGAGGCAAAGCAATCACCAACAACTCAGCATACTATCTACAGTCAATTGTCACTGTTTCTCATAGCAAATGATTTTCGTGCAGACGGACGCTGTCACCTACAACTTAGCTTGTTCAATACCAATTGTTGGTGTTGCCATCGCTGCACTGGCATCAGCACAACACGCAACAACGGCGGATAGTGGGCTTCGGACTATATCTGACGTCTCATCATTTTAGGTACTCGTTTCCACCGTCCCGTCGTCCCCCGCCGTTGTTGGTGTTCGTGCAGATGGCGTTGAGGCAAAGCAATCACCAACAACTCAGCATACTATCTATAGTCAATCGTCACTGTTTCTCGTAGCAAATGATTTTCGTGCAGACGGACGCTATCACCTACAACTTAGCTTGTTCAATACCATTGTTGGTGTTGCCATCGCTGCACTGGCATCAGCACAACACGCAACAACGGCGGATAGTGGGCTTCGGACTATATCTGATGTTTCACCATTTTAGGTAGTTGTTTCCACCGTCCCGCCGTCCCCGCTGTTGTTGGTGTTCGTGCGGATATCCTTGAGGCAAAGCAATCACCAACAACTCAGCATACTATCTACAGTCAATCGTCACTGTTTCTCGTAGCAAATGATTTTCGTGCAGACGGACGCTATCACCTACAACTTAGCTTGTTCAATACCATTGTTGGTGTTGCCATCGCTGCAATGGCATAGCACAACACGCAACAACGGCGGATAGTGGGCTTCGGACATTGTTGGTGTTCGTGCAGACGGCCCGGAAGCATGGCCATCACCAACAAAATAGTTTACCCTTCACATTTTATTGCAATCGTTTCTAATCACGCTGCTGTCATCATTAATGCGCAAATTCTACCTGGTAAATATTGGGCCATAATTTACCTGTTATATAAATCTTATCTGCGGCGGCATCATACGCAATTCCATTCAATACTTCAGCATCCGGGTTCTTATTTTTTGCTTCAAAACTTAGTGAAGTGAAATCCAGCCTTCCAATTACCTTACCAGTTGCCGGGTCAATCTTTACAATAAAATCAGATAGCCACACATTGGCATATATGAATCCTTTTATAAATTCCAGTTCATTGAGATTTTCCACCGGCACTCCATTTTCAGTAACCGCCAATACTTTCACCGGCTTCATCGAAGCAGGATCAAGAAAGGTTAATTTATCGGTGCCATCACTCATGATCAGCTCGGTACCGTTGGTGGTTAAGCTCCAGCCCTGAATATTGGTATACCTGAATTCGCCGGTCTTCTTAAATGTTTTGATATCATAAATAAAACCTACCTGCGTGGTATAAGTAAGCTGGTACAGTTTATCATTGAAAATTACAATGCCTTCGCCAAAATACTTCGATTTGTCAATCTCCACTTTTTGATCCATTTTTCCGGTGCCTAAATCAATAATGCCAATCACCGACTTCGTTTGTGGATGATCATCCGGCGATCCGGTACTTTCAAATAGCTGTCCGTTGTGCACTAAAAATCCCTCCGTATATAAGTTGGTTTGATGAGGAAAAAACTTAGTGACAGAATAATTGATAAGGGGAGTAGATGCGATGACATTACTATCTTGTTTGTTGCTGTTGGTATTGCAGCTAAATAAAAAGCCGGTCAATAGAAGCGCCGTAGTAAAATATAATTTCATTTTGTAAATGATAATTGATAATGGGTGTTTAAAAACCAGCCCCGAAAGGCTTCAAAGAAAGCAAACCTTATCAATGAGCCAATCAAAAATAATGGATGACAAATTAAGCGAATTTATTTTTTATACTACCAGCCGGATCATTTTTAGCTGCAATTTAGCTTTAACAAGTGAGCAGGCTTCTGATAACGATGCCGCAAGACTTAAAAAAACACAATTTTGATTACATGTTTTCCGGGTCGCCATGTGATGGGGGAGACGAAATAACAATAAACCGCAGGCCGGCAGCGCCCTTATTGAATATCCTGTGAGGAGTACCCGGTGGAATGTGTAAGGATTCTCCGGCATGCAAATGAAAGGGTTGCTGGTTGATCTCAAAACTTGCTTCGCCGGATAAAATGTAAAATAATTGTTGTGCTTTGTGGTGAAAGTGAAGTTGTTCGCTGCTGCCTGGCACCATCTGCTCTTCTATTACACATAACGCTTCATGCTTTAACAGGTGCCAACCGTCGCTGCTTTGTCCCCAGGTATAATGTTCCGCATTACTAACAGATACAATCTTTGGCGGCTCCATAAAAAGTTATTTTTAGGATTCTGTATTTTGTTCTAATAGTTAATTGAAATCTTCCGAAGCAGGTTTTATCCCCTGGATAATTGCCAGCAAATAAAATGGGTTACTGAATTATTTTCGAATAAAAATTCAATTTGTCCCGTTCCGTCCTGGTGAGGCTTTCCATTCCGTGCTGGTGAATTTTTTCCAATATTAAATCAATTTCATGTTGGTGATCTACATCCTTTGAATGGAGGATTTGCTCAATTTTATATTTTCTTTTTTGCCGGTAAAAAAACTGGTTGTCAATCAAAATAAAACCCGGTCTGTTTGTAATGATAAAAATGAAGAACATGGAAGGTATAACAACAGAGAGTATTGCTATATAGTTATTGATGAACGAAGAGGGTGAAATTAGGAGGGCAATAATAATACCTGCAATACCACTCGCCAAATGTGTTTCGTGTCCAATATTATCCCGTTTGGATTTGATTCCATAAATTGAAAATAATACATATAGAAAACCATAAAACCAGCCAGGTATCGGAAGAAGATTTCCGAAAATACCAATCTGAAAACCGGGAAATAAGGCGATGGTGGCAAATATGATTCCCGTTACGGCCCCGGTAGCCCCGGCTGCCCTGTAATCGCCGCTATTACGATGAATAAACAATGCAAAAAGATTGCCCCCCACCATGCTGCCTAAATAGATCAACAGGTATTTAAATCCTCCCAATTGTAATTCTAACCCCCGGCTAAAGAAAAAAAGAGATGCAATGCTTACGAAAAGATGGAGCCAGCTTACGTGAAAAAAGCCCGATGTTACGAGGCGCTTATAATCTTTTTTAGAAATGATTTGATCAATGTCAAAATTAAACCGCTTGAAAGATGGGTAGTCGTTTAAACCCTGAATGGAGCAAAAAATGTTTGCTATGATTAATAAGAGGGTAGTAATTCCAATTTCTGTCATGAAGGCACTGCTTTATAGTATGATGGTTAATGGTTCAACTGATTCATTCAATTAAATTTCCAGGAAATTGGTTCTAAACTTAAACGATTTTTTTATTTGCCAAATTTTTTTTTTGATAAAACAATTAAAAGCCTTCATTATTTTTTACCATCAACATTGCAAATAGAAGTCCGGAAAAAAACAATTAATTATCCAGGGCAAATTGTTGTGAGCTCTAAGATAACCAAATTTTATGTACTATTTATCCCGCAAATAAAATCGTGCCAGTTTATTTTGCGCCATTTATTTTGAACGCTCATTTGAATGAGACAGGAATGATTTGCGTCAATTTTTTCAGATAGCAGGGGTAAATTCCCAGGGACCATAATAAACAAGTGGCGGTAAATGCAATTTTACGGATTGTGTTTTATATAAATTAATCTATCATGATTTCTGTCGGCTGCCCATTGTACGCTATAGTCACTTTGGCCCAATGCTTTGTAGAACGAATATCGGTGGGATACCAAATCCTGTTTTCAGACACTATTATCAAAAGCCCCTCGTCATTGCCTACTGCTATAAAATCTTTTTTGGGTAACTGTTTCTGAAATAATTCAAGGTCATAACCTGCCATCAATTTCGACGAATATATTTGCGGTTCACTTGCCACCACCCCCATTTCACTGATGGAGCAAACAGATGAGCCATCAAACGGTTGCTGTGCATCATTGTCCAGGTCAAACCGGGCTATCAATTCAACAATGTTTTGATTGTTATCATAAAAATAAAATGCTTTGGCGTTCCAGTTTTGAAAATCTGCTACACGGGTGGAAGCGGTTATTTCTATCAGTTGAAATTTTGAAGTTGCCCAATCCAATGCCTCATTAAATTGATTTTTTGGAATATTAAATGCAAAATGATAAACCGGATTTTTATTGTATGATTGATGAAAAGTCAACACTGAGGTTCCGGCTGAAAACTTTGTCACCTTGTTTTCAGTAGTAATAACGCTTAACCCCAAAATATCCCGGTAAAAATAAATGGTCTCTTCCATCTTGTCGGTCAATAGCTGAATTTCAGTTATTCTCATATTACACTGTGTATGTTTTGGTAGCAGCGCCGCTCCCATCTTTTTAGATAATATCTGTTTGCCAATATTGAAATGGGGAGGCCTACAGCCACCACCAGGAGCAACATTCCTGTTATTGCATTTGCTGCAATTAATGAAGATGGAGGAACTTTTGTGAGGGGCAGCAGCAGCAGGTTCATAACCAGCCAAATAAATATACCATAGAAGAGCCCGGTGACGAATTTGTTTTTTGATAGCAGAGGTATTCGTGGATAAATAAGGAAGAAAAATATTGTCCATCCAAAAGCAATCAGAAAGTGAAAGAGCAAACCTACCCATGCCATAAAATAGCCTCCTGTTAACGCTTCTTTTCCAAATACCGCACTGGCAATAAATTTCAACACCACAATTGGGTTTTTGTCACTTTTTAAATAGTATTGAATCAGGGCGAACATTATATCAAGACTTCCTGCCAGCAGGCCGGTTATTGCAATTGCATAAACGATACTGCATGAAACCGGCGGCCTGGTGGATTCGTTCTTTATGCTCATGATGATGCGGTGTAATTTTATCGGTCGTCTAAAAATAATACAAATCATCAATGCCTCGTAGCGATTTATAAAATAAAATCAACAGGTCATATTGAATATGGATGATTGTAGGCTGCTTGATCCGATGCAACAATTGGGAAGGATGCAATCGGCCAATTCAGCAAAAAAATAATTATCTTTCTTTTTTATTGAGTGATCAAATTCTTTTAGTGATGGGAAAGTTTTATACCGCAATTTCTAAGGCGCACCAGGATTTTATAGAAAATCAACATCTTTTTTTTGTAGCTACCGCTCCATTGAGCGAAATAGGTCATATCAATGTTTCACCAAAAGGATTGGATTGTTTCCGGGTGCTTTCTCCTGATAAATGTGCCTATATGGACCTGGTGAGCAGTGGTAATGAAACCTCCGCTCACACGCTCGAAAACGGCCGTATTACCTTTATGTTTTGTTCCTTTGAAGGCGCTCCCAATATTTTACGTTTGTATGGAACAGGCATGACCGTGCTGCCGGGCGATGAGCGCTGGGGCGACTTTGCACCCTATTTTAAAATCCATCAAAGTACCCGGCAAATCATTGTAGCAGATATCACCATGGTGCAAACTTCCTGCGGTTTTGGCGTACCGCTTTATAACTACGAAGGAGAACGAAGCATCCATTTTGAATGGGCAGAGAAGAAAGGTGAAAAAGGACTTGAGGAATATATCAAAGAAAAGAATATGGAAAGCCTCGATGGACTACCGACTGTTTTAGGTCTGGTGAAAAAAGGGGAATGAGTTTCGGGTAATACGATAATTTAAAACGATTGCGGCACCGGCTTATGTCATCCTGATTGCTTTGGTTGCTATACCCTCCGGATTTTTTTCCGGCTTTAATCCGGTGCTTACTTCGGGGTAATAACATTATCCTGTCTTTCATCGGACCTCGGTTTCAGGAAAATCGTTTTCGAAGAATACGCTTAAGAGGGGCGAAATTTATTTCGAACGGGGGGTGATAAATTTTGAATAAATACCGCGGTAATTTGTTTTACTTATTTACATTGCAGCCAATCAAATATCATAACATCTTGCGGGCATTTATACTAAGCACATAAACATTTACGTTATCCAGCATTATTTTCGAAATCTACTGTACATGATGTTATTTCCTTCTGGCAAAATGATCGTCACCAACCGGCGATCTTACGTTCAATACTTCCCCGCTGATTCACTTTCAAACCAATTTGCAAAAGAAAAGGGTACTCCTCTTTGTCATAAGGTTTGCTAATTTAAATTTCTTTCCATAACAACTGTATCTATATTTTTTTATCCAATCAAATGACCATTTCTATGACAAGAATTTTATTCTTAACCTGTTTATTGGCTATCGTATCCACCTCACTGGTGGCTCAAACACCTGTAGTGTTTGCAAAAAAAAGAACCACTACCATTAACATTAATGGTAACCCCAGTGAATCGGCCTGGCAATTTACCAATACTGTCACCAAAACAATTGCTGGAACACCCAACAATACTGTTACGTATGCAGTTCTTTGGGATAACCTGTATCTATATGTAGCAGTAAGGGTTACCGATGCGAATAAATTCAATGAGTCAACCAATGCATGGGATGATGATGCCATAGAAATATTCATTGATGCGGAAAATAACGGCGGTACTTCATACGGTGTTAATGACCGGCAGTTTGTAAAAGAATGGAACAGTTCTGCAATTTGGGAGAAGAATGCAAAGACAACCGGAGTCACGCATGCGTGGTCCAGTATTACCGGTGGCTATGCCATAGAAATGAGAATTCCCTGGAGTAATATCGGTATTACTAACCCCGCACTGGGATACACCATTGGATTTGACGTAGCAAACGATGATGATGACAATGGATTGGTTCGGGATAGCCAGAAGCAATGGGCCGGTGATGCTAACAACTGGCAATACACCCAAAATTTTGGAGACCTTGTATTGACTTTAAACGGCAACGATGCGCAGGCTCCCACAGCCCCCACCAATCTTTCCGCCACAGCACTTACACAGTCATCGCTCACATTGAACTGGACAGCATCAACGGATAATATTGCCGTAACTGGTTATGATATTTACCACAACGGTATAAAAATTAATACATCTCTTATAACCACCACCACTTACAATGTTACCGGACTTTCGGCTGCAACTGCTTATCAATTTTATGCACAGGCAATAGACGCGGCAGGCAATATTTCTGCCAACAGCAATACGATCAACATTAGCACACCGGATACACAGGCGCCTGCAGCGCCATCTGCACTTACCTCATCCAGCCTGGCTGCTGCATCGGTCACATTAAGCTGGACAGCATCTACAGATAATGTTGGAGTAAGTGGCTATGATGTATATCGCGGTGGAATAAAGATAAATACATCACTGGTAACCAGCACTACCTATAATGTAGCGGGCTTAACTAGTGCAACTGCTTACCAGTTCTATATACAGGCAAAAGACGCAGCGGGCAATACTTCTGCCAACAGCAATACGATCAGCATAACAACACCTGACAACCTGCCCCCGGCAGCACCTGCAAACCTGGTCGCATCTGCAATAACACAGTCAACCCTAACGCTAAGCTGGAATGCATCCACCGACAACGTAGGTGTAAGTGGTTACGATGTTTATCAAAACGGAGCAAAGATCAATTCATTGCCGGTAGCAACAGCCACTTACAATGTAAGCGGACTGGCTGCTGCAACAGTTTACCAGTTTTATGTAGTTGCAAAGGATGCTGCAGGAAATCTTTCAGTAAACAGCAATACGATCAACATTAGCACACCGGATACACAGGCACCTACTGCACCTGCTAACCTGGCGATAGCCTCACTTACGCAAACTTTATTTACCTTAAACTGGAATGCTTCAACTGATAATGTTGGAGTAGCTGGTTATGATATTTACCAGGGTGGAGTAATGATCAACACTTCATCTGTCGCTACTACTACCTACAATGTAACCGGTTTATCTGCTTCTACTGCATACCAATATTATGTACAAGCCAAAGATGCAGCAGGAAATACAACAAACAGCAGTATACTAAATGTAACAACACCTGCACCATTGGATACGGAAGCACCTTCAGCACCGGCTGATCTTGCGGCTTCCAACATCGCCCAAAGCAGTGTAGACCTAAATTGGTCTGATGCTTCCGATAATGTTGGCGTAACAGGCTATGATATTTACCGGGATGATAATAAGATCGGCAGCACAAGTACTGCAATTACCGCTTACCAGGTAACTGGCCTTTCGGCCCTGGTAAGTTATAACTTTTATATCGTGGCAAAAGATGCAGCCGGTAATTTTTCCAATGGCAGTAACACCGTAAACATCGCTACGCCAGATACAGAAATGCCTGTAGCCCCCTCCACTTTAAGTGCAACTGCTGTTACTCAAAACACACTTACACTTACCTGGACAGCAGGTACAGATAATGTTGGCGTAACAGGCTATGATATTTACCAGGATAACAATAAGATCAACAGCAACCCGGTAACCATCCCTTCATTTGATGTTACCGGTTTAAATAGCAGCACCGTTTATAGTTTTTATGTACAAGCCGCTGATGCTGCAGGGAATACATCCAACAGTACTTCTATTAATGTAACCACATCAGCACCTCCGGACATGGAAGCTCCTTCTGCTATTGCAGACCTTGCTGCTACAAGTGTTACGCAAACTGCTGTAACCCTTAGCTGGACAGCATCCACTGATAATGTGGGTGTAACGGTTTATGATATTTATCAAAACAATGTACTGATCGATACCGCTGCTGGTGCTGCTACCAGCTATATAATAAACGGATTGGTTGCATTGAACAGTTATGATTTTTATATTGTGTCGAAGGATGCCGCAGGAAATATTTCTGCCAACAGCAACACGATCAATATCTCCACACCAGATACACAGGCACCCACGGCACCTGCCGGCCTGTTGTCATCCAATCTTACCGCTACATCGGTAACACTTAACTGGACGGCATCATCGGACAATGTGGGAGTAACGGGTTATGATGTTTACCGGAATAATGTAAAGATCAATACTGTACCGGTTACCGGAACTACCTATAGTGTTACCGGCCTTGCCCAGGCAACTGCTTATAGCTTTTATATAAAAGCAATTGACAATGCCGGGAATGTATCTGCCAACAGTAATACCGTTAATATCAATACACCTGATATCAGTGCACCAACTGCACCTGCTAACCTCGTTTCCTCAGTGCTCACTTCTACAACGCTTACATTGAGCTGGTCTGCTTCCACGGATAATGTGGGTGTTACCGGGTATGATGTTTATAGGAATGGAGTTAAAATCAATGTTGCTGTTGCTGCCGCTACTACTTACAATGTAACAGGACTGAATGCTGCAACTGCTTATAACTTTTATGTACAGGCTCGCGATGCCGCAGGAAATATTTCTGCCAACAGCAATACCCTGAATATAATTACTCCTGCGGCCTCAGCCTGCGCCAGCAGCGGTACCATCGCTTACCAGAAATGGAATAATATCACCGGCACAACGGTCGCCAGTTTAACTTCCATTGCTGCCTATCCAAATTTACCATCAGTAACCGGTACGCTTACCAGTTTTGAAATACCATCGGCAGCAGGTGATAATTATGGCATGCGGGTAAACGGGTATATCTGTCCACCAACTACCGGTACCTATACATTCTGGATCGCCGGTGATGATTATGTTGAGTTATGGTTAAGTACCACCAGCAGTTCCGCAAACAAAGTAAGGATCGCTTACCATACTTCTTATACCAATTCAAGGGAGTGGAACAAATTCACCACCCAAAAATCGGCTGCCATTACGCTTACGGCAGGGCAGGCTTATTATGTAGAAGCATTGATGAAAGAAGGTACCGGTGGCGATAATATGGCGGTAGGCTGGGCTAAACCGGGCCAGGCAACTACTACACCAGGTGAAGTGATACCCGGCACACAATTGCTGGCGCAACTGGTAGATACGCAGGCTCCTACGGCACCAACCAATGTAACAGCTTCTGCCATCACACAGTCAACGCTTACTTTAACATGGACGGCCAGCACGGATAATGTGGCTGTTAGCGGGTATGATGTGTACCAAAACAATGTGAAGATCAATGCATCCAATATTACTACCAATTCTTACAATGTAACGGGACTTACACCATCTACCCTTTATAGTTTCTATATTGTAGCAAAAGATGCAGCGGGCAATACCAGTACCAGCAGTACAATCAATGCAACCACCGGCGCACCGGATACGCAGGCTCCAACTGCTCCAGCCAACCTGGCTGCCAGTAATATGGGGCAAACCTTCTTTACAGTTTCATGGAGTGCAGCAACAGACAATGTGGGTGTAGCGGGTTATGATGTTTATAAGAATGGAGTGAAAGCTAATACCACACTTGTCACTTCAACTTCGTATGCTGTAACAGGTCTTACACCAGGCACTACTTATGCAGTAACGGTAATAGCAAAGGATGCAGCCGGCAATGCAAGTGCCACCAGCACGGGACTGAATGTAACCACGCTTTTACCTACGGCGGGCAGTGAAACCTTTACACAGCGTACGGTTATAGGCAACCAACGCATGCCGCACGATTTGGTATATGGCCCGGATAACAATATCTGGTACACAGAGCGTTTTGCGGGAACCGTTAGTTTTGTTAACCCGGCTACCAGCGTAAAAAAAGTAGTGCTTTCATTAGGTGCCAACATGGTGAGGGTAGCTGGACAGGATGGATTAATGGGGTTGACATTACATCCCCAGTTCCTTACCGGTAAACCATATGTTTACATTTCATATACTTACCAGTCAGTTAGTGCTACAGTAAGAAAAACCAGGATCGAAAGGTATACTTATAACAGCACCACTCAAACATTGGGGTCACCGGTAACCATCCTCCAGGACATCCCGGGGAGTAACGACCACAACTCATCAAGATTGGCAATGGGGCCAGATCTTAAATTATATTATACGATTGGTGATATGGGTGCCGGTCAGTTTGATAATGCTGCCAGGGCCAACAATGCACAAAACCTGACTGTGCTGGAAGGGAAGATACTGCGCTTAAATACTGAACTGGTCGCCAGTTCCTGGATACCCGCAGATAACCCGTTTTCCAATACTGGAGTTAAAACAGCAGTGTACACATTTGGCCATAGAAATCCACAGGGGCTTGTATGGGGCAATGTAAATGGCGCTAATATTTTATATAGCAGTGAACATGGACCCTATAGCGATGATGAAATGAATGTTATTGAAGTGGGAAGAAATTATGGCTGGCCCCAGGTGGCGGGTTTCTGTGATGGAAACTATAACGGCCGCACCATTGGCGGATTTGCAGTAGTAAGTGAACAGAATAACTGTGCCACACTGAATGCAAAGGAACCCATCCGCTCCCTGTTTCCGGTGGCAACACCGCCAACAGGTGCGACCAATAATATGACCTGGCCATCCACGGCTCCCTCAGGTACAGATTTTTATGGAAGTACAGCAATTCCGGGCTGGCAAAATTCTTTACTGGTGGCCCAATTAAAAACCGGTACCATCACCAGGTTCAAATTAAGTAATGATGGCCTTAGCATTATCTCCGATACCATACATTATTTCCGCGGTAAGGGTAGGTTTCGTGATGTAGTTATTTCGCCGGATGGCTTAAAAATATATGTAGCCTGCGATTCAAGCGGCTCTACTTCCGGACCTACCGGTGGTGTAACTTCTACGCCTGCCAATCCCGGCAGCATACTGGAATTTACGTACCAGGCGCCTGTTGGATTAAGGACATCGAAGCCGGCAATTGTAAGTACTATCACAGAAGTTAAAAAGGATAATAGCATTGATGTATATCCAAACCCTGCCAACGACTTTATCATTGTTTACAGTTATGCACCAGAAAAAGGAAGAGGAATAGAATTGCATGACGTAACCGGTAAAATGGTAAGAAAACAAACCGCCACTAAATTAGCTACAAGGATAGAAACAAGCAATCTTGCCGCCGGCTTGTATATTCTGAAAGTCCGGGATGCGGCCGGCAGAATCATTAGATTGGAAAAGATATTGATACAACATTAGAAACTATTTACCGACTCATTACAACCGCCTTCATTTTTTTGAAGGCGGTTTTTTCGTTTTGTAACTCCCTCTTATCACTGCCGGAACGCCTGGTAATACCGGTGGTGCGTATCCGTTTTACCAACCCCTTGTTTCTTATGCTGTACCTGCGTAGTAATTTTGCAGCAACAGTTCTTTGATTTTATTAATAGGGTGGTCTTTGATTTTAGAAAGCACTTCGGTAAGCCATTGCATTAGTGAATATTTGGAAAAATTCATCTTCACCGGGAAGGCTCTGTCATTGAGTTTGGCGGTTGCTGAAAAACTGTGTGGGCTTCTCTTTTCCACTTTTTTGCTCTATCTTTTGTTCTTTAATAATTATTTTAGAATCATACCAGAAGTTCAGAAGAATACAGTACAGGACAGTTTACCAGAACTATATATATACTTTTAATTGTACTCTATTCTCGTGTGGGTTCAACTGCTTTAAATAAACCATATTATAATGGCAACTCTAAAAAAAATTTTCGAAAACAAAATCATTGCCATAATACGAGGAATAAATCCCAAAGATGTTTTAAATATTGCAAATACGCTGTATGAAGGAGGAATTAAGGTAATGGAAATTACCCTCAATTCACCTGATGCCATATCAGTTATTAGCAAATTAAGCCATACAATTGGCGACAGAATGGTAATTGGTGCTGGAACAGTACTTGATGCATCATCGGCAAAATTAGCAATTGAAGCAGGGGCAAAATTTATTATTTCTCCCGGATTGAATTTAGAAACTATTCAAGTGACCAAACAATTTGGAGCAGTAAGTATTCCCGGTGCATTCACACCAACAGAAATTATTTTGGCATATAATTCTGGTGGCGATATTATTAAGTTATTTCCTGCATTAAATGTAGAGTATTTTAAAAATATACAAAGCCCCCTCAATCATATACCTATTATGCCAACAGGCGGTATAACTCTTAATAATATTAAAGCATTCAAAAAGGAAGGGGCGGTAGCTTTCGGAATTGGCAGCTCACTTGTAAATGCTCTTAACCCGGTAAATACCGAATATATTAATGAGTTAAAGGAAAAAGCAAAAAAATTTGTACAATCTTTAGAATCAGATTAAACAGTTAGTTGATGAGAATGAAACCATTTAATAAGATATTTCTGAACGGACATTACTTTTTTATTGGCCTGTTTGTATTTATTTTTTTTTCATCGTGCAATTCAAAGTCATCTCTTTTTACAAAATTATCGGCAGATGAATCTGGTATTGATTTCAATAATCTAATTACAGAAAATGATTCAATAAATCCCATCGATTTGGAATTTCTTTACAACGGCGGAGGAGTAGGAGTGGGGGATTTTAATAGGGATGGATTGCCGGATTTGTACTTCACGGCAAGCACAGTTTCCAATAAGCTTTATTTAAATAAGGGCAATATGAAGTTTGATGATATTACAACTGCCGCAGGTGTTGATGGCATGCAAAGGTGGTGTAATGGAGTTTCTGTTGTGGATATTAATAATGATGGCTGGGAAGATATTTATGTTTCTGCTACCATTAAAAGTAATTCCGATCAAAGAACAAATCTTCTATACATCAACAAGGGGCTGAATCAAAATGGAATTCCTGTTTTTAAAGAAATGGCACATGAATATGGATTGGGTGATACAGGTTATTCAGTTCAGGCCGCCTTTTTTGATTATGACAATGATGGGGATTTGGATATGTACCTCGTTACAACCGGGCTGGCAAAAAGAAGTTCAGCTTTTTTTAATAACCAGGTTACCTCAAATACGTCTGATGAAATTGACAGGTTATTTCGCAATGACTGGAATGATTCATTACATCACCCTGTATTTACAGATGTTTCGAACCAAGCTGGCATTACCGAACTGGGTTTTGGATTAGGGATTGCCATTTTAGATATTAATCAGGATGGGTGGAAAGATATTTATGTTACCAATGACTATTATGGAAGTGATCTTCTTTATGTTAATAATAAAAATGGAACATTTACTAATAAAATAAAGGAATATTTTAATCATACCTCTCAAAATGCAATGGGTATTGATAACGGAGATATAAATAATGATGGACTTCCTGATATGATTAGTGTTGATATGAATCCGGAGGATAATTTCAGGAAGAAAAAAAATATGGGTAGTAATAATTATTTTATTTACCAAACCATGATTTTGCAAGACCATAACTTGCAATATGTTCGAAATACATTGCAACTAAACCAGGGTTTGGCGCCAGTCGGGGGAGATACGGTTATTCATCCTGTTTTTAGTGACATAGGTTTTTTTGCAGGGGTAGCAGAAACTGACTGGAGCTGGGCGCCCCTTATAGCAGACATGGATAATGATGGAAACAAAGATATTTTTATTACTAATGGCTATCCCCGCGATGTTACGGACCACGATTTTATGGCTTTCAGAGATCGGAATATTGCTGGTAAAAAGCAATTAATAGATCAGATGCCCCAAATAAAAGTTTCAAACTATGCTTTCAGAAATATGGGTAATTTAAAATTTGAAAATAATGCTGAAAAATGGAGTATGTCTCAAACATCCTTTTCAAACGGCGCTGTTTATGTTGATTTGGATAATGATGGGGATTTAGATTTTGTTGTAAATAATATAAATGACCCTGCTTTTGTTTATAGAAATAATTTGAATGAACATGGTAAAATGTCTTCCAATTATCTTCAGATTAAGTTTATCGGGGGAGATAAAAATAAAAACGGAATAGGGGCAGTGGCGAAACTATATTACGATAGCGGTAAGCAACAGGTAATAGAAAATTCTCCTTACAGAGGCTACCTTTCTACTGTAGATACAAAAATTCATTTTGGACTTGGAAATACAAAAATGATTGATTCTGTTATTATCAGATGGCCCGGTAATAAAAAACAAAAATTCTTTTCAATACCGGTAAATCAGTTATTAATTGCAGATATTAAAAATGCCCAGGCAGACGATTCCTTGCAAGCACAACCAAAACTGAATAGCAATTTATTTACGGAGGTCACATCTACCCTTGGGATTAATTATGTTCATCAGGAGTCGGAATATATTGATTTTAATTACGAAAGGTTATTGCCCCATAAATTATCTCAATATGGACCCGGACTGGCTGCAGGCGATGTGGATTTAAACGGGTTAGATGATATAGTTATTGGTGGAACAGACTTAGCTACCGGGAAATTATTGTTGCAACAAACCAATGGAAAATTCATTCTAAAAGATTTACCAATTGATACTACTTCAGGTGCTGTAAGGTCACAAACTATGGGAATACTTCTTTTTGATGCAGACGTTGATGGAGACCTGGACTTGTATTGCACCAGTGGAAGTAATCGGTTTCAAGCCAATTCAAAAGCTTACCAGAATAAGTTTTATGAAAACGACGGGAAGGGGAATTTTAAGTTAAATGATAATGCAATTCCTCGCAATTATGTAAGTAAAAGTTGTATCAAAGCGACAGACATTGATAATGATGGTGATTTAGATTTATTTTTGGGAGGAAGGGTTTTACCGGGAAAATACCCTCAGAAGGTAAGCTCATTTATATATAGAAATGATTCAAAAGATGGCAAAATAAAATTTACGGATGTTACTGATAGGGTTGCTCCCGGTTTACAGGGCATTGGATTAGTCTGCGATGCAATTTGGACAGATTTTGATAATGATGGCTTTACCGATCTGATTGTTGTTGGTGAATGGATGCCGGTTACTTTTTTTAAAAATAATGAAGGGAAATTTATTAATATTGGTGCAGCTTCTGGTATTGCTGATAAAATTGGCTGGTGGAATAGTATAACAGCCGGTGATTTTGATAATGATGGTGATATAGATTATATAGTGGGTAATCTTGGTCAAAACTCTTTCTATCGGCCAACGAACCAATATCCTGTAAAAATATATGTTAATGATTTTGACAAGAACGGAACCCTTGATGCTTTCCCAACTGTGTTTCTAAAGCATACAGATGGTACTATCAGAGAGTTTACAGCACATAATCGTGATGACATTATGGAGCAAATACCTGTTCTGAAAAAGAATTTTTTGACTTATAAAAGTTTTGCAAATGCTGATATAAAAACTTTATTGGGAAAAGAGTGGTTAAAAGATGCGGTAGTTTCAAAAGTAAACTGGTTTCAAACAAGCTTTATAAAAAATAATGGGAAAAATAATTATACAATTTCCCCATTACCGCCATTGGCTCAATTGGCGCCTGTATATGGTATGATTACAGATGATTTTAATGATGACGGAAACCTCGATGTAGCACTTAGCGGGAATGATTATGGCGGTGAAGTATCTACAGGCCGGTATGATGCCATGAAAGGCCTTGTAATGCTTGGAGATGGTAAAGGAAATTTTATACCGCAAAGTATTTCACAAAGTGGTCTTTATATTCCGGGT
>Ga0209181_10006518_pt1 | contig 16327 bp, 15 predicted proteins | sample MAT05_FD_187208 | JGI IMG/M metagenome (GOLD analysis project Ga0209181, IMG submission 187208) | Freshwater microbial communities from Lake Fryxell liftoff mats and glacier meltwater in Antarctica - MAT-05 (SPAdes) (version 2) | ecosystem: Environmental > Aquatic > Freshwater > Ice > Liftoff... | reverse complement strand
ACAGCTGCTACCCTACTGCTTCGCTATCCCGATGTATTCCATGTAGCTGTTGCCAACTCAGCCGTTACCGATTGGAGAAACTACGATAACATCTACACAGAGCGATTCATGAATTTGCTCGAGAACAATCTCAAAGGATACGAAGCCTCAAGCCTGATGCCGATGGCAAAAAATCTAAAGGGAGAACTACTTGTTTTCTTTGGCACTGCCGACAATAACGTACATCCATCCAACTCTCTACAATTTATAAATGCATTGCAGAAAGCTGGTAAAAGTATTGAAGTTCAACTAGCACCTGATGGCGGCCACACGGCATTAAACCGCGATCGTATGATGGAATTTTTCATTAAGCATCTTGTGATGAAGGATTAATAGTACATTTAGTAACTCATAATTTCAAAAAATATTTAATCCTAAAAAACTATTCAATGTCAATAAAAAGAAGAGATTTTATTCGCGTTTCTGCTGTTGGTGCCGGAGCGGCTGCATTGTTATCGGGTTGTTCAACTCCTATTGCTGAAACCAAGGCATCCAGTCCTTTGGATAATCTAAAATCCATTACCGGTGACATCGTGCCCATTTCTCTTGACGAGCGAAAGGCTCGAATAGAAAAAGCACAACGGCTGATGGCAGAAAGTAAAATCGATGCGATCTATCTGGATGGCGGCACTACCATGGAATACTTTACCGGTATTAAGTGGGGCAATAGCGAACGCATGATGGCCGCTATTATACCGGCCAAAGGCGAAGTAAAATATGTAGGACCACATTTTGAAGAAGAACGACTCCGCGAATTGATGAAATTGGGTACCGACCTAAGAGTTTGGGAAGAACATGAGAGTCCTTACAAGTTAGTTGCGCAAATTTTTAAAGACCTCGGCTTAAAGTCGGGGCGCATTGGTATGGAAGAGCGCGTTCGGTTTTTCTTATTTGATGGCATCCGCAAAGAAGCGCCTGCATTAGAATATGTAAGTGCTGATCCAATTACAATTCCTTGCCGCATTATTAAGAGCCCTGCAGAAATTGCTTTAATGCAAAAGGCCAATGAAGTTACCCTTGAATCTTATAAAGTGGCTATTGCCATGCTTACTGAAGGAATGACTCAACAAGACTTTTCAAACATTGTTTCACAAGCGCATTCGAAATTAGGTGCACGGGGTGCCGCATTTGTTTCCTTTGGTGAGTTCACAGCATTCCCGCACGGCAGCAGCGTGCCGCAAAAACTTAAAGTAGGCGATGTTGTGTTAATGGATGGCGGCTGCAGTGTTGGTGGCTACGCATCTGACATTACAAGAACTGTTGTCTTTGGGGAGGCAAGCAAGCGACAACGAGAAGTGTGGGATATAGAAAAGACAGCACAAGCCGCAGGCTTTGCAGCAGCAAAACTGGGCGACCCTTGCGAAAATGTAGACATCGCATCGCGCAAAGTAATTATTGATGCCGGCTTTGGACCTGATTACAAATTACCGGGCCTTCCCCATCGCACTGGTCATGGAATAGGAATGGATGGCCATGAATGGGGCAACATGGTGCTTGGCAACAAACAAATTCTTGAACCGGGTATGTGCTTTAGTGTGGAGCCGACCATTTGTATCTATGGTGAGTTTGGTATCCGTCTTGAGGATTGTGCCTACATGACTGATGCAGGAGCGAAATGGTTTACGCAACCAAGCGTTGCTATTGATAAGCCTTTTGCATAAGTGAATGACTATAATTTAAAGAATCAGATACTGAAGGATTTCCAAAATTCGAACTTATAAAAATTCATTACGGAATAGTGATAGCCCATAGATCATTTTACCCCATTCAATATAAGAAGGCGATCCAATCGAGTAGCTAGTGCGATGCAAATCAATATGAGCACTACGCTTAGGTAACCTAAATAGTTATAGTGGTGAATTGCAAAATTAGCATCGCTAAAAGTTAGCCATCCACTTATTAGCCCAGCGAAGCCAGTGCCCAATGATTGCATACAGGAATTTAAACTCATAAAGCTGCCGCGTGTTTTTGCAGATACAGCTTGTGTTGTCATTGCTTGACCGGGCACTGTTCTTGCTGTCGCGGTGCTGAACCAAATAGAAAAAATAATTAAAACTAAGTAAACCGGTATTCGAGGCAAATTCGTTAACATCAATATAAAAATGACGGATGCTATTGCAGCCAAAACAAATATCTGGCGTTTGCCATATTTGTCTGACAATTTTCCAACTAGCTGAGCTGTTATCAACGAACTAATGCCACCAAACAAATATATCAACGGTGTGTCATCTTGAGGAACGCCTACATTATATACCATATACGGATTGAAAAGTGGGATGATAAGAAAATGCCCCATAATCAAAATAAAACTAAACGCTAAGGCAGTAACTTGAGTTGGATCGGAAAATATGTTAATAAAATTTTCAATTCTTCCTTTCAATAAAATTGGGTTGGATAAATGCCCTGTTACATTGGGTACGTATCGAATCAAAAACGGAAACAATAAAGTGCCTACACCGGCTACTACCAAAAATGGAAAATACCAATTAAATTTATTCGCTAAGTACAACCCAAACGGCACACCAACAACAGATGCCAAAGCAAAGCCTCCCATCAGCAATCCCATTGCCTGACCTCTGCGTTCGTAAGGAATAATGTCGGCAATAATACTCATGATCTGAGCGCTGATCAGCCCACCAAAAATTCCTGTAACTGCTCTTGCAATTACCATTGTGCTGCCATCGGTGGCAAATGCGCAACCAAATGTTCCAGCCAAGAAACCAAAATAGGCAACCAACAATAATTTTTTACGATCGAACTTATCAGCAAAAAAAATGGCAGCGAAGCTACTTACAAAGGCAGCCAAGGAATAACTAGAAACGATGATTGAGAACTGAGAGCTATTCAAATTCCACTTGGGCATTAGAATATTCCCTAACGGCATTAGAATCATGAAGTCCAGAATGTGAGTAAAATTAAGAAGAGCCATTAATGCTACTAAAACTATTTCGTTGCGTTTCAAAATAAAGGTGGGCTAAAAATTCAAGAAATCGATTACTAAGTTAGCTTAACACAAACAGAGCAAGATTAGTTTTGTTTAAAACTAACGACTGGGTTTTTGAAAGGGTGGTAACGATTTAAACCTTCCACAAAAATTGCAGTCTTTTGAAAGCTAAACCATCACCGTCACAAGTTACTTTACTTATAAAATATTTTGAAGGAGGCCTGAAGTAGGAGGTTGTGATGAAAATGAAAAATGATTATTGTTGGTGAGCCATTATTCATTGGCTCCGCATAAACACCGATGCGGGCGAGAGACCCTTTACTATGGGCAGTTGCTATTCTATCTTTTTTGCTGTTGTTTCAAAACCTTCTTCTTTATAAACGAATCCATTTACTTTTCCCTGGTCGTCTTTTGTGAATCTCGTATTTGCTCTTTGTTCTAAATTAAAAAACTCGGTCTCCGATGTAAACCACATTTGCATTTTGATATTATTGACGAGGACAAATAGTTGTTCGCCTTCTTTGACAATTGACATGGGTTCTTTTTCGAACAAATATTTGCCTACGTATGAATTTAAGATTCCGCTATTAACTTTTATCACTGTTTTATCCGGATCAAGAAAATTTTTCCACTTATAGGCAAACGCAATAGCATTGACCACCTCTTCAAGGATTTCCCTGCTATCTGAATTTATCATCAACACGGCACCATAACCATGTTCTATGCTTCCAATGAATTTTGCTTTAAAACCCCGGTCCGATCCATCGTGTGTAAAATATCTTTCGTTTCCAACTTTACGATTAAAAACACCTAACGCAACCTCATCATCAGGATAAGGTGTTACATATTTCGAATTATAAGGAGTTACATACCTTGTAGCCATCTCCTTTGACAGTATCTTATTGGATTTGCCAGCCAACGATTGTTGAATTTCGATGACATAGGCGGCCAATTCACTTGGATTTGACCACAGTCCGGCAGCTGCCTGTTCTGGATAAATATGGTAATTACCGGGCACTACTTTTCCGTTGCTTCGGTACCCGGTTGCCAGCAAATTTTTGTTCGCTGCGGAAGGCGGTTGTTGATAGGAACTTGTTTTCATTCCAAGCGGGTCGAAAATTGTTTTTCGCATGAACTGATGATATGGTTGTTGCATTACGTCCTGTATGATCAATTGCGAGATAGTAGTTCCGCCTCCTGAATACTTATATTTCAATGAAGGCTCAAATTCAGACCGGATTGCCTTTGAGTTAGCCGGGGGTATTCCATTTAAAATTTCAATCAACGAAGGAATGGTATCACCTATCTCATATCCCGGAAAACCATGACCGCTTAACCCGGCCGTATGGCTTAACAGATTAGCAAGTGATATTTTTTTTCCTTTTGACAAGCTATCGTAAGGAAATTTCCATGATTTCAAGTGTTCATTGATATCCATATCTAAATCAAGTTTTCCCCTTTGCACAAGACTTAAGACCGCTAATCCGTTTATTGATTTACTGATAGATCCGACCTGAAATAAGGTAGAAGTGTTAACTGGCCTTCTTGTTAAACTATCGGCCCAGCCATATCCCTTTGCCCAGTCAATTTTGAAATCTTTAATAACTACGATACTAATCCCGTTTACATGATAGTATTTCATTCTCTCTTCAAGCGTCAATTCAGGTTGTCCTTTTATTTTTGTCCAATGGCGAAGACTATTTTCAACTGACGTTATTCTGTTTTGTATCTCTTGGCTAAAGCTTTTTTCAGACTGAGCATTGAGATTTTGATTTAGAAAAAAGACTAGAAATATTAACGAAACAGAACCGGTCGTACTTTTTTTCATAAAATTCTTTTTAGCGTTGAACAATTGCTTACAAAGCTTCTGTTTCTGCAGTGGTGGGCTTTCAAAGCTGCGTCTTGTTCCACGTGCCGAAACGAAATTAAGAAAACTAAACTTCAAATAAACACGTCACTCAGCATTAAATAAACGCGTTGGTGCGCGTACGTGCTTGTCTATTGTCCCACTTGCTTTTTTAATTCTGCTTTCAATTTGTTTGGCAAGTCGTCCCAATGCAGGTCAAGCAATGCCCCTTGCAACGAATATAAATAGTAGCAAATCGGAAATGTCTTGTCGGGGTGATGCTCACAAATATTTTGATATGCTTTTACTGGTGTCATTTGAGCAAGGTCGGCAAGAGAATAAACACCTATTTCGTTTAGGCGTTTTTCAATGGTCACTCCAATATTCTTTGCTCCTTTCAAACTGTTTGAAAAATGGGTTGTCATCATTATTTCTCTTGAGGTGGTGAGTATTTTACAATGTCAATACCAATTCCATTTGGGTCTTCAATTGCAAAATGCCTGTCGCCCCAAGGTTCATCTCTGATTTCAATTTGGATAGCAACGCCTTTATTTTTCAGGTCTTTGTAAATTTTGTCCACGTCCTCAACTTCAATGGTTAAATACATTCCTTGTCCTTGAAATGGTTTGTGGAAAAAAGACTGCTGGCTTGGATGGTTTGGAAGCAAAAAACTGATTTCTGCTTCGTTGTTTGAGGTATGTAGCAAAAGATAGAACTCATTTTCAAAAGTTACCCCAAATCCTAAATTGTTGATATAGAAAGCCTTGCTTTCTGCCAACTTAGCAGTTAAAATACCCGCATTTAATTTCATTCTATTTTGAATATTAATGTTAGAATTTGATTGACCAAACGCTGTTGCTGCCATGCAAACGGCTGAGATGATAGTTTGTACTCGTTTCATTTTTTGTAACGATTTAACGAAACAAATTTCAATCAATTAAAAATTATAACGTTGTAAAAAACGGACAATCTTATCTTCCGAAAGCTTTGCTTGGGGTTACACCATAAAAGTTTTTAAACTCTTTTACGAAATGGGCTTGGTCATAATAACCCACATCGAAAAACAATTTGTTCTGTTGTAAGCTCTGGCTGGAAGGTTTAGCTCTCAAAATATTTTGAAAACGAACTACTTTGCTAAATGTCTTTGCGGTATCGCCTATATAGTATTCAAATAGTCTGCGAAGTTGTCTTGGGCTAATACCAGTATCCAAATCAGTTTCCACATTTAGTACACCAAAATTTTTAAGAATGATGTTGATTGCATCGTAAAGTCTGTTGTCGTAGTCAAATTTTATTTTTGAGATAAGTGTCAAAAAATACTTGTCGAATAGTCTTTTAATTTCATTAGTGTCTTGACTGATAGAAAAACTATCGGCAATGAATGTAGCTGTAGAAGGAACAACAATACTTAAACTTTCAAAACGGTTGCTTAATTCGGCAGCATTTACTTTAAACAGTTGCGGAAACATAGTCGGCAAAAAACGAACACCTATGTAATTGAATGTATTGTCAAGCGCAAACTCGGTGTATTTTTTACAAAACCCCATTACAAAATTTTTTTGCGGATTGTTGAGTTCAAAGAAAATGTCAATACAGCCGTCTGCTACAACCTTGTAATTAAATTGGTCAGAAAGTGGTTGGGTTGTTTTAAGCTGCCAATAGCAGTAAATAAATTGTTGAAGTTTTAAGTCAGGAAGAAATTCAAAATAAGTAACGTTTTCAGCCGATTGTTTTATAGTCGGTTGAATAGGTGCGAAAAGCTGCCTTATGTCAGTGGAAAGTTTCAATTTTCATTCCTCGCGGAGTCTCGCTTCGGACTCCGCGCTTAAATTAAACAAAAAAGTAGAAAGAATTTTCAATTCAAATATGACTAAAAAGGCTCTTCTGAGAATTGGGAAGTTTCTAGATTGTTGGTCAGCGACCAACAATAACGTAAGGTGTCATTCTAATACAGCGTATACTTTCCTTAAAATTTAGGAATAAATAATCTGTTTCAATATTCAAGTTACTTAATATAGTTAGGAGACTCGCACTTTTGCCAATACTCAACTATAACTTTCACTAGCTCTCGTAAATCCTGGAACCTTGAAGGCTTGACAAAAAATCCTTGAATTGATTTTGAGTAAGCGTCAATAACAGCATTTTGTTCGGCACTTGTTGTGAAAAATAAGTAAGGAATGGTTTTTATTCGAATGTTCTCGTTTTCATGAATTTGCTTTCTTAATTCTATGCCATTTAACTTTGGCATATTGATGTCAGAAAAAACAATGAATGGTTCACTGCTTTCTGCAGTCAAATAGACAAGAGCTTCTTGGCCGTCATTGAAAAAAATAATTTCATTTTTATAATTGAGTTCTTTAAATACTAAACTGAACATCTCTTGGTCGTCAATGTCATCTTCAACAATAATAATTGCCCCGTTCTTATTCATTTTATTTTTTGTTTAAAAGTTAAATGTGCTGATATAAATTCCTAAAGTCAAAATCTCGCTTCGGACTCCGCGCTTAAATTTAAACAAAAAAGTAGAAAGAATTTTCAATTCAAATATGACTAAAAAGACTCTTCTGAGAATTGGGAAGTTAAAATTTTTTTGGTCAGCGACCAACAATAAAGTAAGGGTAGCATCTTCAACTTCAGCAAATTCTCTTTTTAAAGTCGGGGCGACACCTAAAAATGATTCAGCCATGCTTAAATCAGAGCTCGAATTAGTTTGATACTCTGTCACTACCCTGTAAATCCGGTCATGATTTTGAAAGTGTTTGTCAAACGACAACTCATCTATTGAATAAATAGTGATGAAGACAACACAGCTAATTCCTATGCTAAGCCCTAGCATATTAAGTCCAAATACAAAAAGTCTTTTGTGAGCTGTCCGTAGTAGAATTTTTAAGTTGTTGTCAAACATGACATTTCTTTAGGTTGGCCACTTTGTCACGAAGCATTGGCCACAACTTTGGTGCATGAGGCGTGGCGGGTTTTCGAAGCGCGACATTGTCCCACGTAACCAAACGTAATTTAAAAAACTAAACTATAAATTTACACTGAACCTCGCCATGCCTTATGCATAGTGTTACCGCCAGTTTTAAGGTCGAGAGTGTCAATGGTAAAATTGAAATTTAATTTGTTATTGCTTATTTGCTAATGTCAAACCCAATCACTAAGCCAAATGATCTATCTTTCAATTCATCAGTAAAAATATCACCACCGTTAACTCGTACCGAATTATATGCTGCTTTTGAGAAGCTATAAAAGTAATTAAACTGTATGTAAGGCTTTCTGATAGTATTGTCGAATTGAAACCCCAAGATAAAATTACCTCCTATTCCAGCAGCATTCAAACCACTAAACAAGTACATCTCCGAAAAATTCTCGTAAATAATTCTACTGCCACGAATTCCAGCCCCGAAAAAAAAATTGTAAGTACTAATCTTTCTATTTAAAAGATAGTCTATTTCAAGATAACCATAACCCATATCAATTTTCTTGATCAGCTTTCCTGTCCCCATGTTTATAAAATCTCTTTGGGCACTAAACGAATTATTGATTAACCCGAGAGACAATCTGATTGTCATTAGTGAATTAATTTCAAAGCCCCTATTCAATCCAATTTGGAAGGAAGGGATACCTTTCCTTAAGTTATTTTCATTCCTAAATATGAGCGTTGGGGCAGACAAGTTTACGCCTCCACTTATGCTATAATTGCCAATTTGGGCAGTTATACTCTCAATATTAGTAAGAAAAAAAAATAGAGTCAGGAGTATAGATGTACTTCGCATGATAACTTAATTTTTTAGAATTCAATAGTATCCAGTATAGGTACAATAGCAGTCATTCCTTCCCCAACCTTGTCCTCTACTGTAGAAAATTTCAGGTCGGTTAAAATCAGTCCGTGGTCTTACAAAATCTGTCTCTATTGGAATAAGTAAATTATTGTACCCAATGCGATGAGTCCTTCAATTGACCAAATTGCAATTTTAAACCACTTCGGTAATTTATCCCATTCCTTAAGACCCATAAGTCAAAAATTAATTTGTAGTTAGTTAATCTTAAGTCGTCAAATTTCTCTGCGTTAACAAAACGTTATCGATTTGTCTGTCACTGTCCGCATTATTTTTTAGCGCCTTGCCCATAACGTTTGTGTTTCTGCAGTGGTGCGCTTTCGAAGCCGCGTCCTGTCCCACGAAACCAAACGTGGAACGAAGATAAAAACTTATAGCTTACACCTCACCGCACCACTGCAGAAACATTTTGTTAGCAATATGTGCCCTTCTTCTCTCTGGGTGCAAGTCGAAGGTTACCATGTCGTCAAGGTGTCGTGTTATAGAATGGATTGTCACGGTACATGGTCGTCCGTTTCTTAGTCATTTGTTCTTTGTCTATGGGTCACTCTGTACATATTGTACTCGCGGGCGGGGCAACCTTGGAGAATCTTTCGGTTTACTCTTACTAATCTGTCCAGTATTGGTGCGGGGGTGCGGCACTCTTGGCAAAGCTTTGTTTTGCGGGTGGGATTGTGCGGGCTTTGGCAAGTGTGCTGCTTGGGTCGGCCACACTTTCGGGTTAGATATGTCCAAATCTGTTCAAATTCGGCTGTGAGTGTTGCCATCAGTTGGGCGAAATGATTTATTAACTTGTCGTAACTCTGCTGAGAAGTCGATGCTGTTTTTACGAATTCTGCTCCCGCTGCCAACGCTTTTGCATCAGGTTTTTCAACGGCCTTTGCTCGCATGCCCCGAATTTTGTTATTCGTTGTTTTCACATTATCAACAGTTTGAGCTGCTGCTTCCGTTGCTGCTAAGCCGTTTACGATTTTTGTTGCTAACGGCTTGAGTGGTTTAATGCCAACTCGCGTGTATTGTCGAGCGCTGTCTTTGCCACTTTTACGGCTTGCAGTGCTGCAATTGCCCCGGTGTTTTGGGTAGTTAAAGCTGGCAGTTTTAATGCCGATTTGCTCGGATTGTACGTTGCTCCATAGCCTGTGCAAAAGCTAATGAGGTCTTAAAAGGTCGCTACATTTTTTGCATGACCTGTTTCGGTGGTTGAAGCCGTGAAAGAATGTTTTCTAGTTAGTATTAATTTTATTTTCGAGTCAAGTCCTATGAAAAAGAACTGATACATTACTTATACAAATATAAAATAAATCAATTAGTTTTACGTTTGTATAACAAATATGACTAAAAAAGGAAATTACTTAGGCGAATTTGAAGAACTGGTATTACTATCTGTTGCTTCGCTTTACGATCAGGCTTATGGGGTCACCATAATGCAATTCATTATTGACGAGACTGATCGAAATGTTAATATCAGTGCTGTTCATGAGGTTCTTAAGAGATTAGAACGAAAAGGCTATCTGAAATCAAAAATGGGAGGTGCTACCAACGAAAGAGGTGGCAGAAGAAAACGCTATTTTACATTGACGGCTAGCGGCCGGAAAGTATTGGAAGATGCAATGACTCTTAAAATACACTTGTACAGTAGAGTGCCTAATTTTTCACTTAAACTTTCATGAGATGAAAGCGCATCCTCCCAAGTGGATTGATCGAGTCTTAATATGGTATTGTAACCCGGAACTCCTCGAAGAAATTCAAGGAGACGCACATGAATTATACCATGCTAGACTTGAAAGTGAAGGCAAGAGAATAGCTGTTTTCAAATATGTCATTGATGTCATAAGATTTTGTAGATGGTCTAATATAAAGAGGACAGATGACATCTTTAAACCAAAGTATTTTGAAATTCTTTGGAACTTAAACTTTAAGATTGCTATCCGTAATATATTTAGTAATAAGTTAATTTTTACTGTTAAGACAGTAGGCTTATCAGTTAGTTTCGGATTTGCGCTTTTACTCACAGCTTTTGTTGTTAGTGAAGTAAAATTCGATCGACATAATGTAAACCATGAAAGGATATTTAGGATAGGATCAAAAATAAGTTTTCAAGAAGATGTTACTAAATATGCAGTCTCTCCATTGCCGTTAGGTCAAGCCTTGATTGAAACCATCCCTGAAATTGAAGGCTACTGCCGATTTATGTATGAGGATAGACCAATTTATCGGATTGCTGATAAAGCATTCTACGATGAAGTTTCTTTAGCTGTTGACAGTAACTTTTTTAGGCTATTTTCTTTTGAGTTCCTTCAAGGAAGTCAAAAATCCCTTAATGAGCCAAATCAGATTGCTTTAACAGAAACTCTGGCAACAAAACTTTTTGGCGATAAAAGTGCAATTGGAAAAACAGTTGAATATGGCGATGAGACTCTACTTGAAGTGGTCGCTGTAGTAAAAGACCCGCCATCAAATTCGCATTTAAAGTTTCATGCTCTCATATCATGGAGTACATTTGAAAGAAATGAAGCGTGGGATAATCTTAATGCCTACACTTATCTTCTATTAAAGGCTGGTGTTGACATTGAGCCTGTACGAAGAAAGATAACTGATGCCGCATCCGATTTTAATGAACTTATTGCAAAAGATTATAAGGCAAGCTATGAACCAATAATTGAAAATCTGATAGACATTCATTTTTCGGAAAAACTTGATGAGGATATTGCTGAAAGGCGAAGCAAGTTAAATGTCTTAGTTATAGGCGTAATCGGGTTTATTTTTTTTCTTATAGGTTTCGTTAACTACATGAATCTAACTCTTGCTGAGTTGACTACTAACTTACGGAAGATAGGCATATTAAAAGTATTTGGCGGGTTGAATGCGGATCACCGAAAATTAGTAATTACTGATCTAGTATTGATGTCCATAGTCGTATTCCCGTTAACAATACTTATTGTAATGCTTAGTTTAATACTTGCAAAATCTCATTTATCTATAATGATAGAAAAAGAGATTTTCATTGATCCTTTATTTCTAATAATTGTATTTGGGTTTCTAACGCTATTTGCATTTTCTTCAAGAGTAAATATTTACGTTCTCTCTAAATCAAATAATATTGTTAATTCTTTACGAGGAAGATTAAGTGCTAATCGAAGTGGTTTTCCAATCAGAAAATTCTTAGTCTCAACGCAATTAGCCTTTTCTATTATTATGATAGCACTTATAATGGTAATTGTTAATCAAATTAAATTTATTGAGGAAACTGATAAAGGATTTGATGACAAAAATACGGTTGTGATAAAAATGAGATCAGACAGCTATTCTCAGATAGAATTATTTAAGGAGAAAGTAAAAGGAATTGCTGGTGTCGAAAAAGTAGATGGTAGTTCTTATTATCCCGGAATAATTGAAACTAGATATCTATTTCAAGTTGAAACTAAAAGTGGTTTAAAATCTAAGCTAGTCCCTACTATATTTTGTGGATTAGATTATTTAGATGCGTTGAATATTAAAATGGAATCAGGGAGAGCATTTCGATCTGGCGACAATTATAGTCAAGGAGCAGGTTATATTATAAACAAAGCTGCTGCACGTGAGTTTGGATGGGATGAGCCACTTGGTAAAGTTATAAGAGGACCTGTCGGTGCAAATGATGAGACTGGTCGTTCAGGGAAAGTGATTGGTTTGGTTAAGGATTTTAACTTTACAACACTACACAGCAAAATTGATCCCTTGATAATCTTCGTGACAAATGAAAATTGGAGCAGTCAGTTTGTTTATTTAAAGGTCAGCACCATTCGGCCAAGTGGCCTAATTTCAAAAATCGAAACTGAGTTTAGAAGTATTTGGCCTGAACTTCCCTTAGAGTGGGAGTATCTCGACTCAAAATATGCGAGTTTATATAAAAAGGATTATGAGATTAAAAGCGTTTTTGAAATTGGATTGCTAATCTCCATTTTGGTTTCTGGCTTTGGTATTTTTAGTATCTCTGCACTATTAGTAATACTCAGAACAAAAGAAATGGGCATAAGGAAAATAGTCGGAGCAACCCAGGGGCAATTATTTTTATCCCATATGAAAGGCTTCATTAAGTTATTTTTTATTGCCAGCTGTGTTGCTTGCCCAATAGTCTGGTATTTGGCAAATCAATGGTTGAGCGGTTTTACCTACCATGTAGAATTGAGTGCCCGTTATTTCATATTACCTGCCTTTATAGCACTACTCATAGTAGTTGTAACAACGGGGTTTCATGGAATTAAAACATCGCTTACAAATCCAGTTGATTCTTTAAAACAAGAATAGATATGAAAAAAGCTTTTTTCCTAGTTATCAGTTTATTATTGGCTAGTACGTGCTACTGTCAAGATGGTTTCATAAAAGTAGGTGGTAAAGTTATTGACAATAGAACTAACGAACCACTTGCCTATGCTAACGTGAGTATTTCCAAATCGTCAATCGGTACAGTATCAAATACTATGGGAGAGTTTGATTTCTTTATTCCTTACTCTTTTAAAGATGATACCCTCGTAATATCTTATGTGGGTTACACTACTCTCAAACAAAGTATCAGAGTCTCAACCTCTCAGACGAACTTTTACTTAGATGAAGCGACTGTGATTTTAAATGATGTGGTGGTCTCAAGTGATGGCGCAAAAAAGATTATAGAAACCGCTATCGAATCAATACCAATAGCTTATCCAAATCAACCATACTTGTTAGAGGGATTCCATAGAAGTTGGGAAAAGGTAGATTTCACTGATAGTATAGCTTATCCAGGAACCTTGATTGAATCGGCTGTAACCATTTATGACCCTGGCTATGGGCAGAAAAAGGAAAGCCCTAAGTACGCAGAGGAAATATATCTTGATGAGGTCAGGAGAAGTGCAATTATGGAAGGGTGGAATTACGATGGCAATTGGCTTAAACAACTTCTGCAACAGAACGTACTCAGGCATAATAAAGTAAACATCCTATTTGTTAAATCATTTTTAGATTTTCCAAATACTCTAGTTTACGAGTGGAGTGGCTCAACCAAAATTGATGGCGAGAATATAAACATTGTCACTGTGGAGATTCCAAACAACAGGAAATTTCCGGCTATGTTTACGATTTACATTAGTGAAGAAGATAATACGATCCTAAGATTTGATTTAAAAGGGAATCAAAAGGAAATAGACTTTAGTCAATATGACTGGCATACGGAAAATATTAGCGCAATTTATATTTTCAGGAGATACTTGGGTAAGTCATACTTAAGCTATGCAAAAGTGCAATACACTATAAAAAAATTAGACTTAGTAAAAAAGACAGTCGTGCGAACTGAAGATTATTTTAAAGAGCTCCTTATTAACAAGATAGTTAACGCAAATGTTGAAGCGGTAAGAAAATCTTTAGGGCAAATATCAAAAGCTAATTCACTAGCGCTACAAGCAAAACCCTATAATCAGACCTTTTGGGAAAAGTTTAATTTGATTAAAGAGAATCCGATTGATATTGAAATTATCTCACTTTTTGAGGAAAGAGGGAAACTTGAAAATCAGTTCAAGGCGAGAACAAAAAAGAAGGATCAGTAGATATTGTCCATTAGGTATACTACTACGCGTGGGTTTGGCTCTTGCCTTTGGTTTGCGGGTGGGATGTGGGGCAATGGCAAGTGCCAAAAGCGTGGGCGAGAATCTCTCCCGGTTGCAGTGCGGTGGGGGATTGTACACTCTTCTTTACTCCTTAAAATGAATCCAAGTCCCCTAATTCTTTTGTTTTCTTTCTCTTGTCCCAAGTTGTCCAATGAACGGCCACTTGTCTATATACAGAAACTTTGTAAGTAGGTCTTTTCCTATTTTTCTTTTTCCTTATCCCAGACTTTTTTATTCTCTCTTGTCCCCGTGGAGAAACTTAAAAGGTTGGATTGTGTGCCGTTACTTTATTGTCGTGGAGGATTTGTCTGGTTACTCGAAGGGCATTGCTGCCAACGAATTGTGTTTATGCCGGCTGCGGATTTCGAAGCTGCGTCCTGTCCGCGTGACCGGAACCAAATATAAACGCCAAACCCGCAGCTTGCATAAACACTTTGTTGTGTGCTCGGGCGCGCCAACCGATACTTTTTTACGACTTTTCTCAAGTTGACCGTTACTTTTTGGCGCGTTCGAGTCCGCGTAAATGAGTTTTAAAACGAAGTCGGGTCTAAGTCCACGAGCTATATTTTTCTAAATTTCATCCAAGCTCTCCGCGGAACAAAAACCTTTCCTGTGGCACTGAGTTGTCCGCGCAATATTTTCTATATTATTCTCGTCCCAATTTTTTATAAAATATTCTTTGTCAACCGGGTTGAAAATTTCGCCTGCCATTATAATAATTCAAAAAGTCGTCTATTCAGAGATGCTTCTACTTAATTTTTGATGTTAGAAAAGTCAAGAATGGAAGTCCACACAAAATTAGAACCAAAGGACTGGCTCCTAAAATGACAGCAGTCACAAATGACCCAGGAATAACACCTATCTTAAAACCTTTCCAAAAGAGCTTAGCTGCCCTTTCCTGTTCCTTTTTCTTCATAGAGTTATTAAGTTGACGTTCTATTCCAAAGTCATTTGATAGGCTTTCAAACGTGGCTAAGTTATCCAAAAAGGCACTATTATCAAAGTCGTCTCAACGTTTTGCAGCTACAAGAAGTTGGCGATTACGAAGCACTAAACTGTCTGCCACCACAAAAATTGATGCGAAGCACAAAGCTTCATTTAACCACTGAACCGCCAATTTCTTGTAGGTGCTGTTATAGGGCGTTTTTCTTTTCTCATAATGTATGTTTAATTACTTCTTCTGTTTCAGTGTCAAAAATTAGAAGTCCTTCATTTAAGTCGTCAAGTTGTCCTGCTAAATTCCCTTGTTTTGTCCAAATGGAACTCTGTCCAACACTTTCAAAATTGTCACAATAGCCAACACAATTAGACATTAAAACTGGCATTGAAAATTTCTCAGCTACAATTGGATAATGTTTCATTGCCTTATCAATTCCATTTTGTGTTTTTGCTACACTTGCAACGTAAATTTCTGCACCAAGTTTGTTTGCATTTTTCGAATGGTCAGTTTGTAAACTTTCGTAGCAGATTGCAGGTGCAATCTTTTCATTCTCCACTGTCAAAATAATTTGCTTATCGCCACTTACAAAATATGAAAATTCGTCAGAGTGCAATTGCTGTTTTGAATATGTCTGTCTTGGTGTGTTTGGTTGAAAAATTATCATACTAATTTGAATACCAATATTTGTCTTTGTAGGCATTCCAAGTCCAATCGTGATTTTATTAATGTCACTTATGCGTTGAAAACTATCAAATCTGCTGTCGTCTTGGTTTGTTGCTAATTCTATTGCAAGTTCTGGTTCATAGCTTGTCAATGAAAGTTCAGAAAAAAAAATTGAAGTCGCTTTTAATGAAGAAGCAAGTTCAATTAATATTCTATGCTTGTCAGTGTTAGCCAAAATGTCACCTTTGATTGGTCTTATCTGTGCGATACTTATTTTCATTGTGCAGTTTGTCGTTTTAAAATGCCCTATAACGTTTTGCGGCTTTGCGTAGTGGCGGATTTCGGAGCACAAAACTGTCAACCACCACAAAACTTGATACGAAGCACAAAGCTTCATTTACCCACTGAACCGCCAATTTTTTGTAGGTGCTGTTAGCG
>Ga0209181_10006516_pt1 | contig 16329 bp, 14 predicted proteins | sample MAT05_FD_187208 | JGI IMG/M metagenome (GOLD analysis project Ga0209181, IMG submission 187208) | Freshwater microbial communities from Lake Fryxell liftoff mats and glacier meltwater in Antarctica - MAT-05 (SPAdes) (version 2) | ecosystem: Environmental > Aquatic > Freshwater > Ice > Liftoff... | reverse complement strand
TGTGTTGGCGGAGTGGACGGGACTCGAACCCGCGACCCCCGGCGTGACAGGCCGGTATTCTAACCAACTGAACTACCACTCCATGTGGCTTCCACTGCGCTGCGCGCGCTGTGCAAGTGCCACTGAACTTGACCAACAAAATTGGCGTCCCCTAGGGGATTCGAACCCCTGTAATCACCGTGAAAGGGTGGTGTCCTAGGCCTCTAGACGAAGGGGACTCAATCACAAAATCTTCTGCGTCTCTTGAACTGCGCGCCACCTGGTTTTTGGTGGAGGTAAACGGGATCGAACCGATGACCTCTTGCATGCCATGCAAGCGCTCTCCCAGCTGAGCTATACCCCCGGCGCCGTTCAAGCGAGCCTCGGAGTATAAACCACGGATCACAGATGCTGCAATCTCGTCAGCACCGTGTCGCGTGAAAACAAGGACAGCACGGCGTCCAGCGAGGGGGTCTGGACACGGCCGCAAACCAGCACACGCACGGCGGGCGCCAGTTGCGGCATCTTCACCTGGTGCGAAGTCATGGTGGCCTTCATCGCCGCGGCAATGCCGGGCGGGTCCCAGGGCGCATCGGCCAGGCGATCGCGCAGGTCGTGCAGAGCGGGGATCAACGTGGCGGGGACGTGGCTGGCCTGGTCCTCAGCGCGCGGCTGCACCGGCACGAAAAGCATCTGCACCCAGTCCGCAAGCTCCACCACGGTCGCACAGCGGTCCTTGAACAAGGCGCAGGCGCGTACCAACAGTTCGGAGTCTGTGGTGTGCACGCCGCGGCTGCCCAGCTGACCCCCGAGCAGGCGTGCCAACCGCCCGTTGTCGCAGACCTTCATGTAGTGCGAATTGACCCAGGCCAGCTTTGCAGGGTCCCACTGCGCGGGGCTCTTGGCCAGGTGGCTGCCGTCGAACCACTGCACCATCTGCTCGCGCGTGAAGAGCTCTTCGTCGCCGTGGCTCCAGCCCAGGCGCGCCAGGTAGTTGAGCATGGCCTCGGGCAGGTAACCGGCTTCTTCGTAAGCCGTGACGCTGACCGCGCCGCGGCGCTTGGACAGCTTCAGGCCGTCGTCGCCCAGGATGATGGGGCAGTGCCCGAACAAGGGCAGCGGCGCTTGCAGGGCGCGGAAGATGTTGATCTGCCATGGCGTGTTGTTGATGTGCTCGTCGCCGCGAAACACATGGGTGATGCGCATGTCCCAGTCGTCGACCACGACGGCGAAGTTGTAGGTCGGCACGCCCAGGCCGCCGGCCTCGTCGTCGTCGTCGGGCGCAGGGCGCAGGATGATGAGATCGTCGATCTCGTGGTTGCTGATGGCGATGGGGCCCTTGACGAGGTCGTGCCAGCGCACCACGCCATCGATCGGGTTGCGAAAGCGCACGACTGGCCTCACGGCATCGGGCACCGGCGGCAGCGTCTTGCCGGGCTCGGGGCGCCAGCGGCGGTCGTAGTGCGTCTTCTCGCCGCGCTCGCGCTGGGCCTCGCGCATGGCGTCCAGCTCGGCCGGCGTGCTGTAGCAGCGGTAGGCCTGGCCGGCAGAGATCAACTGCTCGGCCACCTCGTGATAGCGCTGCAGGCGCTGCATCTGGTAGACCGGGCCCTCGTCGTAGTGCAGGCCCAGCCACTCCATCGAGGCCAGGATCTGCGCCACCGCGTCGGGCGTGGAGCGGGCCACGTCGGTGTCTTCGATGCGCAGCACGAACTCGCCGCCGAAGTGCCGGGCGTAGGCCCACGAATACAAGGCCGTGCGCGCGGTGCCCAGGTGAAGGAAGCCGGTGGGCGACGGCGCGATGCGGGTGCGAACAGGGGAGGCAGTCATGGGGTATCAGCGCGGCGCCAGGCCACGCAGCAGGTCGTCGGTGATGTCGTCCACATGCTCCAGCCCCACCGACAGCCGGACCAGCCCCTGGCCGATCCCGGCGGCCAGGCGCTGTGCCTCGGGCAGGCGGCCATGGGAGGTGGTGGCCGGGTGCGTGATGATGCTTTTGGTATCGCCCAGGTTGGTGGCGATGCTCAGCACGCGGGTGCTGTCGATGAGGTGGAAGGCTGCTTCGCGCGCCTTCTCTGGCGTGTCGCCATGCAATTCGAAGGACAGCACCGCACCGCCCTGCCCTGACTGCTGGCGCATCGCCAGTTCGTGTTGCGGGTGCGAGGCCAGCCCCGGGTAGTGCACGCGCGACACCGCCGGCTGCCGTTCCAGCCAGCGCGCCACGGCCAGGGCGGATTCGCTCTGCGCCTTCATGCGGATGGCCAGTGTCTCCAGCCCCTTCAGCACGACCCAGGCATTGAAGGGCGACAGCGTCATGCCCGCGGTGCGCAAGACCGGGCCAAACACGTCGACAATAAATTTACGCGGGCCGCACAGGGCGCCGGCCATCACGCGGCCCTGCCCGTCCAGGAACTTGGTGCCGGCGTGCATCACCAGGTCGGCACCCAGCGCCAGCGGACGCTGCAGCGCCGGCGACGAGTAGGTGTTGTCCACCGTCAGCAACGCGCCGGCGCCGTGGGCCAGTTCGGCCAGCGCCGCGATGTCGCAGACCTCGGTGAGCGGGTTGGTCGGTGTCTCGGCAAAGAGCAGCCGCGTGTTGGGGCGCAGGGCGGCGCGCCACTCCGCCAGATCGGTCTGCGAGACGAAGCTGGTCTCGACGCCGAACTTGGCGAACTCCTTGCCGAACAGGCCGATCGTCGAGCCGAACACCGAGCGCGAACAGACCACGTGGTCGCCGCTCTTGAGCAGGCCCATGATCAGCAGCAGGATCGCGCTCATGCCGGTGGACGTGGCCACCGCGGCTTCAGCGCCTTCCATCGCGGCCAGCCGCATCTCGAAGCTGCGTACCGTGGGGTTGCTGGTGCGCGAATAGGTGAAGTCCTGCATCTCGGCAAAGCGCCGTGCCGACGTGGCCGAATCAGGCTGCATGTAGGCGCTGGTGAGGAACAGGCCTTCGGAGTTCTCGCCGTGCTGGCTGGGGGCCAGCGCCGTGCGCACGGCCAGTGTCTCGGGCCGCAGTCCGCCGGGCAGTTGGGCACGCGCGATGCGTGCGGCTTCGTCGTCACCCAGGCTCACTGCATGTCTCCGCTCTGCAGCGCCAGCCGGGTGCGGTTGCCGCCCTCTTCTTCGTCGAACTGCAGCCGGCGCTGCAGCTCCATGCTGGCGAAGTCTTCGGCCGTCACGTCGCCGGTGATGTAGATGCCGTCGAAGCAACTGGCCTCGAAGCCGGCCAGTCTGGGGTTCAGGCTGCCCACAGCGCGGCGTGCGGCGTCGATGTCCTGGTAGATCAGTGCGTCGGCGCCGATGAAGGCGCGAATCTCTTCGATGCTGCGGCCGTGGGCGATGAGCTCTTCCTTGGTCGGCATGTCGATGCCGTACACGTTGGGGAAGCGCACCGGCGGCGCTGCCGAGGCCATGTAGACGCGGCGCGCACCGGCCTCGCGGGCCATCTGCACGATTTCCTTGCTGGTCGTGCCGCGCACGATGCTGTCGTCCACCAGCAGCACGTTGCGGCCCTTGAATTCCACGCCGATGGCGTTGAGCTTCTGCCGCACGCTCTTCTTGCGCACGGCCTGCCCGGGCATGATGAAGGTGCGCCCGACATAGCGGTTCTTCACGAAGCCTTCGCGGTAGGGCTTGCCGATGCGGTGCGCCAGTTGCATGGCGCTGGGCCGGCTCGACTCGGGGATCGGAATGACCACGTCGATCTCGCTCGGCGGCATGGTCGAGATGACGCGCTGGGCCAGCGTTTCGCCCATGTTCAACCGGGCCTGGTAGACCGATATCCCGTCCATCACCGAGTCGGGCCGCGCCAGGTAGACGAATTCGAACAGACACGGGTTGAGCGACGGGTTCCGTGCGCACTGGCGCGCGTGCACGCGGCCGGCGAGATCGACGAAGATGGCCTCGCCCGGCGCCACGTCGCGCAACACCTTGTGGCCGGTGCCCTCGATGGCCACCGACTCGCTGGCCAGCATCACCGCGCCCTCCGGGCCTTCGCCCAGGCACAGCGGGCGGATGCCGAAGGCATCGCGAAAAGCCAGCAGGCCATGCCCGGCGATCAGGGCGATGACGGCGTACGAGCCCTTGACGCGCCGGTGCACGGCCGCCACGGCCTTGAAGATGAGCTCGGGCGAAAGCGGCAGGTCGAACGCGGCCTGTCCCAGTTCATGGGCCAGGATGTTGATCAGGACTTCGGTATCGCTCTCGGTGTTGATGTGGCGGCGGTCGATGTCGAACAGTTCGGCCTTCAGGGCGGGCGCGTTGGTGAGGTTGCCGTTGTGCACCAGCACGATGCCGAAGGGCGCGTTGACGTAGAAGGGCTGCGCCTCTTCTTCGCTGTAGGCGTTGCCGGCCGTCGGGTAGCGCACCTGGCCCAGGCCGACCGGCCCGGGCAAGGCACGCATGTTGCGGGTACGGAAGATGTCGCGCACCATGCCACGCTCCTTGTGCATGAAGCACTTGGTGCCCTGCATGGTGACGATGCCGGCAGCGTCCTGCCCGCGGTGCTGCAGCAGCAGCAAGGCGTCGTAGACCAGTTGATTGGCAGGCGCTTTGGAGATCACGCCGACGATGCCGCACATGGATGGGACCTTCCGGGTTGTCAGATTCAGGCCGGAACCCGCCGCAAGGCCGATTCGGGGATCAGCGGCTTGACCGCCTGGAGCGTCAGCTCCAGCCAACGAGCGCCTTGCGAGCCGCGCCAGTCCTGCGATTGTGCAGCCGGCGTCAGCGACACCACGCCGGCCACCGCCATGAGCAGCACGCCAGCGCGCAGAGCGCCGAAACCGCCGCCCAGCAGCCTGTCGGGCAGCGACAGCGGCGTGGCATGCACCATCAACCGCACCAGCCGCGCCAGCAGGCTCCAGACCACCAGCAGGGCCACGAAGCACAGGGTGAGCGCCGCCGCCAGGTTCAACGCCGACCCGGGCGAGCCCACCGGCAGATGCGGTGCCCATTGCGGCGCCGCCCACTGGGCACCGAACCAGGCCACCAGCCAGCCCGCCAGCGACAGGCACTCGAAGACGAATCCGCGCACCAGCCCGATCAGCACGGAGAAGCCCAGAACCGCCAGGAACGCCCAGTCCACCCAGCCCAGGTGCGCCATCCACGCCGGCATTACAGCGCCAGGACGCTGGCCTGCACGCCTGCGGCCTTGACCTTGGCCGCCACGGCCTCGGCTTCCTGCCGTGTCGCGAAGGGGCCGACGCGCACGCGCGTGCGCTTGCCGCTGTCGCTTTCGATGACCTGGGTATAGGTCTTCAGGCCCAGCTTCTCGACTTTCTGCCGGGCCTCGCGCAGGGCGCCGGGTTCGCTGTAGGCGCCCGCCTGCACCACAAAGCGCAGCGAAGCCGCCGCGGGTGCCGACGCCGCGGTCCGCGCCTCCAGCAAAGCCCGGGCACGGGCACCGTCGTCGGGCCGCGACGCGGCCGCCGCGGGCTTGGCTGCCGGCACCACCGGCCTGGCCGCTTTCGGGGCCGATGCCACCGTCGGCGGCGCAGCCAGGGCGTCGGCCTGGACCTGGGCCTGGACCTGGGCGAGGCGCGTCGGCACCGGCTCGCTCGCAGCCGAGGCAGGCAGAGCGGCGGGCCCTTCGATACCGGCATCCGCCGGCAACACGTTCACTGGCGCAGGGGCCGCCGAGCCGCGGGCGGCAGGCGCCGTGTCCCGCGTCGGCATCACGATGGGCGTGTCAACGGCGATCGGCCTGGGCTGGGTCTCGAACAGCACCGGAAACACGGCCACGCCGACCAACAGCAGCACCAGCGCACCGGCCAGCCTTCGCCTGGCGTGGATGCGCGCCGTCTGCACCGACCCCGGCTCGGCGGCGGGCGCCGGGCGGTCGTCGGTGGATGCAGTCTTTGAACGCAGGAAGGGGAAGCGCATGCGGCGGGCGGGCGGACGTTGGGACCTTCTGGGGTCGGCTCGACACGACTGCCGGCAGAGTCAGCCCGCGAGGTGGGGTGCGCCCAGGCGGGGCAGGCCTTGCCTGAGCACGCCGCCCACCGTGTAGAAAGACCCGAAGACGACGATTCTATCGGCGCTGTCGGCACCGGCCGCCGCCACAGCCAGCGCTTCGGCCGGTGAGCCGTGCTCGTGGAGGGTCGGCGGCTGGCCGGGCAGGGGTGAAGGCAGGCTGCCTGCCAGCGCGGCCAGCTCGCTGGCGCTGGCGCCACGCTCGGTGGGCAGGTCGCAGAAGTGCCAGGCATCGACCAGCGGCGCCATGCGCGCCAGCAGCGCCGGGATGTCCTTGTCGCGCATCGCACCGAACACGGCGTGGGTGCGCGGGAAGAAGCCCATGGCGTCCAGGTTCACGGCCAGGGCCGACACCGCATGCGGGTTGTGGGCGACATCCAGCACCAGGGTCGGCTGCCCGGGCACGATCTGGAAGCGCCCGGGCAGTTCGACCATCGCCAGCCCCGTGCGCACCGCCTGGGCACTGACGGGCAGCCGGTCGCGCAGCGCCTCGAGCGCCGCGATGGCCCCTGCCGCGTTGAGCAGCTGGTTGGCGCCGCGCAGCGCCGGGTACGACATGCCGCTGTAGCGCCGGCCGCGGCCGCCCCAGCCCCACTGCTGGCGGTCGCCGCTGTGGTTGAAGTCGCGGCCGACGAGCCACAGGTCGGCGCCGATGCTTTGTGCATGGGCCACGACACTGGCGGGGGGGAGCGGGTCGCTCACGATGCAGGGCTTGCCCGGCCGCATGATCTGCGCCTTCTCCCGGCCGATGCTCTCGCGGTCAGGGCCGAGCCATTCCATGTGGTCGAGGTCGATGCTGGTGATGACGGCGCAGTCGGTGTCGAAGGCGTTGACGCTGTCGTAGCGCCCGCCCAGCCCGACTTCCAGGATCACCACGTCCAGGTCGGCCAAGGAGAGCAGCCGTGCGATGGCCAAGGTCGAGAACTCGAACTGCGTCAGCGTGATGCTGTCTGCGCCGTTCAGGCGCGCGGCCTCGACGGCCTCGAAGTGCGGCACCAGTGCCTGGGCTTGCACCGGCACGCCACCGACCCGGCAGCGTTCCTCGAAGTTCACGAGCTCGGGCTTCTGGTACAGGCCGGTGCGGTAACCGGCGTGGCGCAGCATGGACTCGAGCATGGCGCAGGTGGAGCCCTTGCCATTGGTGCCGGCCACCGTGATCAAAGGCACCTTGAACCGGATGCCCAGCCGCTGCGCCACCTGCACGGTGCGCTCCAGCGACAGGTCCATGGTCTTGGGGTGCATGCCCGAGGCATGCGCCAGCCACTCATGGAGCCCCCAAGCTCGCTGGCGCTCGCTACCCCCCGGGGGGGCCGTCCGCTGGCCGCCCGGCAGAGCCGGTTCCGCGGCGGGAAGCTGGAGTTCAGGCTTCGTCAAGCGACGGCGTCGGCGCTTTGGCGCTGCAGCATGGCCAGGGTGCGGGCGATCGTCGGGCGCAGCTGACGGCGGTCGCAGATCATGTCGAGCGCGCCGGTGCCGAGCAGGAATTCGCTGCGCTGGAAGCCTTCGGGCAGCTTTTCGCGCACGGTGTTCTCGATCACGCGCGGGCCGGCGAAACCGATCAGGGCCTTGGGCTCGGCAATGACCATGTCACCCAGGAACGCAAAGCTGGCCGACACGCCGCCCATGGTGGGGTCGGTGAGCACGCTGATGAAGGGCAGCCTGGCCTTGGCCAGCAGCGTCAGCGCGGCATTGGTCTTGGCCATCTGCAGGAGGCTCAGCAGGCCCTCCTGCATGCGCGCGCCGCCCGTGGCGGTGAAGCTGACGAAGGGCACCTTCTGCTCGAGCGCGGCCTCGACGCCGCGCACGAAGCGCTCGCCCACCACCGAGCCCATCGAGCCGCCCATGAATTCGAACTCGAAGCACGCCGCCACCACGGGCACGCTCATCACGGCGCCGCCCACCACCACCAGCGCGTCGGTCTCGCCCGTGGCTTCCAGCGAGGCCTTCAGCCGCGCCGGATACTTCTTGCTGTCCTTGAATTTCAGGGCATCGACGGGCACCACTTCCTGGCCGATTTCCCAGCGGCCCTCGGGGTCGAGGAACGCGTCGAGCCGGGCGCGCGCGCCGATGCGCAGGTGGTGGTCGCACTTGGGGCAGACGTTGAGGTTCTGCTCGAGGTCGGTCTTGTAGAGCACCGTTTCGCAGGCCGGGCATTTGATCCACAGCCCCTCGGGAACGGCACGGCGATCGGCCGGATCCGTCTGCTGGATCTTCGATGGCAGCAGTTTTTCCAACCAGCTCATGTGTCTGCTCCTGAATCAAGTGCATTGCGGATTTCGGCCATGAACGACTTCGCCGCGCCCGGCGCATTCTCGCGCGTCTGGCTTTCAAGGATCTGTATCAGCCGGGAACCGATGACCACGGCGTCCGACACCGCCGCCACGGCGCGCGCCGTGGCGGCGTCGCGGATGCCGAACCCGACCCCCACCGGCACATTCACGTGGGCGCGGATGCGCGGGATCATCGCGCCCACGGCCGCCGTGTCAAGGTGGCCGGCCCCAGTGACACCGGTCAGCGACACGTAGTACACGTAGCCACTGGCGATGCGGCCCACCTGCTTCATGCGCTGCTCGGTGGACGTGGGTGCCAGCAGGAAGATCGGGTCCAGCCCGGCGGCCTTGAGTCGTGCAGCGAAGACCTCGCACTCCTCGGGCGGATAGTCCACCACCAGCACGCCATCGACGCCCGCCACGGCGGCAGCGGCGATGAAGGCGCCATCGCCATGGCGCTGGTCGTAACGCTCGATCGGGTTCGCATAGCCCATCAGCACCACCGGCGTGTGCTGGTTGCGGACCCGGAACGCGCTCACGGCGGCCAGCACCTGCGGCAGCCCGATGCCGCGCGCCAGGGCGCGTTCGCTGGCCTTCTGGATCACCGGGCCATCGGCCATGGGGTCGGAGAAGGGGATGCCCAGCTCGATGATGTCGGCACCGCCCTCGGCCAGCGCACTCATGATGTCGGGCGTGGCGTCGGCGAAGGGGTCCCCGGTGGTGATGTAAGGAATCAGCGCCTTGCGGCCCTGGGCCTTGAGTGCGGCCAGCGTGCCTTTGATTCGACTCACTGGAGTACCTTCGTGCTGCGCACTCCGGAATTCGCCCTTGGGGCGGTCCGGCGGGCTCATGGCTGCACCCGAACCGTCTGCACACCATCCACGCCACCCTTGACGGTCTGCCCCCGGCACGACGGCCGGCAGAAGAACTCGGCGCCGGACAGGTCGGCCACGGTACCGATGTCCTTGTCGCCGCGGCCGGACAGATTCACCAGCAGATGCTGGTCGGGCCGCATGGTGACCGCCAGCTTCATCGCATGCGCCACCGCGTGGCTGGATTCGAGCGCCGGGATGATGCCTTCGGTGCGGCACAGGTGGTGGAAGGCCTTGAGCGCTTCGTCGTCGGTGATGGTGGCGTACTCGGCGCGGCCGATGTCCTTGAGATACGCATGCTCGGGGCCGACACCAGGGTAGTCCAGACCGGCGGATACCGAATGCGTCTCGGTGATCTGACCGTTCTCGTCCTGCAGCAGGTAGGTGCGGTTGCCATGCAGCACGCCGGGCGTGCCGGCGGTGAGCGAGGCCGAGTGCTTGCCGCTGGCCAGGCCCAGGCCGGCCGCTTCCACGCCTATCAAGCGCGTGCCTGCGTGCTTGATGTAGGGGTAGAACATGCCCATGGCGTTGCTGCCACCGCCGACGCAGGCGATCACCGCGTCGGGCTGCCGGCCGATCTGTTCGGGCATCTGCACCAGGCACTCGTCGCCGATGACGCTCTGGAAGTCGCGCACCATCATCGGGTAGGGGTGCGGGCCGGCGACGGTGCCGATGATGTAGAAAGTGCTGTCCACGTTCGTCACCCAGTCGCGCAGGGCTTCGTTGAGCGCGTCCTTGAGCGTCCTGCTGCCGCTTTCCACCGGCACCACGGTGGCGCCGAGCAGGTGCATGCGGTAGACGTTCGGGCTCTGGCGCTTGACGTCTTCGCTGCCCATGTAGACCACGCACTCGATGCCGTAGCGGGCGCAGATGGTGGCGGTGGCCACACCGTGCTGGCCGGCGCCGGTTTCGGCGATGACCCGCTTCTTGCCCATGCGCCGGGCCAGCAGGGCCTGGCCGATGGTGTTGTTGATCTTGTGCGCGCCGGTGTGGTTGAGATCCTCGCGCTTGAGGTGAATCTGCGCGCCACCCAGTTCGCGGCTGGTGCGTGCGGCGTGGTAGATCGGGCTGGGCCGGCCGACGAAGTGTTTCAGCTCATGGCGGAATTCGGCCAGGAACTCGGGCTCGTCACGGTACTTCGCGTACACGGCTTCCAGTTCGTGCAGCGCGTGGATCAGGGTTTCAGCAACGAAGGTGCCGCCGTAGGGCCCGAAGTGCCCGCGGGCGTCGGGCTGGTGATAGTCAAGCATGGGTTGGGTACTTCCTCGGATTCGGGTCGGCGGCGCATGCTCTTCACGCACCGCCCCCTTCAGGCCGCGAGTTGCCGGTCCGCCTCGCGAACCGCCTCGCAGAACCGGCGCATCAGCAGGGCGTCCTTGATGCCCCTGCTGCTCTCCACGCCGGAGCTCACGTCAACGGCCCAGGGCCGTACGCCGAGCACGCCAGCGGTCACATTGGCAGGATTCAACCCACCAGACAAAACGACCGGAAGGGGCACGCCGCGAGGAATCAGTGACCAATCGAAGACCTTTCCCGCCCCGCCGTAACCCGCCACATGGGCATCGAGCAGCAGGGCCTGTGCGCCCGTAAATCGAGCCGCGAAGTCTAGCAAATCGAGCCCGGGCTCCATGCGTGCCGCCCGTATCCAGGGTCGGCCGGCGGCGCGGCACATCTCGGGGCTTTCGTCGCCATGGAACTGCAGCAAGGCCTGGGGCAGCCGTGCCGTGGCCGAGGCGACTTCTTCGGCCGATGCATTCACGAACAAGAGCACCGGCGTCACGAAGGGCGGCAGGCGCTCGATCAGGTCGGCCGCGCGCTGCAAGGACACGTGGCGCGTGCTGCCCGGCCAGAGGTTGAAGCCGAGCGCGTCGGCGCCCGCCGAGACCGCGTCATCGACATCGGTCTCGCGCGTGAAGCCGCAGATCTTGATGCGGGTGCGGGCGTTGATCATGGAATCCAGTCCATCGCCGGCGTGTGGCCGGGAATGTCGTGCACGGCATCGTAGTACGGGCCGACGAAGTACAGCCCGTCAGCCGGGAAGGTGGGTGCGGCCGCGTCGCGGTCGCGGGCGGCCAGGACGTGCGCCATCCAGCCCGCCTGCTGGCGCCCGCTGCCCACCGCCACCAGGCAGCCGGTGATGTTGCGCACCATGTGGTGCAGGAAGGCGTTGCCGTCGAAGTCGAAGCGCCAGTAAGACCCGTGGCGCGTGATGTCGATGGCACGCAGTGTCTTCACCGGCGTGGGCGACTGGCAGCCAGCCGCACGGAAGGAGCTGAAGTCGTGCTCGCCCAGCAGAGTCGCGGCGGCGTCGCGCATGGCCTGGCCATCGAGCGGGCGGAACACCCAGCCACACAGGCCCTGCTCCAGCGCGGGACGCACGGGAGACTCCAGCACCAGAAAGCGGTAGCGCCGCCCGACTGCGCTGCCGCGCGCGTGGAAGCCGGATGGCACGGGCCGGCACCATTGCACGGCGATGTCGCGCGGCAGAAAGCGGTTGCCGCCGCGCACCCAGGAGACAGGGTCCCGGACCAGGCCCGTGTCCACATGCACGACCTGGTTCAGCGCGTGCACGCCGGCGTCGGTGCGCCCAGCACACACGGTCTTCACCGACTGCACGGCGAAGGCCGACAGGGCGGCCTCGAGCTGGTCCTGCACGGTGCGCCCATCGGACTGCGATTGCCAGCCGTGGTAGGCCTGACCGCGGTAACTGATGCCCAGCGCCAGGCGGCCCGGTTCGGGGCCGGCAGGCACCTGCGGGTCAGCCAAGCCGGTCGAGCATGCTCTGGGCCTTGGCACGCAGCGCACCGTCGGCCTTGGCGAGCACCTCTTCGAGCTGGTCGCGCGCGCCTTCGAGGTCGCCGATCTGGCGGAACGCTTCGGCCAGCTCGAGCTTGCGCGCCAGCGGGTCGCCGCCTGCCGCGGGTGGGTTGGCCAGCGGAATGCTGCCGAAATCGGGCACGGAGTCGTCCGACGCCGGCTCGATGCGGACCGTCTTGGTCTGCGTGACGCCGAAGTCGAGTTCGCCCAGATCGAAGTCGATGCCGCTGCGCGTGACGTGCGGCTCGGCCGGTGGCGCGGGCGGAGGCGGCGCGTCGGGCAGGATGAAGTCGAGCCCGGCGTCCTTGGCCTTGGGTGTCAGAGGGGGTGGGCCGGCCTTGGCGGGAACGACGGGCAGGTCCAGGTCCAGGTCGAGGTCGAGGTTGGGGCCGCTGATCGGGTCCAGCGTGGCGTCGGCCGCTGGCTGAAACTGCGATGCCGGGGGCGCTGGCGGCACGGAATGCGGGAGGGTCGACGCACCCAGCGCTTCCACCACCTTGCCGCCGCTGCCGCGGACCTCCTCGGGCGCGCCACCGGGCTGGTACAGGTCGTTGTCGGGGTCGATGGTGGCGCCCAAGGTCTGTGCCTTGCGCCAGTCGTCCCCATCGCCCTGGGTGAGGTTGTAGACCTGGGTGGCCAACAACTCGTAGCCCTTGGTGTCGCGCCGCTTGGCGTACACCTCCAGCAGCTTCGACCGTATGGCCATGCGCTCGGGATCGGCGCGCATCGCTTCCTTGAGGATTTCCTCGGCCTGCAGGTCGCGGCCATAGGCCAGGTAGACGTCGGCCTCGGCCACCGGGTCGACGTCGCCAATGGCGTCGAGCTGGCTCGGCGAGTAGCTCATCGACGACGGGGCGCCGACGACCGAGGACGGCGCCTCTTGCGTGTCGATGCGCTGGCCGCCGCTGGCGCCGAAGAACGAGTCGGGTTGCAGCCGGCTTTCCAGGAAGGAAGTCTCTCCAGCCGCTTTGCGCGAACGCTTGCGCAGCCGGTACAGGCCCAGGCCCGCCAGCAGGGCGACCAGCACGCCGGCGGCGGGCAGCAGCAGCGCGTTGTCCATCAACGAAGACACGAACCCGGGCTCGGGCACCGCCGGTGCGGCGGCAGGCGCAGGCTGGGCCGCCACGGTCGGCGCCGCGGGCGGCGTGGGTGCCGGCGCGGCGGCCACCACGGCCGGTGCGTTGCCAGGCGCCGCAGCCGGCGCATCGGCAGGCGCCGCGGCCGGCATTGGGGCCGGAGGCACCGGCATGGGCGCTGCGGCTGCCGGGGGTGCGGGCGGCGGTGCGACTGTCGGCGCAGTTGCGGGGGACCCCGCTGCGCTCTGCAGCTTCTTCAAGTCCTCGACGTTGCGCGACAGCTCTGCCAGGCGCGTCCTGGCGTCCTTGGGCGGCTCGGCCTGGTCCGCTGCTGGCGGCTTGACGGTGGGTTGCGACAGGGTCAGTTTGTCGGGCGCGGGCGCCGCCGCCTTGCGGTCGTCGACCTGGGCCTGAACCTGGCCTCTGTCCTGCCGGGCCGGCGCTTCGGCGGCCACCGTGCTGGTGCCAGACGCCAGACCTCGGCGGAAGGCCTCGAAGTCGGCACTCTGGGCCAGGATGAGTTGGCGGGCCTCTTGCGGGCCGACCTTGCCGACCACGTCGGCAGCCGGCACCGACAGCACCGACCCGCTCTTGAGCCGGTTCATGTTGTCCCCGGCAAAGGCCTGCGGATTGGACCGGAACAGCGACACCAGCATCTGGTCCAGCGATACGCCCGAGCGCTGGGTGCGCCCGGCGATGCGGCTGAGCGTGTCGCCATTGCGAACCTGGATCTGGTCCAGGCCTTCCGACTGACTGGTCGCGGCCACCGGTGCGGGTGCGGGTGCGGGTGAAGGCACCGCACCGTTGGCGGGCGGCCGGGCAGCAGGTGCCGCCACCATGGGCGCGGGGGCCGGCGCAGGGACCGGCGCAGGCAGCGGCCTCGCCGGAGCTGGCGCGGCAGGGGCCGGCGACAGCACGGGCGCCATGGCGGCCGCCGCGGCCTGGGCCACGCGCGAGCCCGGCGGGTCGAACAGCATCGTGTATTCGCGCACCAACCGGCCAGAAGCCCAGCTGGCTTCGAGAATCACGTCGACAAAGGGCTCGAGCACGGCACGATCGCTGGTCAGCCGCAGCACCGTCTTGCCGTCCGCACGCCGCTGCACCTGCACCTGCGTGGCCGCCAACACGGCGTTGTACTCGACGCCTGCCGCGCGGTAGGCGTCGGCCCCGGCCACGCGCAAGCGCAGCGAGGCGGCCTCTTCCGGCGTGATGCTGGTGACCTCGATCTCGGCCTTGAGCGTTTCACCCAGGGCCGACTGCACATTCAGCCTGCCCAGGCCCAACGCCCACGCCGGGGCACTCCACAGGAAGGCCGTGGCCACGGCCACCGCGGTGAGCGCAAAGCGCGCCGAGCTCATCGATCGATGATTCAAGACATGTCCCCCATGCGGCAGGCGCCGGCTTCGCGTGAAGCCTGCTGCCGCCACGTCACGCACCCAGCTCGCCGGCAGGATCGCCGGGCCCGAGCGCTGCGGAAATTGCAACAACATCAAGCATATAGGAGCGCATGCTCACGCAAAAGCTGATGAACCAGGCGGGAATGCCCGGTTTGCCCCACATCTCCACGCCTGTGGCGGGCGGGCAACGCGCCGGGTGACCAACCGCGTCAGTCGGCCAGCACGATGCGCAACATGCGCCGCAGCGGTTCGGCCGCGCCCCACAGCAACTGGTCGCCGATGGTGAAGGCCCCCAGGTACTGCGGCCCCATGGCCAGCTTGCGCACGCGGCCGACGGGGATGTCCATGGTGCCGGTCACCGCCACCGGCGTGAGCTGCTTGACCGTGGCTTCGCGCGTGTTGGGCACCAGCTTGGCCCACGGGTTGTCATTGGCGATCATCTGCTCGATGTCGGCCAGCGGCACGTCGCGGCGCAGCTTGATGGTCAGCGACTGGCTGTGGCAGCGCATGGCGCCCACGCGCACGCAGGTCGAGTCGATCGGCGTGGCTGCACTGCCGAAGCCCGGACCACGGCCGAGGATCTTGTTGGTCTCGGCGCCGCCCTTCCACTCTTCCAGGCTGGTGCCGTCGCCGCGGTCGCTGTCGATCCAGGGGATCAGGCTGCCGCCCAGCGGCACGCCGAAGTTCGCGATCTGCTCGGTCGGCAGGCCGCGCTGGGTGGCCGCCACCTGGCGGTCGATTTCCAGGATCGCGCTGGCCGGGTTGTCGAGCAAGGGCCGCACCGCCGCGTTGAGCGTGCCGTACTGCGTGAGCAGTTCGCGCATGTGCTGCGCGCCGCCGCCGCTGGCGGCCTGGTAGGTGGTGCAGGTCATCCACTCGACAAGGTCGGCCTTGAACAGCGCGCCCACACCCATCAGCATGCAGCTGACGGTGCAGTTGCCGCCGATGAAGTCGCGCACGCCGCGTGCCAGCGCCGACTGGATGACCGGCAGGTTCACCGGGTCCAGGATGATGACCGCGTCGTCATTCATGCGCAGCGTCTTGGCCGCGTCGATCCAGATGCCCTTCCAGCCCGCCGCGCGCAGTTGCGGATAGACCGCCTGGGTGTACTCACCGCCCTGCGCAGTGATGATGATGTCGCAGCGCTTGAGTGCCGAGATGTCGTGTGCATCGTGCAGACGGGTTTCGTTCTTGGCGTCGGCAGGTGCCGCTCCGCCGGCATTGGAGGTCGAGAAGAACATCGGCTCGATGAGCGCGAAATCGCCCTCGCTGCGCATGCGGTCCATCAGCACGGAGCCGACCATGCCGCGCCAGCCTACGAGTCCTGTGAGTGCCATTTGTTGGTCTGCCTTTGCTACTGTCCGAGGATGTCCTTGCCTGTCAGCGCCGCCACCACCGCGTCGCCCATCTGGCGCGTGCCCACGCGCTGCGTGCCGGGGCTCCAGATGTCGGCCGTGCGCAGCCCGGCCGACAGCACGGCCTGCACGGCGTGCTCGATGCGGTCGGCCGCGGCGGGCTGGTTGAGAGTGAAGCGCAGCATCATGGCAGCGCTGAGGATGGTTGCCAGCGGGTTGGCCAGGTCCTTTCCAGCAATGTCGGGCGCGCTGCCATGGCTGGGCTCGTACAGCCCCTTGTTGTCCTTGTCCAGCGACGCCGAGGGCAGCATGCCGATGGAGCCGGTGAGCATGGCGGCTTCGTCGCTGAGGATGTCGCCGAACATGTTGCCGGTGAAGATGACGTCGAAGGACTTGGGGGCCTTGACCAGCTGCATCGCCGCGTTGTCGACGTACATGTGCTGCAGCTCCACATCGGGGTACTGCGCATGCACTTCGGTGACCACGTCCTTCCAGAACTGGAAGGTCTCCAGCACGTTGGCCTTGTCGACGCTGGTCACGCGTTTGCTGCGCTTGCGCGCGGCCTGGAAGGCCACGTGGGCGATGCG
>Ga0209181_10006510_pt1 | contig 16343 bp, 12 predicted proteins | sample MAT05_FD_187208 | JGI IMG/M metagenome (GOLD analysis project Ga0209181, IMG submission 187208) | Freshwater microbial communities from Lake Fryxell liftoff mats and glacier meltwater in Antarctica - MAT-05 (SPAdes) (version 2) | ecosystem: Environmental > Aquatic > Freshwater > Ice > Liftoff... | reverse complement strand
TCCAGTATTGGCACCCGGACGACCTGTTGCCAGTTCCACCTTGATGATTTTGCCGCCCATTTTCATAATTCGTTGTTGCTCACGAAACCAGTTGTCGTAGGGAACCAGCTTGGTGAAATACGTGTTTTGCAACTCGCGCTGAGTGCGAATGCGGGTTTCGCTGGGAACGCAAGCTGTCACTTTAAACATACGCATGGATTTAATGCTCCTGGCTTTTAGAAAGGTCTACAAAAGGTAAGGTTTACAATGCTTTTCTAAGGTTTTGGAAGCTAGTAGTTTCATAGTGTTCTGTCAAGAAAATTTTGACGGGTCGAAGACCCTCAAAATTCAACTCCAACCAACCCCCCAGCTTTCAGCTACCCGTCAATTAATGATTGACAGACTATTAGGCAGGTAAGGTTCCTCTGGTGGACTACTAGGATGTGAAATAGGTGCGATCGGGTTTCATTTCCTTGACGGTCCTGAAATACCATCGTCACCCCATCTCAAATTGCTTCAATTACAGGTAATTTTCTTAAAAGTTGGGAGTCCGAAGCCAACACTAGACCGCTAAAGCCAGAGTGTGAACTGAGGGTTGGCAGCGACCTAGGCAATTAGGTCAGCGATATCACCTACCAGAACATAAACTAGCCTTCAATGAGCTAGCACTCGCTCCAGACTCTCCAAACCTTATGCACAAAACAGACCAGAATCTGCTTTTCGATCCAATCAACCCAAGCCTTAGCTCAAGCCAGAGGAAATATAGTCAAAGTAAACTCCCATCTCTTTACCAGCATCAGTGCCCACGAGGCTGGCGGTCACTTCTTTCATGGCTTGAATGGCTTGAACAGTGGCAGAGATAGGCACGCCTAGCGAGTTGTAGGTTTCTTTCAAGCCGTTGAGGACGCGCTCATCCAAGATGGATGGATCGCCTGCGAGCATGGCGTAGGTGGAGTAGCGGAGGTAGTAGTCCAAGTCACGGATACAGGCGGCATAGCGACGGGTGGTGTACATGTTGCCACCGGGACGAGTGATGTCAGAGTATAGCAAGGACTTAGCCACTGCTTCTTTGACGATCGCTGCTGCATTGGCGCTGATTGTGGTTGCTGCCCGAACCCGTAGCTCACCGGTTTGAAAATAGCCTTTCAGCTTTTCCAACGCAGAGGTGTCTAGATACTTGCCTTGAACATCAGAGGAATTAATAACCGAGGTAATTGCGTCTTGCATTGTTTTGCTTTCCTTAAAATAAATACGCACGTATGCACTGACTGAACCTAGAACCAAAAGCTAACAACATCCGGTTAGAACCCGCATTGCTCTTGCTCCTGTCTCAGGTCTTACTGCATGGCACCGATGACATAATCGAAGTAAGCGCCAGCTTCAGAAGCATCTTCCCCAGACATCAAAGACGTGGAGACATCCTTCATAGCGCGAATACCCTGAGCTACGGCTTCAATGGGGGTGCCCAAAGACTTGTACATTTCACGAACGCCCACGATACCAATTTCTTCGATGGGAGTCACATCACCTGCAACCACTCCATAGGTTACGAGGCGGAGGTAGTAGTCCAAGTCCCGCAGGCAGGTTGCTGTCATTTCTTGACCGTAGGCGTTGCCACCGGGAGACACGACATCAGGACGGCGCTGGAACAATTGTTCGCCAGCTTGCTTCACGATGCGTTCGCGAGAATCGGTCAAAACTTGAGCCACACGCAAACGGCGCTCACCAGATGTAACAAAGGATTTAATGCGATCGAGTTCACCGGGACTCAAATAGCGAGCCTCAGCGTCGGCATTCACGATTGACTTCGTGACAACACTCATAGAAAATTCCTCCAAAAAAGATTTGACTAAAAATTGCGTAGATGGGGATTCCCCGTTCCGCTCATAAGCTCTTTATTACCCTATAAGCTTTTCACCCTCTGATAAAGCAATTGCTTACTAAAGTTATTGAAAAGCTGAAAGCTGCAAAATCCCCACTTTTACAGGCAGGGACAGGGTGTAGTAGTCCTACTGCGGATCTATCACAACATATCTTCCGCAAATATTCTGCGGCATGGGGTTCACACTCTGAGACTGCTCTTAACAGTTTGTAATATTACCCCTCATCTTCTGGGGTGCTTTCTAGCTCTACAGGGGTGATGTGACTCCGATCGGCGGCGCGCTGTCCTCCCCAGCGGGTCACGATTTTGTCGTCGTATTCGTCGGCAAATTTCACTACAGTAACCACTGAGGTTTTGAGTTCTTGCCGATCGCAACTCGACCCCACCAGGCTATGCTCAAACACAATGTGGTCTTCATCATCGATCGCAAATCGCCCAAAATAGAGGCTGTCATTCTCCCTTAGCAAGTAATACATCAGGTCTGGACTGACTTCAATATCAGTGACAACCCACGATCGGGTGACGATGATGGCTTCGTTTTCTCCCCAAGGAATGACTTCTGTGTAAGCAACGGCAGAACCAAAATTGATCACGAAGACCGGTTCTTCAGCCTCGTAACTCATCACAGCGTCTTCAAATAGCTCCACCATCCAGGGAGAAATTTTTTCGTAGCAGGCTTGCTGGGTTGGGGTTTGAAATTGCATGGCTCCTCGCTCCTGACTCCTGAGTTCATCGCTTTAACTGTAAATCTTAAGGGACTAATGAGTTTCTAGATAATGCAGTTGTCATGGGGAGCATCTCACTTTTGCAACCCTCACCCTAAATCCCTCTCCCATGTGGGGAGAGGGGATCTTGCTCCCCTTCTCTCCTCTTGGGAGAAGGGGCTGGGGGATGAGGGGGTTTTGGCGTATCCTCTACAAAACTGAGATGCTCCCGTTGTCATGTTTGAGGAGGATGAGGTGCGATCGGGGTTTACCTGTAAAAAAGGCTCGCTGAATGGGTGCATCCCAGTTTTGCAACCGCCCGATTCCGCCCTCATCCCCAACCCTTCTCCCTAGGGAGAAGGGAGCCGGAATTCAAAGTCCTTCTCCTTAGGGAGAGGGATTTAGGGTGAGGGCGGATCGGAGATCTGCAAAAGTGAGATGTACCCCGCTGAATCATATCAATCAGGACTTACGCACTAGATTGTAAAACCTAGCTTGTGAAACAAGGGGTTTAAGCCCCTTGTCAGCGTAAAATTGGCTGACTGCGTAAGTCCCAGTCACTGCCAAAACAATCTTGCTCTACACAGTTCTTAATAAACAAACTCAGGATTACCGAAACGTTCTAATCTAAAAGCTGAGTTAGGCAAAAACTTTAAGTATTTATTATTAGTAGGAGCTTTTAAGTCCAATGGGTGTTAAAGCAAGTGGTGGAAGTTCAGTTGCTCGTCCGCAACTTTATCAAACTGTCCCTGTTGCAACCATTTCTCAGGCTGAACAGCAAGACCGCTTTTTAGGGCGGGGAGAACTGAGTGAGCTATCTGGCTACTTCAGTTCTGGTTTGAAAAGAATCGAAATTTCAGAAATACTCACTAAAAATTCCGAGATTATTGTCTCCCGTGCCGCTAACCGCATTTTTGTAGGCGGGTCACCGATGGCGTTTCTGGAGAAACCCAGAGAACCCGTGCTGGCGACGGTTGGGGCTGGTTCTGAGATGAATGTGAGAGAGGGCATGAAACTCGGCACCGTCACCTATGTTGAGAGTGGCGGCGGGTTTCTCGAAGGGCTACGATCGCTCTTTAGTGCGACAGGTGGCGGCCCCGTTCCATCTGGGTTCAGACCCATCAACGTGGCGCGTTATGGTCCCGGCAACATGCAAAAGTCTCTGCGAGACTTAAGCTGGTTTCTGCGCTATATCACCTACGGCATTGTGGCGGGCGACCCCAACATCATTTCAGTGAATGTGCGCGGTCTACGGGAAATTATCGAAAATGCTTGCTCCAGCGTGGCGACGATCGTGGCCATTCAGGAAATGCGGCAGGCAGCTTTGGGCTACTTCAAGCGGGATGTGGAAGCGGCAGGCATTGTTGATCAGTACTTCGATGTTTTGCTGACGGAATTTAAGGCTCCCACTCCCTCAGATAAGCTGCGCCAACGGGCCTCTGGCGATCAGCAAGGGTTGCAGTTGCCTCAGACTTACTTCAACAGTGCCGAGCGCCGACCGAAGTATGCCATGAAGCCAGGGCTATCCTCCACAGAAAAACAAGATGTGGTGAAAGCAGCCTACCGTCAGGTGTTTGAGCGGGATATTACCCGTGCCTATTCCCTGTCTGTGTCTGACTTGGAATCCAAGGTCAAGAATAGCGAAATTTCGATGCGGGAATTTGTTCGCCGCTTAGGAAAATCGCCGCTCTACCGCAAAAATTTCTACCAGCCTTATATCAACTCTCGCGCTCTGGAACTGGCGTTTCGCCACTTCCTAGGTCGTGGTCCCAGTTCTCGGGAAGAGGTGCAGACCTATTTCTCGATCGTTTCCAAGGGCGGACTTCCCGCGCTAGTTGATGCTTTGGTAGATTCCAGGGAATACTCTGACTACTTTGGTGAAGAGACGGTTCCCTATCTGCGCGGTTTGGGTCAGGAAGCCCAGGAGTGTCGGAACTGGGGGCCCCAGCAAGACCTGTTTAACTACAGTGCCCCGTTCCGTAAGGTGCCCCAATTCCTCACGACCTTTGCGGATTACGATCGCCCCCTGCCTGACCAACATCCCTACGGCTCTGGGAATGACCCGTTGGAAATTCAGTTTGGGGCCATTTTCCCGAAAGAAACCCGCAATCCCAGCGCCAGTCCGGCTCCCTTTGGCAAAGATACCCGCCGCATCCTGATCAATCGCGGGCCAGGCATCAACAACCAACTCAGCAACCCAGGCGCACGGGGAATTGCCCCCAGCAGTCTTGGACCCAAGGTCTTCAAACTAGACCAACTGCCGAGTTTCACGGGGTTGACCAGCGGCAGAGTTAAGACCTCTACCAAGGGCATCAGCGTCAAGTTCTCTGAGAGCAGCACCCAAGCGGTGATCCGGGCGGCCTATTTGCAAGTGTTTGGGCGGGATGTCTATGAAGGGCAACGCCTGAAAGTGTCAGAAATCAAGCTGGAAAATGGCGAAATCCCAGTCCGGGAGTTTGTGCGGCAGTTGGCAAAGTCTGATCTGTTCCGCAAGCTCTACTGGTCTTCGCTGTATGTCACGAAGGCGATCGAATACATTCACCGTCGGCTGTTGGGTCGTCCCACCTACGGTCGTCAGGAAATCAACAAATACTTTGATATTTGTGCCAAAAAAGGCTTCTACGCCCTGATTGATGCCATTCTCGACAGCCAAGAATACAACGACACCTTCAACGAAGACACCGTTCCCTACGAGCGCTATCTCACTCCCCAGGGACTGTCCCTGAGAATGGTGCGACTGGGCAGCATTGGCGACACAGGCACCAAGGTGGCAACCCAGGAAGTCCCTCGCTTTATTGAATTGGGGCAAGTCAAGGATGGACGGACGGAACCAGATATCCAGTCTCGCATTGCCCAAGGGGTCAGCAAGCAGCGGGAACAAACTCGCCTGTTTAAGCTCATCAGCACTGACGACAAAACTCTAGTGCAAACGGTGATTCGGGCTACCTATCGCCAAATCTTTGAGCGAGATGTGGAACCCTACGTCATCAAGAATGAGTTTACCTCCCTGGAAAGCAAGCTGAGAAACGGCGAAATCAACTTGAAGGAGTTCGTGGAAGCTTTGGGTGGCTCCACGCTTTACATCAAGGAGTTTTACACGCCCCATCCCAACACCAAGGTGATTGAATTGGGCACGAAGCATTTTCTGGGCCGCGCTCCCCAGAATCAGGCAGAAATTCGCAAATACAATCAGTTGCTGGCAACAGGCGGGATTCGGGCGTTTGTGGGCGCAATAGTCAACAGTCCAGAGTATGCCCAACTGTTTGGTGAGGATACGGTTCCCTACCGCCGCTTCCCCACGCTGCCTGCTGCGAATTTCCCCAACACTGAGCGGCTATACAACAAGCTGACGAAGCAGAATGATGAACTGGTTGTGCCCAGCTTTGAGCCTGTGAAGTCGCGGATGAATGCCACCCAAATGCCGCTGATGGGCAAGGCAATGGCTGACCTGTCCTTGGCTTCTCGTCAGATGGACATGAGCAAGCCCCTGTTTCTTGAGTTGGGCCGATCGTTTGCCAATGGCAATGGGCAATCCGTGGAAGTTGGGGTAGGCACTAGCCGCCGCAAACCTGCCCGGATCTACCGCATGAATCCAGGGATGACCTTGGGTGAAATTGAGTTGCTATTCAACGCGCTCTATTGTCAAGTCATGGATGTGTTCAGCGGTCAGGTTCCGGCTCAGTTCCGTCGCTCTGACTTAGAGAGCAAGCTGCGAAACAGTGAAATCTCGGTGCGGGAGTTCGTTAGAACCCTTGCCAGTTCAGACATCTACCGTCGTCGCTTCTACACGCCTTACCCTAATACCAAGGTAATTGAGTTCCTCTTCCGGCATCTCCTGGGTCGCGCTCCGGCCACCCAAGCTGAGATTCGCCAGTACAACAAACTCTTGGCTGATGGAGGATTGAAGGCAGCGGTGGACACAATGGTGGAAAGCCCCGAATATGCCCGCTACTTTGGTGAGGATGTTGTGCCTTACAAGCGGTTTCCGACGTTGCCAGCCGGGAATTATCTGGGCAGCATCAAGGCAGATGCTGACTTGGTGAAGCAATCCTGGTCTGATCTATCTCCCTCCTCTCTCACAGGTGGTTTGAGCTAGGTCTAAGTGGTTTTGTAGAAATAGTTTGAGCAGGTAAACAAGGGGCTGAGGCTCCTTGTTTATTTTTTGGAAGGTTTATTAATAGTTGACGATCGCCCCTCAGTCTGCACTAGTGTTCTGTCAAGAAAATTTTGAGGGGTCGAAGACCCTCAAAATTCAACTCCAACTAACCTCCTGGCTTTCAGCTACCCGTCAATTAATGATTGACAGACTACTAGGCTGGGGGGTATTTTGAACGACAGTTTTGGGAGGGCGAAGTGAGTTATGGCAGAATCCGCTGTTATTTGCCTTGGGGAAATGCTGATTGATGAGTTGGCTGACCAACCAGGGAAACGGCTAGAACAGGTGGAGTCTTGGACAGCCCAACCTGGTGGGGCACCCGCCAATGTGGCCTGTGCCTTGGTGAAGTTGGGAACATCGGCGGCGTTTATCGGATGTGTTGGGCAGGATGCGCTGGGCGATCGGCTCGTGGAACTTTTGCGATCGGTGGGAGTGGACGACTGCGGGGTGCAGCGATCGGCCCAACCTACCCGGCGAGTGTATGTTCTGCGATCTGAGACGGGCGATCGAACCTTTGCTGGCTTTAGTGACCCCGATCCCGCTGCGTTTGCCGATACTCAACTCTTGGCTGAGCAGATTCCGACTACCCTGTTTGCCCACGCTCAATTTTTGGTATTGGGAACGCTGGGTTTGGCCTACCCCGAAACACGGCGATCGATAGAACGAGCAATCGCCCTAGCCAAACAACATGGCATGAAAATTTTTGTGGATGTCAATTGGCGATCGATGTTTTGGCTTGACCCAGATGCTGCCTTGTCCTTGGTGCGCGGGGTCGTCAACCAAGCAGATTTTCTGAAACTCACAGATGTTGAAGCAGAGTGGCTATTGGGTAACACCGATCCAGCAACGATCGCCGCCTCTTTGGGGGCAGTGCAGGGGGTAATGGTCACCGCTGGCGATCGAGGCAGCGCCTATTGGTTTCAAGGTACTGCGGGGACTGTACCTGCCTTTTCAGTACCTGTGCAAGATACGACTGGGGCTGGAGATGCTTTTACCGCTGGAATCTTGCATCAGCTCGTTCAGCGGGGACTAGAGAGGCTACACGAGCCAGAGGTAGCACGGGAGATCGTCCGTTTTGCCAGTGCGGTGGGAGCGCTAGCGGTGATGCAGCAGGGGGCGATCGTCGCCCAGCCTACCCTTACAAAAGTCATAGGATTTCTGAATTCCTTCAACCAAACTGATTTACCCTGAGGTTGAATTGCTACCGGTAATGCCTTTTCGTAAAGGGCAAGGGAAAATGGAGCAGAAGGGGTCTCAAGCGAACCGAAATACAACGATGAAACTTTACTTAATTTGTCCGAGTTGTGGGTCTGATGACATCATGAAAAACAGGACAACTCGCCGGGGCAAACAAAACCACAAATGCCGAGACTATGGTCGTCAATTCGTCGAAAATCCCCAGTGGAAACCCAAAGATAAAGATACCAGTGCTCTGATTGATCGATTATTGCTAGAACGGATTCCTTTAGCAGGGATTGCCAGAATCCTGAAGCTGTCGGAAAATTGGTTGCAACAATACGTGAATGAGCGCTATGAGCAGGTGCCTCAACGCGCCTAGTGTTCTGTTAAGAAAATTTTGAGGGGTCGAAGACCCTCAAAATTTAACTCCAACTAACCTCCCAGCTTTCAGCTACCCGTCAATTAATGATTGACAGACTACTAGGTATTGCCCAAAACGACGGCTCGATTAGTTGTCCAGATGGATGAGTTGTGGTCATTTGTGGATCACAAAGGGAACAAACAATGGGTTTGGTTAGCGATGGATGTGGCGACCCGCGAAATCATCGGGTGCCCTATCGGAGACCGTTCTAAGCGATCGGCACAAGCCCTGTGGAATTCTCTTCCCCGACGCTATCTAACAAGCCTTTGAGTTGAAGGAATGCTTCATCTTGATGAGATGCCAAGCGTTCCGTTATGAGAGTTGGCAAGGCGAAACCTGGATTGAAAAGAGGTGGAAAACTATAGATTCAGACACCTGTGATACCACTGCTAAGTCTGAATGTGGTTAATACTCTCTTAGTAGCATCTGAGGATAAAATTCACCGCGACCTATTTTACTTGGCTAATCTTTATTGCAGCCGCTGTCTTAGAAGTCGGGGGTGATGCGGTTATTCGTAAGGGCTTAGCTGGAAGCAATCTAGTTCTCATTGGTTCAGGCTTTCTCATGTTAGGCTGCTACGGCTTAGTCGTTAACTTAGTGAAGTGGGACTTTTCTAAGCTCATGGGAGTCTATGTTGCCCTCTTTGCTCTAGTCAGCGTTTTGTGGGGACGCTTCATTTTTAAGGAAAATCTACCCACTTCCACCTGGGTCGGTTTGGCGGTCATTATTGCAGGGGGACTGATTATCCAAGCGGGTCACAAATGAGTGAACTGGATGGTTGCAGTGGCTAAATAATGAACGCAGAAGATTTTCAGCAAGGGGGATCTTTTGCCAGTGCAGCGGTAAAACCTTCCTCTGAAATCTCCGAAAGCGGTTACCGCTGATTCTTTGCCCATAGCGATCCACACGGGACTTACGCAGTCAGAATTTAAAGTGAGAGAATCTGACACAAATAAGGGGCTTAAACCCGTTGCTACACAAGTCTGTTAAATCAATACTTCAGATAGTTTTTGTGGAGGTTCTGGAAACCCTATGTGCAGTCAGTATAGACCCTTACCCTAAATCCCTCTCCCCTTTTGGGAGAGGGACTTCAATCCGGCTCCCCTTCTCCCGTTCTGGGAGAAGGGGTTGGGGATGAGGGCTAGCTACCGCAAAAATGTCCGAACTATTGTTAAACAAGTTTTTGCGTAAGTCCGATCGACAAAGGGATCGAATCCCACTAGAAAAGGTCAAAGCGTAACCGTGTAAGCATCGCGGATACCGGACACCTGGGTGATTTCAGCTAAGATGCCTTCTGGCAGAGGGTCATCAATGCTTATCACCATCACCGCATCACCGCGCACAATCTTGCGCCCTACTTGCATACTGGCGATGTTGACGTTGAAATTGCCCAGCAACGAGCCGATGTTGCCAATGATGCCTGGCATGTCGCGGTGCAGGGTAAACAGCATATAGCGGCTGGGTGGCACGTTGATGGGGAAATCATTGAGGCTGGTAATGCGAATTTCGCCGTCTCCCAGCAAGGCTCCGGTGACGGAATGTTCTCCCAGGGTGCCCTTGGCTAAGAGGTGGAGCGAACCCGTGTAGTCGCGGTTAGAAGCATCCCGCGTTTCAATGACCCGAATGCCGCGCTCCTTGGCCTCAATGCTGGCGTTCACATAGTTGACTCGCTCTTGCAAGGCATTGAAGAGTAAGCCTTTCAATGCGGCCACTACAACAGGCTGGCTTTCGTTAGTTGCTAATTCTCCCTGTAAGCGGATGTTCAGGCACTCAATGCGTCCGCCTGCCAATTGCCCCACCAAATTACCTAGGGTTTCTGCTAGTTGCAGGTAGGGACGGAGTTTTTCCAGTAGCTCAGGGCGCAATCCGGGAATATTGACGGCCGATCGCGCGGGTAGCCCCAGCAGCACATCGCGGATTTGTTCTGCCACATCGATCGCCACATTCACCTGTGCTTCTTCTGTGGAGGCTCCCAAGTGGGGCGTTAAGATGACTTCTTTCGACAACGATCGCAGGGGCGAGGAGTCTTCCAAGGGTTCTGTTTCATACACATCCAAAGCGGCTCCGGCGATCGTCTTTGCTTGGATGGCTGCTGCCAATGCCGCCTCATCGATGATGCCACCTCTGGCACAGTTAATAATGCGGGTCGTTGGCTTCATCTTGCTCAGAGCTTCAGCATTGATGAGGTGAGCCGTTTCTGGAGTTTTGGGCAAATGCAAGGTAATGTAATCTGCTTCCCGGAACAACAAATCCAATTCCACCAAGCGACATCCCAACTGGTCGGCCCGCTCAGTGGAGACAAAGGGATCGTAGGCAAGCAATCTCATACCCATTGCCCTAGCGACGGTGGCAACGTGGGCACCAATTTTGCCCAACCCAATGATCCCCAGCGATTTTTTGTAAATCTCCACACCCGTGAAGCTTTTGCGATCCCACTTACCACTTTTCAAGGACTGATTGGCATCGGGAATGTATCGAGACAGTGCCATCATCATCGCTAACGTATGCTCAGCAGCGGCGATCGTGTTGCCCTCTGGGGAGTTAACAACAATAATGCCTTTGCGGGTGGCGGCTGGCACGTCTACGTTATCCACGCCCACGCCTGCTCTGCCAATGATTTTCAATTGGTTGCCAGCGGCAATCACGTCTGCGGTCACTCGTGTTCCAGAGCGAATCATCAGTGCGTCGTAGTCTGAAATGATATGCAGCAGTTCTTCAGGTGGCAGTCCAATTTTGATGTCTACCTGAGCAACTTGGGAAAGAATATCAATTCCAACTTGGTCGATGGGATCAGAAACAAGAACCTTTGACATGATCAACGAGTGTAGGGGTGCGGCACCGAGACGGGACTTGCAAATGGGTATCAAGAATACACATTGCCAATACAAAATGTAATTCTAGATGCAAAATGTACCCAAAGGAACGATCGCTTAAAAGTTTTCGCATTTACTGGATTTCTCGATGTAACCAACAAGCCCTGTCACGTTTGCCTTATAAAGAGAAAGCTACTCGCTACAACAGACTCAGAATTGACCAGGAAATAAGACTGAAATCAGAGACATCAACCATGCAGAATCAGGTTAGTGCGGGAAATCCTTTTTTGATGCTGGACTATGAACCCGCATTTGAGTCATTGGGGCCCGACTATTTCGATGTGGTAACGGCGGCTGAATTCCCGACTCACATTTTGCGCTTTCGCAATGATCCCCAATTGCGGCAACTGGGGCTAGATCCAGCGGCAGTGACGGATGAACATTTTATTGAAGCCTTTGGCAAGTTTGAAAGTGTCCATCCCTTTTTGGCGATGCGCTACCACGGCTACCAATTTGGTGAATATAACCCCAATTTGGGCGATGGGCGAGGATTTCTCTACGGGCAGGTGCGTGGGGCCGATCGCGAACTCTATGACTTTGGCACCAAAGGTTCAGGAACTACTCCCTATTCCCGCAGTGGCGATGGCCGGTTGACGCTAAAGGGCGGGGTGCGGGAGGTGCTGGCAGCGGAAGCACTCTATGCCTTGGGCGTAAAAACCTCCCGCTGTCTGAGCCTGATTGAAACCGGGGATCAACTCTGGCGGGGCGATGAGCCGTCTCCCACTCGGTCTTCGGTGATGATTCGGGTTAACCGCTCTCACATTCGCTTTGGCACCTTTGAGCGGCTGTACCATTTGCAACGCAAAGACTTAATCCATAAGCTGCTGGATCATGTCATTCAGGTTTACTATCCTCACTTGCTGGGAGAACCCGATCGCTACGCCCTCTTCTATGCAGAACTCGTGCAACGGGTTGCAGAGTTGGTGGCACAGTGGATGTCGGTGGGTTTTTGTCACGCCGTACTCAATACGGACAATATGTCGATCACGGGGGAAAGCTTCGACTACGGCCCCTACGCCTTTATCAATACCTTTGATCCCCAATTTACTGCTGCCTATTTTGACTACTATCGGCGCTACAGTTACGGCAATCAGCCAGAGGTGTGTCACTGGAATCTGACGATGCTCCAACGTCCTTTGGCGGAGGCGATCGACCTAGGTGACATGGAGGCGGGATTGGCCCAGTACCATGCCCATTATGTGGCGACTTACACGCAGCGCATGGTGAACAAATTGGGCTTTGCCACACTGCCACTGGAGCAGGCGGAGGTGTTGGTGCGATTAACCGTGCAATTGCTACAAGCGTCTCAGGTGGGATATCACGAATTTTTCACTGAGTTAACCCAGCAGTTTGAACCAGAGTGGCAAGGGGAGGAGCGACGAATTTTTGGGCATGTGACGATCGCTGACCCCCTATTCCATTCATCAGATGCATTGCTCAATGTGCTAAGCCAATGGCGACAGGCGTATCATCAGGCGCTATGCAGTGTTCCCTATACAGAACTGGCATCGATCGCCCACCGCCTCACCCAACACAACCCTGTTACCCCGTTGCTGCGTCCTGAAATTGAAGCTGTGTGGGACTCGATCGCCCAAAAAGACGATTGGCAGCCATTTCAGGAGTTGTTGAAAAAGGGGTAGTCACCTGAGATTATCTCAGATCCCTTGGGCAGGAGGGTAAACCACAGCGCGAAGCAAGTCAGCGACCGACCAAACGTGGTCAGTCAAGCCGATCGCCATCGCCAGAGTGCGGAGTTGAAAGCGTTGCTTGCCTTGAGGGAGAGGGAGGCGTTGACGCAAACTACGATGAGGACGCACCCAATTGTAGACACAAGCAGACCACCAAGCGAAGGCATGACGCTTTGGGGACGGTGGGCAAAGGCGAGAGAGCGACGAACCTGGTGGGGATTCATGCGGCGGGCTGTGGCATTAAAGCGTTCCACAGCAAAGGTATTAGGTTGGGTGTAACCCAGTTCCGCGCTTGCCTTGATGAATGCGCTTCCAACTGCCATGGGCTTTCATCGTTTCCACCCTCATCAGGCGTTTACCTGAGTGTCGTTTGATGACCTGAGCCTGAGCGAGGGTGCGGTGGATGCGGTAACGGGGGTTAGGGACGCGTCCTGTGGAACCTTGACGGGGGGGAAGTAGGCAATGCCAAAGATGGCAGGAAACAAGCTACTGTAGCTGGCTGCTCCATCGGTCATCAACCGTAAATCTTGGGGATTGGCGAGTCGCCCAGCACTGTGACGCATCAAGTCCTCAAACAAGGACTCGTTGCGTTCTCCGACTTCGAGTTGGACGATAAACTTGCTGTGAGCATCAATACTGAGGGCATCCCAGTGTTGATGGCTCTTCGACTCGACATAGCCGTGGCGCTCGTCAATTTCCAGTGTCCGGGTGGTTAAGTTGTGCGCCTGAACCTGATGAAAGGCTTGGGCATGACGACCACTCCGCAGCGCAAGTCGGCGCACGGTGTCTCAAAGGCTGCGAGTCAGTCGCGCTGTTCCTTTAATCGAGGTGCCTTCAGCTAATTGCTCAGCAATCGCAATCGCTCTGGCTTCGGGAATTTTGACGTTCCATAACCCACTCTGCTTGCGTTCGCTGAACTCATGACCACATTTGCGACAGCGTAAGTAGCGGATCTCGTCAACTCCGTAGGTCTTGCGAACCACTAAGTTGGCTTTGCCTATCTCGCCATAAAGCTCGCACTCGCTGTTGACACGGGCTAATCTATCTATAGAACCTATTTGACATCTTTGGTGAAAGCGTTGCGGCTAGGGCATTTCAGCGAAAGTAGTCAATTTGCCGAAATCCTCTTCTGCTAAGGGTTATAGGTTAGATCTCAAATGGGTTCTATAGGAGGTCGGGTGATTCGGTTCATCTTGGGGGATCTTTTGATAACAACCCCATTAGACCCCTTTTTTGCTGGTCTATGATAATCTCACCGTTCTACTTAGACCTCTGAACTCTATGTAAATTCGACTTAGAGTAATGACAGCAATGATTGTCCTCGTGGTTACCTCGTAGAATTTAGGTAGGTGCATCGACGGGCTACCTGTCCCTATCTGATTGTTTTCCAGTATGAGCTATTGCTTAAACCCCGATTGCCAAAAGCCTCAGAACCTCACTCAGTCTAACTTTTGCCAGAGTTGTGGGTCAAAGTTGCTGTTGAAAGACCGCTATCGAGCGCTGCAACCGATCGGAGAAGGAGGATTTGGTAGAACATTTTTGTCAATAGACGAACATCGCCTCAAAACCCGTTGTGTCATCAAACAGTTTTTGCCCCAAGCAAAGGGAAGTGGCACATTGAAGCAGTCGGCAATGGACAAGGCCATTCGACTGTTCAATCAGGAAGCCGTACGACTAGATGAACTGGGCGAGCATCCTCAAATCCCCACCTTACTTGCCTACTTTGAGCAAGACAATCGACTGTATCTAGTGCAGCAGTTCATTGAGGGCAAAAACCTACTCCAAGAACTACAACAGCAGGGACTATTTGACGAGCAAAAAATCCGAGAACTACTCGCCGACCTGTTACCCGTATTGCAATTTGTCCACGATCGCCAAGTCATTCATCGAGACATCAAACCTGGCAACATTCTTCGTCGTCAGCAAGATAATAAATTTATTCTGATTGATTTTGGCGTTGCCAAATTATTATCTACAGATGATTCCCTCGCTAAACCTGGCACCAAAATTGGTACAGAAGGGTACGCTCCTATCGAACAATGGCGAGGAGGCAAAGCCTATCCAGCCAGCGACCTCTACAGCTTAGGAGCAACCTGCCTATACCTCCTCACTCGCGTCAAACCAGATAGCCTCTACGATCCCCTAACCGGGCGATGGTTATGGCGGGATCACCTCACTCAACGGGGCTTGATTCTGAGTGAACGCCTAGGACAAGTCCTCGATCGCTTGTTACGCGATGCCGTCACAGAACGTTACCAATCCGCTGATGCCGTCCTCCGAGACCTGAATCTCACTGCCTCCCCCACTAGACCTCCAACAGTTCCCACGCTTTCCTCTGCCTCAGCACCCATCATCGCTGCGGGCAGCCCGAAAACCCAAGCACAGAACTGGCGCTCCGCTAGTACCCTAATTGGGCACACCGATCGAGTCCGATCGGTTGCCATTAGCCCTGGCGGACAAATTCTGATTAGCGGTAGCACAGACAAAACCATTAAACTTTGGCGTATTGAAAATGGAGAATTGTTACGAACAATGACTGGACACACTGGCCCAGTCCATGCCGTAGCCGTTAATCCTAGAGGTCGCATTCTAGTAAGTGCCAGCGCTGACAAAACCGTCAAGCTTTGGCGCTTAGGGACTGGAGAATTGCTCCACACACTGACCCAGCACACAAATTGGGTCAACACCCTTGCCATTAGCCCAGATGGAAATACTCTTGCCAGCGGTAGCGAAGACAAAACCATTAAACTTTGGAACTTGGAACAGGGCACACTACTACGAACCTTAGCTGGACATACAGGAGCAGTCCAGTCTCTAGTGTTTAGTCCTGACAACCAAACCCTAATTAGCGGCAGTAGTGATAAAACCGTAAAACTATGGCGATCGGAAAACGGCGAATTGCTAAATACCCTTGCCCGCCACTCCGGTCGCGTCAACTCCATCGCCATCAGTCCCAATGGACAAATTCTTGCCACTGGTAGTGAAGACAGCACCATCAAACTCTGGCACTTCGGCACGGGGCAATTATTTCAAACCTTGACCGAACACACCGACGCTATCTTTTCGATCGCCATCAGCCCCGACAGCCAAACCCTCATTAGTGGCAGCAGCGATAAAACCGTTAACCTCTGGAACCTCAATACAGGTCAACTACAATGCACCTTATCCGGTCATAGCTGGTGGGTCACCTCAGTTGCCATTAGTCCAAACGGACAGACAATCGCCAGCGGTAGTGCAGATAAAATAATTCAACTCTGGAAAGCCACCCTCTAAACCCGCTGAAATCATCAAATTCACAAGGATTTCAGGCAGATTCAAGAAAATCTTCCGAGATTGTTGACAGTCAAGCTTAGGTTCGTTATATTGGTCAAGCGGACAAAGAGCGAGAGCGACCGAGACCGCGACCGAACCTCGAAAAAAGAATAGTTTGAAAGCCAGAGATAATAACCTCGTCAATAGAT
>Ga0209181_10006508_pt1 | contig 16347 bp, 19 predicted proteins | sample MAT05_FD_187208 | JGI IMG/M metagenome (GOLD analysis project Ga0209181, IMG submission 187208) | Freshwater microbial communities from Lake Fryxell liftoff mats and glacier meltwater in Antarctica - MAT-05 (SPAdes) (version 2) | ecosystem: Environmental > Aquatic > Freshwater > Ice > Liftoff... | reverse complement strand
ACGTGTGCGGTTATGGAAGTTTGAGTATGTTTGCTCTGATATCACCCAATAAAATTCAGTTGCCCGCAGGAGCCGTGGTTCGGTTGCCTGCAACTTGGCAAGACTATCAGACATTGTGTCAGCAACGAGGTGATGGCTCAATTCCCCGCATCAAGTATCGTTCTGGAGAGATTCTGTTAATGTCACCAATGCCAAAACATGGACGGGATGCTCATTTGATTGCCAATGTGATTACAACACTACTCGACCATACGGAGCGTGAGTATGATGCCTTTACACCCGTCACAATGGAACTGCCCGATGAAAGTGGCATTGAACCTGACTATTGCTTTTATATTGAGCATTGGCAAGCGGTTTCTGGTAAAGAGCGAATTGATTGGCAGACTGATCCACCGCCAGATTTGGTGCTGGAAATTGATGTGACGAGTTATTCAGATGTGAATGATTACCTACCCTATCGAGTGCCAGAGGTCTGGCTATTTCGTAAAAACCAGTTGTTGGTTTACCAGTTGCACGGTGCAGAATATTTGCTGCAACCAAAAAGCCAGTATTTTCCAGCTATCAACCTTCAGAATGTTATTGCCCGATGCCTTCAAGTTGCTTATGATCGCAATACCAGTGCTGCCATTCGAGAACTTAAACAGCGATTGGAAGAGGGATTGGAGTAAACAACAGTCGGCTTATTCGGCTGTGCCACGCATGTCTTTAATCCGAGCGATCGCGGCTGCAAATTCCACCTGTTGCCGCTCGACTTGCTTCTCCTTTTTAGGATTCGGTCGCCAATAGCCGCGATCGCCCATTGGGTGCAATTAGATTTCGCTTCACCCAAACGCTTATAGGTCAAAACTCCAACATCCCCACGAGCGCTTTCGTCTATCCGCTGCATTTGAATGATGAGGGCTGTCCCATGAGGATTGATAAACTATGTAGGTACGCAAGTGAAAAGTGAGGACTTATGCTTAAAGACCTTCTAGTGATTAGTGCATCGCCTGAAATTATGGGCGGCACCCCAGTTTTTGCTGGCACTAGAGTTCCTGTAGAAACGCTTTTGGACTATCTCAAAGCCGGAGAGTCCATTAATGATTTTTTAGATGGATTTCCGACTGTAACTAAAGAGCAGGTTATTGCCTTACTCGAAGAGGCTGGAAAACAGCTTGTTGCTAGGGTGGCATAGGATGAAACTTCTGCTGAATGAGTGTATTGACCGGAAGCTTGCGAGGGAGTTTGCTGGTTATGAGGTGAAAACGGTTCCACAAATGGGATGGGCGGGAATGAAAAATGGTCAACTGCTTGCCCTTGCAGAAGTAGAGTTTGATGTTTTCATTACCGTCGATCGCAACCTCTCGTTCCAACAAAATTTGCCACAGTTTGATATCGCAGTCATTGTCTTACAAGCAGCATCCAATCGCTTCGCTGATCTCAAGTCTTTAGTTCCAAATATCCTAGCGATTTTAGATACAGCTACTAAAGATCAAGCGACATTGGTTAGTGCATAAAAACTATGATCGGGCGATCGCTCTTTGGAGTTTCGCGATCGCCGTTTATATTCATCGTGTTCATCGTGATTTAACGAGAAGTGGCGGCGGCTTCTCGCAGTTCAGAGTAACGTTTGGCAGGGTGTGCAGCCAGAGGTGCGGCAACGCGCAGCACTTTTTCTAGTAGCCACGGAGCAAGGCGATTTCCCCACACGGCTAAATGACTTTGCCAACCCACCAAAATCTCTGGAGAATCTCGTGCTAAGCCATCCACTAATGCTTTGGCGACCTGTTGTGGAGTCATGGGAATGACCCAGCGAAACCACTGCAAATCTCGCACCATGTCGGTATCGGTTAAAGAAGGCAACAAGGCAGTGACTTGAACATTGTGTGCCGCCAGTTCACCCCGCAGGGCTTGAGTAAAGCCCAGAATGGCGAACTTGGTGGCAGAATAGGTTGCCATGGTGGGAGCGGCAACTTTGCCCATCAAGCTAGATACATTGACGATCGCACCCCTCCGCTGTTTCACCATCCGCCGTGCCACAAACCGAGTAATGGTATATAACCCAACTAGATTTGTCGATATTTCTTCCTGGACATCCGACAAGCGAGACTGCAAAAAAGAGCTTTGGTGGGCAACTCCAGCGCAGTTGATTAATAGATCGATCGGTCCATAATTGCGCCATACTTGAGCGATCGCAATATTGACATCAATAGGGGCTGTCAAATCCACGGCAATAGGTATTGCTTCCACGCCGTAGGTAGCTACTTCAGCCGCTACCTCTACCAGTCGTTGATGATCTCGCGCCACGAGCAAAATGCGCTGCATTCCATGCTTGGCAAACTCCAGGGCGATCGCCCGCCCAATGCCGCGAGAAGCTCCAGTAATCAAAGCAGTCTTGCCTTGTAAATGCATAATCAAACCTCCAGAGGTGAGGTTTCACAATGGGTTGATCGCCATCGCTGAAGCTGTTGCTAGAAAGCACCAACATCAACCCACAGCGAAACAAAATAAGGATTGCAAAACGATTGCGGAACGAAGTCTTAGGATGCTCTACAGATTAATTTCAGAAGATTAATTTCAGAGAACCTGCTTTATTTTGATTTAGCTCAAACGTCGTACTTAGAAACAGGTGACACAAACAAAAAAGTATTATTCGGAAAGCAGTATTAATCAATGCAGCAGGCAACAGTTCTAGGGCTTGCACGACTGATTGCATAATCTCTTTCAACCGTTCTTAGACCTAACGAATCGGTGAAGAGCATTGAGTTGAGACAAGCATGGTGCGACACCTCCAAGAAGCAAATGTGAGGTAACTGGTTACCAGAATGACCTTGCTTGCACACACTAGCAAGGGGATCAAAAAGCTGCAACGTTTCTTAGTCAAAAAATGATATTGTTACATTTCTATATACAAATTTCAGATATTTTATTTTTCAGAAAATGGTCTCTCTTTTGGGTGAGAGAGAGGTTTTCAGGCTGCTTAAATTGCTCAACTAATCTGAGTTGAACGCCAAGATAATGAGAAATTGAGCTACTCCATTTAAATCGCTTAGATGAAATGGAGCAGCCTTAAAAGTAAATTTAAATACCAATTAGATAGTTGTTACCAAGATGAATGCAGCCACCATGCAAATCAGTATTTTAGGTGTATTAATTGCAACTCCTTTTTTATTGTCGTGTAAACCGTTAGAACAACTCAGATCTCAAGTCGTATCTACCAATCGGGTGATGAAAATTACCTTTGACCTTTCAAAAATTTCTGCGGATGGTTTGGTCGGTTCAGCCAATGCTCAGCGATCGCTGAGCATTGAGTTTTGCATTCCAGCAGATCAAAAATATCTAGCCGAAGTCCGCGCGCTTGATCCCTCAGTGCGAATATCGCGATCGCCCGGTCGGATTGGCTGCACAAGCAATCAATACCTGGTCATTGGCGATACGCATCAAGCGCAATGGCGTGACGTGTTGATGCGTATCGCCCGTCTTAATTACGTCCAGCGTATCGATGATTTTTTTGGTGAGTGATTCTGTTTCATCTATTCGATCTACTGGTGCCTTAGCGCGATCGCAAAATGTCTCCGACGGAGAATCGCGCCATCTACTTCACTGAGAAGCGGAGTTGATCACTGCGATCAACTCCACTTTTAATTCATCTAAATTTAATCAGTAACGCCAAAAATTTAACGTTGAGCATCAAGTCGCTAAAAAAGGTTCGTCTAAATAGTTTCACCAGCTTTGCCATCCAAAGAAATGTAGAAAAAGATGGATTTATTGATAATTCTTTGCTGACTATTCTCTGAAATGCAGTAGACTCTTCCTGTCAGTCTTCCTCAGCATACATCTCAGATGACTCATTACTGGTATCACCTAGCTGCCTTTATTGTTTCTGCTCTAGTTGTCCTCTGGAGTACGCCTTTGATCAAAGAATTTGGTCTGAAGCGCGGCTTAGTAGATAAACCCGGTGGACGCAAAATTCATAGTCATCCCATGGTGCGGCTGGGCGGGGTTGGAATTTTTGCTGGCACTCTCGCAGCATTGCTAATTGTTTGGTGGACGGGAGGATTTGGAATCTTATCTCCTCAAAAGGAATATGAGGTGTGGGGAGTCACCCTAGGAGGATTCGCGTTCTTCTTGATTGGCTTAGCAGATGACCTCCTGACGCTGCCAGCCATTAGTCGATTGTTGATGCAATTGAGTGTGGCGGCGGTTGTGTGGCAAGCGGGAGTGCAAATTGAGTTTCTGACGGTTCCTTTTGCTGGATTAGTGGCGTTGCCAGATTTTATTAGCCTGCCAATTACTGTGATTTGGTTGGTGGGAATGGCAAATGCAGTCAATATGATCGATGGATTGGATGGCTTAGCCGCAGGGGTTTCTGGAATCGCGGCTGTAGTCATGCTGATAGTGACGCTGTTTATGAATCAACCCGCAGCAGCATTAATTGCGGCGGCTTTGGCAGGTGGCGCTCTGGGCTTTTTACGCTACAACTTTAACCCGGCGCAAATTTTTATGGGTGATGGTGGGGCTTACTTTATGGGCTTTACGTTGGCTGGAGTGGGCATTATTGGGCTGGTAAAAGCCGTGACAACGGTTGCCGTGTTGCTGCCCTATCTAATTCTGGCAGTGCCTATTTTAGATATTTTTACCGTTGTGGTCGATCGCATCCGTCGGGGCAAATCACCTTTTGCCGCCGATAAACGTCATTTGCATCATCGACTTTTGCAGGCAGGGTTATCCCAACGGCTAGCTGTGCTATTCATCTACTCATTGACCCTATGGGCTGGAACGCTGGCATTGGCTCTTTCCAATATGCCAAGCGGTTGGGGCTATGCTTTTGGGGCAACTGTTTTGCTAAGTTTTACGAGTTGGCAAGTGTGGAAAACGGCGAAGCAATCCTGATTTTTATAACGTCCCTCGCTGTACTGCCTGCGACCTGTCACCCATAACTTCTTACCTGCGATATGGCTCCTGTTGCTGAAATTATTTGTGTTGGAACTGAACTATTGCTAGGCGATATTCTCAATAGCAATGCTCAGTTTTTAGCAAAGCAATTAGCGAAGCTGGGAATTGCTCATTACTATCAATCCGTTGTCGGTGACAATCCAGAGCGGATTCAGCAAGTCGTGAGAACTGCCTGCGATCGCGCAAGTTTGCTGATTTTTACAGGCGGGTTGGGACCCACAACCGATGATTTGACTCATGCGACTCTAGCAGATTGCTTTGGAGTGCCCATGGTGGAGCATCCAGAAATTTTGGCAGATATTGCCCAAAAATTTGCTCAGCGTGGTGGAACGATGACTCCAAATAATCACAAGCAAGCTTTCTTACCGGAAGGGGCACAAGTATTAACGAACTCTGGTGGCAGCGCTCCGGGCATTATTTGGCAACCACGCCCAAACGTGACAATTCTCACTTTTCCAGGCGTTCCCACAGAAGTGAAATATATGTGGCACGAGGTGGCAGTTCCCTATCTCAAAAGCCAAGGCTGGGCACAAAATACGGTTTACAGCCGGGTGCTGAGATTTTGGGGCATCTCTGAATCTGTGTTGGCAGATAAAGTAGGGGATTGGTTTGATTCCACAAATCCCACCGTTGCGCCCTATGCCAATTTAGGTGAGGTGAAGCTGCGAATTTCTGCGTTTGCTGACTCCGAAGCAAGCGCCCAGCAGATGATTGCACCCGTTGAGACGACGCTGCGGCAGATTGGTGGGATTGATTGTTATGGAGCGGATACGGATACTTTGGCGATCGCTGTAGGTCGATTGCTGCAACAAACAGGCTCTACCTTATCGGTGGCAGAATCCTGTACCGGCGGCAGTTTAGGCGGAATGCTAACAGCGGTAGCGGGCAGTTCGGCTTATTTTTGGGGTGGCATCATTTCCTACGATAACTCTGTGAAAGTTGGGCTTTTGGGCGTTGATCCGCAAGTTTTAGCCACTCATGGAGCGGTGAGTCACGAAGTTGCCAAGCAAATGGCAGTAGGGGTGCGCGATCGCCTTAACACAACCTGGGGTCTGAGCATTACGGGCATCGCTGGACCCGCAGGCGGCACCGACGAAAAACCAGTAGGCTTGGTCTACATCGGTTTAGCAGGGCGCGATCGCGTAGAAAGTTTTGAGCATCGCTTTGGAGCTTTAAGGGGAAGAGACTGGGTTCGCCATTTAAGCTGCTGTACTGCCTTAGATTATCTACGAAGACGATTACTGAAAGCAGAATAGTGACTAAGACAGGTTTCAGGTGCCAGGTTTCAGGTGCCAGGTTTCAGATGCCAGATGCCAGGTTTCAGATTTCAGGTGCCAGGTTTCAGAGCGTATCTCATGCTAGCGAGAAAGGCTATAAAGCTGTCTGGTGATTGAGCGTGATGACAAATTTGCATAATTGCTGCTCAAAATTTGTATTTATACTCAAAACCTGTAGCCCTCGTTAGCTAAATTGGGTACAATTTGAGTATGTAATTTTGTAGGCTCAAGTTCTACAAAAAGCGCGTTTAGCGTATGTAGTCAGAGCCACACTGTCACAAGGAGCTATCTATTCAATGGACTACCTGGATAAGGCGTTAGAGAAGCTTAAGGAGTGGGCGCGCAAATTGATTGAAGCTTTGTTGGGTTCAGAGCCTCAGCCAGAAGCCGAGCTAATTCCAATCCCTGTTAACGATCGCCGATAGTGTTTTATTGCCTTCGTTATCGAGCGATTTCAGTTTGATTAGCGTTTTGGTTCTAAACGGTCCAAACCTTAATCTCTTAGGTAAACGTGAGCCTGGAGTTTATGGGTTGGTCACACTAGACGAAATTAATTCCATGCTTATGGATGAAGCGCGATCTCTTAGTGCGAAAGCTTTGTGTCAGCAGTCTAACCATGAAGGCGCTCTAGTCGATGCTATCCACGCTACCGTTGACACGCATCAAGGGCTGCTAATTAATGCTGGCGCTTATACTCATACCAGTGTTGCCCTGAGAGACGCGATCGCGGCGGTCAATATTCCAACCGTCGAAGTACACCTTAGTAATATTTATAGCCGAGAAGCGTTTCGGCATTATTCTTATATTGCACCCATCGCGATCGGGCAAATTAGTGGCTTTGGTGCAGAAAGTTATCGGTTAGGATTGCGTGCGCTGATTCATCATCTCCGGCAGTAACTTCCACCGCAATACCTCATAGATCTGGACATCGAACAGACATCAAGATTTAAAGATGCCATTTTTACAGCAAGTATGGTTCAATCGGGTGAGACTAAGTTCGATGAACCTTATTTAATAATCATTAAATGTTGATGGCATTCTCTGTGTTTCTTGCCGTAAACGGTACATTGATGCGTGGGTTAGAGCTAAATGGCAATCTCCGAAAAGTTGGAGCTGAATTTGTGCGGGAAGCTTTAACCGAGCCGACCTACCGCCTCTGGTCAATTGGCGATCGCCATCCTGCGATGCAGCGAGTTGAAACCAATGGCGCGGCGATCGCCGTAGAAGTTTGGGCGGTTCCAGCGAGTGGTATCACTGCCTTGCTTCAGCTTGAACCCCCAGGACTTTGCATTGGAAAAGTGCGCTTGGCAGATGGGGAAGAAGTCCTAGGGGTTCTAGGAGAAGCTATATTATGCACTGGGCAACGAGAGATTACCGATTGGGGCGGATGGCGAGCCTACACTGCTAAACTAACAAACCAAGTTCAACTGGCAAATTAGCCGCAAGTTATCAATATAGGATCAAACAGCGATGACTGAATCAGAGCAAGATTTATCGACTTTTGTAGATCAGACAGCCCGATTGATCGGTCTGCCCATTCCAGCAGACTATCGCCAAGGGGTGATCGACAACTTTGAGCGAATTGCGGCGATCGCTCAGCTTGTCACGGAATTTCCCTTGCCTGAAGATACCGAAATTGCTCCTGTCTTTGAACCTTAACTCATAGCCTCTGCGATATGTCACAAGCCCTTCCCGATGCGACTAGTCTTGCTCAGAGTGTGCAAAATCACGAAGTTTCTGCCACATCAATTGTCGCCAGCGCGATCGCCCGCATTGAAAAACACAATCCACTGCTCAACTGCTTTACAACCGTTTTGGCAGAGAAAGCCATGCAGGATGCCGCAGCGGTGGATGCGGCGATCGCGGCTGGAAAAGATCCAGGAGTGCTGGCAGGCGTTCCCTTTGGGGTAAAAGACTTATTCGATGTGGCAGGCATTTCAACCCTGGCAGGCTCCAAAATCAATGCCGAAAATCCCCCAGCAGCCCAAGATGCCACCCTAGTGGTTCGCCTTAAGCAAGCAGGTGCCGTTTTAGTCGGTGCCCAAACGATGGATGAATACGCCTACGGGTTTGTTACAGAAAACAGCCACTATGGAGCTAGCCGCAATCCTCATAACCCGGCTCATATGACGGGCGGCTCGTCTGGAGGATCGGCTTCAGCGGTAGCAGGCGGATTGGTTCCACTATCCCTTGGCTCCGATACCAATGGCTCTATTCGAGTGCCATCGTCATTTTGCGGGATTTTTGGACTCAAACCTACCTATGGCAGGCTTTCCCGTGCCCATACCTATCCCTTTGTGGACAGTTTGGATCATCTCGGACCTTTCGCGAGATCGGTACGCGACCTCGCCCTCGTGTTTGATCTGCTGCAAGGCTCAGACTCCGCCGATCCGGTTTGCACTCAGCGATCGCCTCAACCATGCTTACCAGAACTAACGAAAGGAATTGAGGGACTCCGGATTGCGATAGCCGATGATTATTTCTTGAAAGGTGCCGAGCCAGAGGTGCTAACGGCTCTAGAGACTCTGGCAAAAGCGCTTGGCGCAACCCAACAGATTACCATTCCAGAGGCGCATCGGGCACGAGCAGCGGCATTTATCATCACGGCTTGCGAAGGCAGCAATTTGCATCTAAAAGATTTGCGCCAGCGCCCTCAAGATTTTGATTTTGCAACCCGCGATCGCTTTTTGGCAGGCGCACTAATTCCCGCAACTTGGTATCTACAAGCGCAAAAATTTCGCCGTTGGTATCGCGATCGCGTTCGAGAGTTATTTGCTCAGGTCGATATTATTCTGGCTCCCACCACGCCCTGTCCTGCGCCCTTGATTGGGCAGACAAACCTAATACTCGACGGGCAAGAAGTGCTGCTCCGCCCCAATGTGGGGCTATATACTCAGCCGCTTTCTTTGATTGGATTGCCCATTATTTCGGTGCCTGTTCAGCGTCCGGGGAAGTTACCTTTGGGAATTCAGGTGATTGCGGCTCCCTATAATGAAGCGCTTGTATTGCGGGTTGCTGCTTATTTGGAAACTCAAGGAATTGTCTCGGCGACCATCCCTGATATTATAGACAGGCGATGGTTTAGGAAATATTAGGTCGTCGCAGAAAGTGGCTGAGTCTGGTTAATGCGCGATCGCCAATGCCTCTAATTTCTCCAACAGCCGCTCGCCAGACTGCCCCACTTGATATTGCTCAAATCTAGGTGCCAAAAGTTTTCCAGGTTCTTGCCGCACCCACATCCAGGTCTGCGATCGCTTGCCTGCATCCCCAAACATCAACAAATGCGACTTGCTGTAGTCCATCAGTTGGCGATCTAGCTTTACTCTGAGCGGACGCGCCGGAATCTCTGGAGTCGTACATTGATAAACGATAAAACCGCGTTTTTGGGCGATCGAAACCACCTCAAAGGGTTCGCCATCCACCTCAATTCGCCATCCACCTCAAACGGTAAGGTGACCCGATCGACCGTATCCCAGCCCAATTCTTCGATAAACAAGGACTCAAAATCGAATGTTTGGAGATACTTTTGTGCGCAGTTGCGATTCAGTGGCATGGGGTGAACATCATGTAAGAGCAACTGGCAAAATTAGACTTCATTTAACCCACTAGGAAAATCAGGGCTGAGAAGTTGCTCGATTGTATAGATCGGGTTTTCTGGTAAATCTTGATAATCTAAAGGTGACTCTAGAGCCACTAAATCCAGTCCAGCCTTATAACTTTTTGCGATCGCCTCTGGCAAATAGGACTTCAGGCTGGGATTATCCTCTAGGAGATCTTCTATTTCACGACGTTGAATTTGAATGGTAACTCGCCAGCTTTTGCTCCGCTTTTCAGGTTGATAGTTCCATTTCAGCAGATGTCCGATCAAGACACCAAGCCGATTTCGTAATTCTTGCCGCTGTTGTTTGCCTAAAGATTCAATTTCCTCCACCAAATTTGCAATATCTAATCCCTTAAAATCACCCATTTGCAGTAACTTAGACTGTTCCAAAGTCCAAGCATAAAAATCAGTTTCATAGAGATTGGATTGCATAGGTTCTTCTCCTAACGTCAAGTCTGTGTCACAACGCTGGATGACGAATACTCTGGGTGCATCTCACCATTGCAGCCCTCACCCTTTTCTTGAATGCCGCAGGCGCTAAGCCCTCTCCCCAAGGAGAGGAACTTTGAATTTAGCTCCCTTCTCTTTGGGGAGAAGGACTGGGGATGAAGGCATACTTGCGAAACTGGGATGCACTTCAGCAGGACTGCCAGAATATCCGTTTTGAGTTTCAGTTGTTGACATAAAAACTCCATCTTATTCTTGAGGTTCGTTCAAATTACTAGGAAACTCAGGATCGAAAAGTTGCTCTGATGTGTAAAGACAGCTCTCTGGCAAGTCTGGGTAATCCAAAGGAGTTTCTCTAGCCACTAAATCTAGTCCAGACTCGTAAGCGTAGAGGATTGCCTCTTCTAAATAAGGCTTGAGGCTAGGGTTTTCCTGTAAAAGGCGGAGAATTTCCCGTCGTTGCTCTCGAATGGTTACGCGCCAGCTTTTGCTGCGCTTTTCGGATTGATAGTCCCACTTCAGAAGATGTCCAATCAAAACACCCAGTCGATTGCGTAATTCTTGCCGTTGTTGCTTCCCCAATGACTCAACTTCCTCCACCAAATTGATAATATCTAGCTGCTTAAAATCACCCTCTTTAAGCAACTTAGACTGCTCCAAAGTCCAAGCATAAAAATCAGTTTCATAAAGATTAGATTGCATCGCTTCCTCTCTTGGTTGATTGGCTGACAAATCTTTTCCCCTCATCCCCTTCTCCCAAAATATGAGAAGGAGTTGGGGGATGAGGATGTATTTGCGAAACTGGGATGCACCCCTTAAATATTTAGTCCCTATCCACAGGTCTACAACATGACCAGCTAGACAAGCTTAGCGGCAGCCTAGACTATCCCTGGTTGAAATGCCTGTGACGGAATTAACGCCCTCTGCTCGTTTGCAGAGTTGGGTGACTGTATAGCGATCGACAATGGCATCCGTAAAGTCGGCTCCGGTAATGTTTGCCTCTTCAAAAATGCTGTTGGAAAGGGTCGCTCCGGTGAAGTTTACGTTGGTTAGGTCAGTTTTATAAAGGGTGACGCGATCGACTAGTGCCCATGACAAATTTGCGCCAGATAGGTTAGCTCCAAGCAGGTTGCCTTTCGTAAACATGGCGTTAGTCAGGTTAGCTCCGCTCAGATTTGCACCTCGCATTTCGGAGGAGACAAAATTCCCCCCCGATAAATCTTGATTGGAAAAGTCTTGATTGGCAAGTTGGGCATTGGTGTAACCAGCAAACTTACCTGATTCGGCAAAAGCAGGCTGGGCACTAAGCAAGACCCATACCAGCGCCAGAGCGATCGCCCCTACAATAACCCACGATTTTCGCAACCCGTTAATCATTTCGCTTGCTTCCCCCAATCATCTCCAACTCGGATGGTGATATCTGATTCTAGATCACCCGTTGAATCTGCATCAACCGTGCCAAGCCCTAACTGTTGTTGTAGCACTTGAGCCGCTTGCAGGTCTCCTCGCTGGGCGATAACCTGGGTTTGGGTTTGTTTATCTGCCCAATCCGAGGTAATAAACACATTTGAAAAGCCCAGTGCGATCAAACGCTGACTCAGTTGAGACGCTGCATTGGGGTTACGAGATGCATTTTGGATTGAAATTCGCAGGGCAGCAGAGGAATCGCCGTTTACTAGGGGTGATAGAGGATCGATATTGAAGTATTGCTGCATCACGCGATCGCGCCCAGCCGATTCCATAATCCAGTAGCTTGCTCTAAACTCATCGGGTGAGCTAAACCGCCCTGGCAACATCACCATCTTAAAGTTACCTTCGCCCAGCTTCCGCCCCGCACTCACCAGCGCCAGCATTTCCTCTATGGTCAAATTGGTGTCAATATACTTCTGCATTGCCTGCACCAAGCTAGGAATGCGCGGAATCACACTAGGACTCGTCAATTGCTTTCGCAGTGCTTTTAATAGCGCTTGTTGGCGCTGCACTCGCCCAATATCTCCTAGATCATCACCGCGAAAGCGGGCAAACTGTTCCGCTTGGGCACCATTTAACACTTGCTTTCCCGCTGACAGATCGATCTTGAGCTTTTGGGTTTTATCTTCGTAAAACATGGGTTGAGGCACATAGACTTCAACGCCGCCCATCCGATCCACTAGCTCTTTGAATGCTTCAGTGCTGACGCGCACATAGCGATCGATTTGCACACCACTCAGCACACCACTGACAGTTCGGGCGGCTAGAGTTGCCCCGCCTCGCACATTAGCATCGTTGATCTTAGTGATGCCCACTTGGGGAAGTTCAACTTGAGTGTCACGCGGAATTGACAACAGGCTAATGGAATCGGTGTCTGGATCAACCCGCAGCAGCAGCATCGTATCGCTACGACCACTAAATATTTCACGAGAACCGGGTGCCGCTGTGGGGACGCGATCGATGCCCATGACCAAAATGTTAACGGGGCGAGAAACCCGATAGCCCATGCCAAACTGCCATAAATCGAGCGGCTTAGTGATTTTATCTTTCGCAACCAAACCCACGGGCAAAGGCAGCAAAAGAGCAGCCGTTAAACCAATGGTTGTAGAGGCAATGGTGACGATGCCCAAAGCAAAAGCTTTTTGAAGCGATTTGGCAGCAGAGGAGGGAGGGAGGGATTTGGAGGATGCGAGAGGCACTTGCTTAGAGGGTTTTTGAGTCTGATTAGCCAATTGCGGCGGTGATGAATCTGATTTGGCTTCGTTTTGCACACTCTTAGTATCAATTTGTTTCACACTTACTCCTGTCCCACTCGATTCCTGTCCCACTCGATTTCTTTAGACCCGTTTCATCCAGTGCTATTGCCAAACTTTGAGAGATGTAAACTTTCCGAGATTATAACCCGCTGTTGACTTTTGCTTATCTATAAAAGGACAGAGTTGAACATTGAACGTTCTAACAGCCATGCACGAGATAATCAGCTTTTTCCGTAGATTCTAAAGGAGATTGGACTATTTGCTGAGCGTAGTTTACCCATTTCGTCTGGCAGGTCACTGGTGCGATCGCCATTCTAATCATTTTTCCTGATTAGGCGCTGAATCTATGAAAAAAGATTGAAAGGGGGATGCAACTTCCACCTGATCAATTTGATTCAGCAGTCTTATTCAGGCGAGCAACCCGCTGTGAAAAACCGTCATTGGCTTAATCTTGCAGAGTCTATTATGCTGGTCGGTTCCGGTGTCGGCTCCGTGGCAACGGCTATTTCCCAGCAATTGCTGTTTACGGCGGCTCCAGTTTCAGCATTGCTGCTGCTCAATACGCTGAATCATCGTCGGTTGGAGCAAGAGACTCAATCTGATATTGATGGCGCGATCGCCCAGTTAGATGAAAAATTGTCAGGCACCATTAGCCTGATGCAGCAGCAAATTCAAGGGTTGCCCAGTGCGCTTAATCTTGCCAATTTGCGAAGAGATCTTCAAGGGAAAAATCAGGCACTTTATAGCGATCTGTCTAACAGCGTTGCTCAACTACAACAAGAAATTACCAAGCCCGAATGGCGATCGCTGAAGCAAGATATGGCTCAGTTGCAACGGCAGCAAGCGGCTTTAGATAACTCTTTGGCAGGAGTTAGGGAATCATTGACGCGGCTTACTCCAGCCAAGCAGCCCACCAACTGGCAGCCCGATATTGAGCGACTGAAGGCTGAGTTGGCTCAACTGCGTGGCACTCTCCAACAAATGGATAATCAGCAAAATTTGGGAAACTATCGCACACTGCAAGATCAAATTAGCCATATCAATCGTCGCCTTAATCATTTACCTGCGCCTTTTGATGCCAATGCGCTCAAGCAAGAGGTAGCAGCGTTGATCAAAATGGTGAGTGAGATGGCAACACGGCGCGATCTCTCTCGGCTGGAGGTGCAGATTAATCGGGTGGCTGAGCAAGGGAGCTATGTGGAACAGGCGATCGCGCCCCTGAAGCTGGCAACCACAATTCTAAAGAAGCAATTGGATGTGACAACTGCAAAGATCGTGAATGTCGAATCGCAGCAGGCAGGCACCACCATTCCAGAAACGCTGACCGCTTTGCAAACCACCATCAACGCACTAGATCAACGGCTGCATCAACTCACCACCTCTGATCTGACCCACTTAAAAGCAGAGCTACAGGGCGAACTGGCAACCCAACTCGATCAGGTTCAACAGCAATTAGGCGGCTTACACCAGCGATCGCAGGATGTGGAGCAGCAACAGCAACACCTGCGCGATTCGGTTCAACGACTGCCTCATTTATTAGATACCAGTGCGCTCCAAAACGAGGTCAAATATCTAGCAACCCGCGTGGAATGGGCAGAAAATACCGTGACTCACTTGCAGCAGGAAAAAAATACGGGCAGTCTAGATCCTCGCTATGAGTTTGTGTTTGATATGCAAGCAGGGCAAGCCAGTGAAAACTTAATTCCCCGCCTAACCAGCCGCGCCATGCTAGAAGCAGCACTCAAAAAATCTCAGGCTCGGCTGGTGATGGTCTATCCTTTTCCAGAAGCAGCGATCTTTGATGATGCCATGATCATGCAGTTACGGCAGTTTTTGGCACAAAAAGGCTGTTTGGATATTGGCTGGGGGCATTTGGGCAACACCAGCGATCGCCATTTACCGCGCCCCATCGATCGCCGTCGGGCAGTTAACTCAACCGAAAAAGGCTTTTTATACGCAACACTGAATCAGTTGATGGAGTTGAAAAAGCAGTATCCTGACCAGTTTCGCTTTAAGGTGCTGGGCACTCATGAACACTTTTTGGTGTGCGATCGCGCCTATGCCATTTTAGGAACCCAATCGATCGCCACAGCTAGTGCTGTTTTTCCCGCTGCTGCGGTTGGGCTACGGACAACCGATTCCAGCGTGATCCAGGGCTTAATTGATCGCTTCGACAACCCAACGCTCAACTCAAACGATAGAGAGGCTTACTTCAATCGCGGCTCCACTCGCTATGATTTGGGCGATTGCCCAGGCGCGATCGCTGACTACACCGAGGTATTACGGCTTGCTCCCCAGGATGACATTACTTATAACAACCGCGCCCTAGTCCGCTACGACCAGGGCGATAAACAAGGCGCGATCGCCGATTTAGATGCCGCCATTCAGCACAACTCAGAAAATTTTGTGGCTTACTGCAATCGAGGTTTTATTCGAGCAGAGTTGGGCGAAAAATTGGATGCGATCGAAGACTATACTCACGCCATTCAACTCAATCCCGACTATGCTCCGGCTTACTTCTATCGCGGATTAGCCCGCACTCGCCTACAAAATAAACTGGGAGCCATTCAAGACTACACCGAAGTGATTCGTCTCAATCCTCAAGACGCGATCGCCCACTTTTATCGAGGACTTGCCTGCGCCAAAATTGGACAGCGATCGCAAGCCATCTACGACCTGCACCGAGCAACCCAGCTATTTTCAGACCAAGGCAATACCGCCAGCCATCGCCAAGCCCTCACTGCTCTCAAAAAACTGCACAAAACTCTCGCTGTGGGTGAACCAGATAAATTGTTGGTGTCTAAGTGAATAAGATAAACGTCAAATGCAGGGCGATCGCAGTATACATCTCAAGATATGCGGAAAGATTCTGCCTATCTACCCAAAACGGCACATCATACGGAAAGTTTCAGTCTATCCACCTAATTAGATGTGTTATTCAGAAAAAATCTGCCTATTCACCCGTTTTAGGGTGTTATGCGGAAACTTTCAGTCTAATAACAAGTTGGGCTGCTGGACTCTGAACTGTAAGCTCTGAAATCCTTGTAGCATCGTTCTAAAAACTGTCCGAAGTATTGGGTAAAGATATGAAGAAAGTTTCCTCAGATCCACCTGGATCGGCGTATTGTGAAGAAAGTTTCCTCAGATCCACCTGATTTGGGAGGATCGCAAGAAAAAATCTGCCTATCCACCTGTTTTGGGATGGATCTGAGGAAACTTTCCGTCTAATAACAAGTTAGCTGGCTTCGTTTTTGGCGGGGACGGTACAGAAAGGTTATCAGTTAGAAGTGAATGTTAAACTTGACTCAGAAACACTAGGAGAGCGATCGCTGTGGCTTCTATCACAATTGATCTTTCAGAC
>Ga0209181_10006506_pt1 | contig 16355 bp, 20 predicted proteins | sample MAT05_FD_187208 | JGI IMG/M metagenome (GOLD analysis project Ga0209181, IMG submission 187208) | Freshwater microbial communities from Lake Fryxell liftoff mats and glacier meltwater in Antarctica - MAT-05 (SPAdes) (version 2) | ecosystem: Environmental > Aquatic > Freshwater > Ice > Liftoff... | reverse complement strand
GGCTTCATTATAATTTCTCTTGGCTAAATCGAGATATCGAATCAGCAGTAGAGAAAAATCTTTCCAAGAATCTTTCCTGATACTGTCAACATATTCAAAATCAGAAGGGTGTTGTCTTTGATTTCTCCACAAAAATTCATTGTTGGTATATTTTTTCGTTGCTGCATTAATATTGAGAGCGTTTAGAAGATCTCTATCATCATCAAGGCGTGATAAAAAGAGAATATCGAGGTCTTTAATTCCAGTTGGAAAGGCGCGTTGCATTTTAATAAGTTTTTTAACTTATTAAAAATCAATGTTGAATTTTAATTTAAGAAATCGTCAAGAGAAAACTCTTCGATAGGAGCTTTGACAGGTTTTATAACTGTTGCATTTTTGACAGGTTTTAGAGAAGGCAGAGGAATTTTGGAGACATTCGATTTAGGAAACTTAACCACCAGCTTCTCAACTTCTTCCTCGACTTTATCGGTACAAGAAACACTCACGGCAATCTTTTCTCCGAGTTCTTTTCCAGCCTCGACCAGCTCTTTACTCTTCACGACTGGCCCTCGCATGAGAACTGCAGTGTTCTTTCCGGCTTCTACGATAGGAGTCTTCTTGACCTGTCGAACACTCTTTGTATTGTCCGCTCCAAGTTCATGTTCAATACCAAGACCAAACATTTCTTCCTCGGCGCCTTCTAGTAACGCGACACCTTCCGTTTCCACTTCAAATTCTTGAACCGCGTCATTAAAACTGTCGATATTCAGAGTCATATCGACATCTTCGAGAAATTCTTTACGGAGTTTGTGATATCTCTCCAAATTTTTCTCAGGAATGAAACTATCAGAATAACCTGTACCGATCGCTGCCTTCTTTCCAATAAAAATACTGGAAGAGGTTCCTTCGGCGCTGTTGATTTCTCCAAAGCCTCCAGCCTCCTTGAAGGTATCCATCGCCTTTTCAATACTGGCCTTCTCAAAAGCGCCAATAGATTGTCTTGAAATTCCTCCAAATGTAATTCCATGAACCTGTCCTAAGCTTGTCATGAAACTCGACAAAAGAGAAATGTGTCTCGGATTAATGTAACCAGAATCACCAAAATAACTAATGAATTCTTGGATCAAGAAATTATTCGCCGCTTCAATTCCAAAAGCCGCATAGATATCGTGGACATCGTTCGAAATTGTTCTCGTGGCATCAATTTCTGGATTTCTCAACAACTCTTTCAAGTTACTTCCAGTGCATTCTGCATAAACCAACTTGCTGGCTGCAGAGATTTCACTTTCACCTTGTCTCGGCAGAACGGGTAACTCGACTTCCCTTTCGAATTCAACATTTTCTCCAACTTCGATTTCAGATTTTTCTTTTGCAAGTCGTGCCTTCTTCAAACTTTCATTTCGAAGTCTCTTCTGATATTCTTTGGTTTCCTTTTCGTCTTTTGTGATGGCATCTCTCAAATATTCCAGAGGACTTGTAGGACAAGTGACAGAAACGTAAGTATCTCGAACCTTGAGAACTTCTAATCCTGCTGCGCGACACAGACGCGCCAACTTCTCGGGTGTAATACCTGTTGAACGTACCTTATAAGTGTTCAACATTAAAAACCAAATACCATCTTGTAAGAGTTCAGACTTTACAATTTGTAGCACTTTTTGATCATTAGGGTAAATCTGTTGAATTCCTGAAATACCTGAAACACGAAGCTTATCAAGAGTCGGAATAACCACCATTGTCAAAAAGGTCAAAGGAGCATTGTCGTAAAACTGGATACCTCTCTTGGCAAGTTCTGCTGTAATAAGATTTTCCTCAGGATAGACATCAATCTCTCCAATAGAAAGAGGAGAATAAACGCATGTGACACTGCCGTCTGTTGACAGAACCTTTACAACGTCTTCCATCGTCAACTTATGAGCAAACATGACGTTAATGTCCAGTTTCAGTCTCAAAACTTCTCGATCTTTGTTTCGTTTGGGCTTTTCTGAGTCGTCCTTTTCTTCAGTATCCTTTTCCTCTTCTGAGTCATCTTTTTCTTCCTCTTCTATTTCTCCAGGAATCTCTCCAATAAATAACTCATAAAATTCATACCAAGTCGGCGCCTCAAAGTTCAAAGTATTCTCGACGTCCGGCATACCAAGGATTAAATCTTTCACTGTAATCTCTGTAATAATCGGTCTTTTTTCAGTTAAAACGTCACGATAAGTCAGATTGGAATCTTTGAAATAAATCGTGGCCGAGGTTTTCTTAGGGTTTCTCGTAGCATTTGTTAATTCCTCAATACGTTGAATACCACCCGTCACATTTTTCGCCGAGCCAGAGGTTTGAAAACTATTCAGAGAATTTTGTGTAATCGGCTTACTAAAACTGTCACTTGCCAAAACACCCACCATTGATCCTGGAGCGATTAAACTCTCTCGATATTGTCGTAATATCTCTTCCTTCAAATCGGGAATTGCCAAAGGTGTCATTTCAAACATTTTTAAATTCTCCGTGAAACGACTCCTCATCGACTTACTATTATATTCAGTTACAGTATCAGCCGCGCTTTTGATTTTCGGAATGACTGAAACAATGTCTTCGATTTCTTCATTCGTTAACTTTCGAGGGGCATTCGGATCACCTTTTGAACTTTTCATGGTTACTTTCTTTATATGTTTTATTTTGAAATTCAGTTTCAAAATATTCCAGGCCTTAACGAGACCAAGGTTCTAGTTAGGAAACCACCATCCAATAGATAGGTTCCAAGGAGGTTGGTTCCAGATTAGAGAAATAGTTATTTCTCCTCTTAGCTTATCAACTGAGTACCTTACAATCTCCCTTTGAAAATAGTTTCCTTCTTTGTGTTCTGGAAAAAATTGAATAGCGTTAGCATAATAAGGCATCGAAAAGGTAACATTTGTCCAATCCGAAGGAGGTTGATTGGGTTGTCGATGTCGATGGTCTTCTTTTAATTCGTAAGTGCTCCAGTTGGTGAAATCGACATTTTTTGACTTATCCAAATTCGAGAGAACTAAAAATCATGATAGAATGCTAAGGAAGAACATTTTTATTTGTATTTGGCAAATAAAAATTCAATTTTCCGAGAATGATTCACTAGAGGAATCTTCTTTGTCTGAAACATTTTTTACATAACATGTTGTTTTATCATGGCCTTTTTTTCCACATTTTGTACAGGATAGATATTTTCGATTTGGAATCCGTCGAGTTTTTTTTGTTTTTCTTGGACGTCTTTCGTAGGTTTTTGTTTCTTCGATTTTAGTAGGAGGAACTTGTTTACAAGCTGAAGCAAAATGGTTCCCAAGACCACAATGATAACACTGATTATTAGAGCTACGAATTTCTTTTGTTAATAGAGCCTTCTCATCGGAACTTAATTCCATTCGACAATAACTTCCTCCTCTTACATTGTCGATGCCATAAAGAGCCATATACTTTTTAACATATTTGTCTTCATCAAAATTGTCCCCAGGAATTATCATAATTACCTCCATGGGTCGAAATAAAGCCGTCCATTTACTACCCTCTCCTTCTACGTGTTCATCAAATCTCCTTGCAGGATTGTTCGTTTTTCCAACGTAGTATTTACCAGAGAGAAGTCTTAAAACGTAAATAAACATTAGAAGTATTTCTTTTAAAAAGTGAATTCACTTTTAAACCTTTCCATTTTCACAACCCAGAAGTAAGAAACCATGTCATAAGACTTTGGAAAGCAAATTTAGTAGGTATTGAAGTTTGTCGAGATGAAGGAGCCGTTTTCTATGCTATCCCGAAAGTAGCTCTGTTTTCAAAGAATATCGAAGAAATGATTTATTGTGAAAATCGAATTCCTCCTCTTGAAGAGTTCGACAGTTCCGAAGACGATGGTCATTACACGCTTTCTCAGTATACAGAATCTTACAAAAGATAAGAGAAAATGATTTTCTAAATAACAAATATTTAGAAAAATGGAACAGAATTTTACTTCTATCGAGACTTACCTAAAATATATTTACGGAAAAGAGATTCCAGTGAGATATTTTGAAAATATCGACAATAACGATTATGAACGTTTTGAAGTGCATTTGAACCATGCTCGTCACATTCACACCTTGTATCAACCAGCTGTTTTTAGCAATGATAAGGGAACTACATTTTTTGCAATTATGTCGTTTCGTTACTGTTATGAAGTGGATGATACAGGAATGTACTGTACTGGAAATTTTGACGGAAAGTATTTTAAACCGTGTCCCTGTATGATTAAAAATAATTACCTGAATGCAAAGTTTAAGATTCTGAAATTGGACGATGTTTGGAAAGATCTACCGGATTTTGATAAGTTGACTGTCTACGAAGAAAATCCTGCTTATGTCTATGAAAAGTATGGTGCCGAGGCCAGAGAATGGTATTTTAAGACTAGGAAGGAATTGAATATGAACCAAGGGGTTTATGACGATAAGATAGCTCGGAAGATACGGAGAGAAAAGAGGGCTTAAAATGATTTAAGATTTTTACTTCACAAATGTCTGCCATCGAGGTATATTGTTGTACCTGTGGAAAGTATAAGAATGATCAATCTTCTGGGAATAATCCTACTACCATGTGTAGTGAATGCACTGATGAAAAGGCAAACTTCTGTATTCGACGTCGAGAGGTACTTTGCGGACAATCATTGACATTATGTTCTTCTTGTTTGAATGAAATTCAGATCAGAAAATGAATTTTTAATTAAAATGTTATCAAACTAACATTTTAATGAGCGACAACTTTGAACTATTTGTAAAGTCTATTTCCGGCAAGACTCGAACTGTCGTTGGAAATTCGACAACCACGATTCGCGAGATCAAGGAGCAGATTCGTGAGAAGGAAGGTGTATCCGTTGAAGAGTCTCGTTTGATTTATGGTGGTAAGAATTTGGAAGACACTCGAACTTTGGGAGACTACAATCTTATTTCCAACTCTACCATCCACATGGTTTTGAGAGTGAAGGGTGGAATCCTGAAGAAGGAAATCGATGAAGAAATCGAGGTTCCCGAGGAGCCTAAGATTCCTCTTTGAAAATAAACTATACGAAAAATTGATATTTAAAGAAACATCTTTAAATGTAAATATGGGACGTGGTACTCAAAGGAAAAGAAAGGCAAGCCCTTTATCCAAAAAAGTTACCTTTTCTCTGCCACCCAAGTTTGCCTTTAAGCAACTCCATAAAAACTTTGAAAAGGTTGAAGATATTGAAGAAAGCGAAAGAGTCGAAGAAGTTGTAATCCCAGTTGCTAAGATGATTACTTCTCGAAAAAGAAAGTTAGATTCTGTAGCTCCTCGACGGTCAGAAAGATTGAAAAGTAAAATAGGAGTTAGTCATCTCGATTTAGGTATTATTTCTAGCTTTTCTCCCGTAGGCAAGGTTCCTTCTCTGCCTTCCATCTTGGCTTCATCTCTAGCCCCATCTCCTTCGACTCCGACAATCAAATGGGAAGAATGGTCTGCGGCGACAGACACGAAAAATTACATGATGGATGATGCTTTTCTTGATGTTTTATCGAGGAAAAGTTCAGGAGTTCATTCCAATGCTCTTTATTCAAAGGAAATTGGAGATTCTATTGCCAATATCTACAAAGAAGGCTTTACTTCTAAATTGCTTTCACAAGGAAATATTTTTGAGAAACAAGTTATTGAAGCGTTGAAAAGAGATTTTCCAAACGACACGACATATATTGGTGGTAATCCGAGAGGTGATAATTCTTATACCAAAACTTTAGAAGCTATGCATAATGGGGTCCCGATTATTTTCCAAGCCGTCTTACGAAATTATAGTAATAAGACTTATGGCATCGCGGATATCATTATCCGTTCGGATTGGATTAATCGATGTTTAGACGTCGATGTTCTTTCCGATGAAGAGGCTTCAATCGTGGCACCTTTTCCTAAAGCGCAAAGCCAAAACAGAGATAAGGTTAGAGGAAAAAGGGCAATAAAGAGAAACTATCATTATCTTGTGATAGATATTAAATGTCGAGCTTTACCCTTGAGGGCAGATGGAATTCATTTGCGTAATGACGGCAACATTAAAAGTCATAAATCACAGGTTTATATCTACACTTTAGCCTTGGGAGAAATGCAAGGCTATACCTCTGATTATGGCTTTCTCTTAGGAACTCGCTACAAGTATACCAGTCAAAATGTTGCATATAGTAATACCGACTGTTTTGAGCGACTCGGTAAAATCGACTTTGCAACTTTGGACATTGATTATGTTTCCAAGACGGAAAAGGCTCTCGACTGGTTACAAGATGTTAGGACTAATAACTATGATTTAACACAATATCCTCTGCCGCGAGACGAACTGTATCCAAACATGTGTAACCATTTTGACTATCCTTATCATGGAATCAAAAAGACTTTTGCTGAAAAAAATAACGATCTTACTCTTCTTTGGAATGTTGGTCCAAAACAACGTCGGATTGCCAATTCAAAAGGTATCTACGACTGGAAAGATCCCAAATGTACTTCGACAAATTTAGGATTTAAACCTAATGGGAAAAGAAGAGTGGTTATTGATCGCATCTTAGAAGCTAATCATTCCGCCAAACAAGTTATCTTTCCGAAGAAAATAAAAACTTTGGGTTGGAGAACTCGACCGAAATTAGAACTCTTTTGTGACTTTGAAATGTCTTGCTCCGTTTTTAACGAGATCGAGGATTTAACAGAGATGAATACGAACAGTTTCATCTTTATGATTGGTGTAGGATATATTGATCCTGTCACGAAAAAATGGATTTATCGAGATTTCACTGTGAATCGAATCAACGAAGGCGAAGAGAAAAGAATCTGTGTGGAATTCTATCTTTTTGTAAAGGATATGGAAAAGAAATATGGAAAAGTACCAGTCTGGCACTACTCCCATGCTGAAAAATCTTCGTGGAAACGTTTTATCGAACGTGACGGAGGTAGAACTCGAGACTTATTTTGGAAAGATTTATTAAAGTTATTTCTCGAGGAACCTATCGGAGTCAAAGGTGCTCTCAATTATTCTCTCAAAACAATTGCAAAAGCCTTTTTCGATTCAGGTTTCATTACAACAAGTTACGATCAATCAACAGGTTGTAGCAATGGTTCTGATGCTGCATTACAAGGTCATCATGCTAACCGAGACAGCATCGAGAGAAACATTTCAATGAAGGATCATGAGTATATGCCTGATATTATTAAGTACAATCATATTGATGTAAGAGTCTTGTATGAAATTCTAGAACATCTTCGAAAGAATCACTGAGTATACTAGAAAACTGATTTTCTTAAAAGAAATTAAGAAAATAAAATGAAGACGTATAACTATCATGATTAGTGGAAAGGGATTTTTCTCAAAGATTGAGAAGAGTCTCTTTTTTACCAAGTTTTCTAAAATTGAAGAGATCATTGAGAAAGATTTTGGTGTAACAGTGCGATTAGTGAGAGAAAAACAATATCGATCCCGAAACATTAAAAGCATATAAGAAGGCCCGGGAAATATTTGCTTTTAATTAACCTTTTATAAAAATAATTATAAAAGAAATATGGATAAGGTGACAAAAGATTTATTAGTTCTCGTCGCACTCGAACTAAATGCTATTGACTTATTAAACTTTTGTGATAGTTCGGGCGAAATAAATAGGAAAGTTTGTTCCAATAAAGATTTTTGGTTAAAGAGATTTGCAAAGGATTATCCTCTTTTGGATATTTCTAAAGTAAAAAATTACAAAGGGTTGTACGAATATCTCCAGGATAGAGCGGAAGATGTGAAGGGAAGTAAACCAGAATCTTTTGTGAATTCTTACGTTTTGCATTCGAAAAAGCCTTTTCCCAATTATTCTCCTGAATACTTTGCTCCTCTCGGAACTCCTACTAAATTGATCATTGACAATGGTACTGTCGAAGATATTTTACAAAACTTTAAAAATAGTAAAAAGTCGTTTTATCAGGGTATCTACGGAGAAATATACCCAATACTTTTCAATTTCTCTAAAAATGCTTCTATGGCTGCAAATCTTTATGTTTTAGGAGAAATTGTAAATTCAGGGTTCTCAACACTTGCTTCTTTTAATAAAGGAGCTATTACCCTTATTTAAATTATTCATTACTCTTCATCTTCTGCTTCCTCTTCATCTTCATACTGGTTCTCTACTTCCTCTTCTACTTCTTCCTCTTCGTTTACAAAATCTGAAGAAGCACGATAAGTATAGATGGCTACAATGTATTTTAAGAAAAGAGCTTTTAACTTGATAAAGAGTCTTTTTCTTTCTTCCTCGGTAATCTTCTTGGTAGGAATAAGACGAGTAAAATATTCGGAGATAATCTCATCTTTAAAATTTTCTTTTGTGGGTTTCGGATAGGAGCGTAAAAAGGCCAAAGTTGCTCCAAGAATTTCAGAGTTCATCGTTTCAACACCAGGCATTCCTTGTAATTCATTTTGTAGATTGCTTCGAGCTTCTTTTGTAAATTCAGGATATTTTTCCAAAGTGCGGAATAAGTTATATCCTGCTAGCTCTTGTGGAGAAACCTTGACTCTTCCCACTTTGCCACTTCTATCGTCACCTAAGCCCACTCTTCCTCTACCTTTGCTAAAAGGTTCGTAATCTCTGCGAATATCTAATCTCTCCTCTTCCATACTTTTTTAGGATATTATTATTTGTTAAAGTGACAAATAAATTAAATAATTACTCCTAAAATGCTAATAGGTTATTTCTTTGAAGGTTCAGAGATTGAAAAGTTGAAAATATACCGAGAGACGATCATTGCACCAGAAATCGGAGACAAGTTTGATGTCAGTTGTAAACATTCTCCTCTCATGGTTTACAAGACACGAAATCCTCCTTACTGTCCGCAATGTGGTAAAAAGAATGAGCTCATCTTGGTTAAAGGAAAACCTGGGAGAGTTGAGAAAGAATTAATAGGTTATCGTAACTTTTTTCGAAATAAGGCCGACAACCCTACATGTGGCTGTTACGATTGTGTTGAATGCACCTTGATGAAATGTCCAGACTGTAAGATTTGTCCTTGCAAGGAATGTAAAAGTACAGGAGGAAACTATCCGGATCTTTGCGATCCAAATAACTACGAATCCATATTTACTTGCACCTGTTTTAAAGTCAAATGTATTTGTTCTGTGAAATATGTCCCAGGATTTCATCTATTTCATGATTTAAAATTGATTTATACAGGAAAAGATTTTGCAATAATCTACAAGGTAGATGATAGCGTCATGTTAGATGCACAAGAATATCTTGACTTTCTAGATAAGGTAGATAAATTAGTTCAAGAGACTCACATTCAAGGGTCTCATCAAGTCCGTTTAGTTACTTTTTCAGTTTTAAATTGATCTATATTAAACCTTCTTTGATACAACAGCCTCTCTGAAAGAGCCATATCAGAAATAGGTACTTTCTTATTAATTAGAACCATTACAATGTCTGGCGAAAGGCGTTTGTAAATATCTCTTTGCAGAAAATTGTTAATCAAAGAATTTAACAATTCACTACTAGTTTCTAAACGAGGGTATGCTGTATAATTAATCGCATGAGTTACATCTTTCGGATTTTTAGCATAAGGATATAAAAATTTATTTGTGATTGAATTATAAAAGGTGGCTCCAAGAGAAAACATGTCACTGACAAAATAACTTGTCGTGTAAATCCATGTTTCAGGAGCCATGTACATAGGAGTTCCTCCAGTGCCTTGGCAACATTTCAGAGGAATCTTTTTCTCTGCCAAAAAATCTAAATAAGCCTCTTCTTCAATAAACCCGCCTTCTGCATTTTTCTGAAAGACTGCATTGCCGGGACATTTGCTATTGGCGAAACAAGCTAAGCCGACATCAATAATTTTAGGTCTCGCATTTTCTAAATGCATAGCTACTACCTTTCTATCTTTTCCTCGTAGATCTTTCATATCCAGATACTCTGTGTATTGTCGAATACCGCTTATGATAATATTGGCAGGTTTGATATCTTTATGAATAATGTTTTTGAAATGTAGATAAGCGAGACCACTACATACATCTTTTAACAAAGCCAGACAATGAGAAGTAAAACGAGCATCTTCTACATGTTGTTGTAAAAAATCATGAATATTTGGTCCATTGACGTATTCCATTTCAATATAAAAATCTCGATTTTTCATAGTATAACCATAGTAACAAGCCAAGGCGGGATGACAGGGATTGGAAAAAGATTTTAAAAACTCCACCTCTCGTAGTGTTTCTGGAAGAGTTTCCTCGTTGGTCTTAACTTGTTTGACGGCGATTTCTCTGCCATCCTTCTTCACCAAAAATACAGAACCTTGTGCTCCCTTGTCGATAAATTTAATTTCCGGGTATAACTCTTGCATCTTTCTTCTTTCTTTTATGAAAAAATTATTTCATAAATAAATGACAGATGGTGAGAAGTCAAGTTCTGGTATTATAATTGGAATTATTATCTTTGTATTAGCAGGTTTGGCTGTCACATTTTTCATCTTGTGGATTCTTCAAAGAAAAACAGGGACACCATCTCCAACTCCTGGAACTTTATCCATAGTTAATCCGGTTTTTACTTCTGGGAATACAAGTGCGACAGCAACATGGACGAGTACAGGAAATACAGAAGATGTAGTTACTCTATTCGCAGATACAGCAATGCCAGTTTTTGATAATTCTGGATTAACGACAGCTTCGATATTGAGAAGTTCGGTTCCTGCTTCCGCGAAAACTGTAACGTTGAATGGTTTGAGAACAAACGTTCGTTATTATGTCTCCCTTGTCGTGACAAATCCAAGTATTATCCCTGGTTATAATGTTACAAACAGTGTCATCTTTACGGGAAGTGTAATTCCAACTACAACTTTTATTATGCAAGATATTAACATGTTAGGATCTATAACACTGAATCCAAATTCTTCGACAGGGGTTAGTTATGTTCTTGGAGTTAATAAAACTACTCTTGGTGATTTATGGTCTTATGATACTACGACTCGAATGTTATTCGCGAGAGGTATTGGAGTCAATTCTGGGAATATTTATTATTTATCGGGTATCGGAGGAATGGTTTCTGTTGATACAAACAGCACACCGACGGCAGATAAAATATGGTCTTATGTTAATAATCAATGGTGTTTAGGAACGACTAATACTTGTATTTCTTTAGTCAATGGAATATTGTTAATGTCTCCTTCCTCAACTTCTAGATTTATCAATGTTCCTACTAGTATCTTTTGAATATAGAAAATGAAGAGGAAATAATAGTATTTTTACCAAAATGTTAGAGGTATCCATACTTCGAAATGAAATTGTAGATTTGATAGGAGAAAAGAACATGGATAGAATCAATAAAGATCTTTTCGTTTTTGTTGATAAGATACCTGTGTTCAATATGTGTTTAATTGGAGACTGGTCTTATCGTATAACTATTTTAGAACTTGGCTTACCTGCGGTGAAACCTCTGGTTTGTTCTTCATGGTGCTTTTCGGAAACAGATAGACTACCGTGTCACTATCTTGATACTGAAATTGTAAATGGGAAAAAGTTTTTCCATGTTATGCTAAGTGATGGTCGTAAAACTTATGCAAGACCGGACACGATAAAGGAGATGGAGTATGTTTGCGGATAACTGAAAATGAATTAGAAATAGAAATCCGTTATATTCAAATGGCACAGCCATTTGGAGACTTTAAGGTACTGGAGAATGTCACTCCTCGTGACTCAAAATTCTTTGGCTCCGCTCATGTTTCTTTCGACGCCGACAAAGAAACATGGTTTTGGTCTTATGAGATTGGTTCATTCGACTATATCTTTGGCTACTATCGCGGCAGTTTTCTCGCTTTCGACAAAAATGCTATTGCTTTCATGGGAATCTTCTTGATGGATGACTATCAAAATCCTACCGGTATTGTAGCTTGACGCAAGAAGAATCGCAAGGAAGTTTCTATTGCAGTCAACCCAATGTAGCTGTTCTGATGTGTGATTTGATTCTTTCAAATTCAGAAATGGACATGACGGAGCTGGAAGGAAAGTGTGATTTTCGTGACAGATAGAGCATTATATCTGAATGGACAGTTGACATATTCTATTTAAAAATGAAAATAGAATAAGAATAGAATCAGATAAATGAGACGCACAAATAATCTTAAGGCAAGCCTTCTTTCCGACACAGTTCTTCGTACTAAAAATGCAAGGCGAGAGATTTCTCTCCAGAAGAAAACAAGAGAGGAAAAGGAACTCCAAAAAGTTCGAGAAACTGTAGAAATAATGTTTCATCCTCTCGTGGAACAAATCGGGAAGAATGCAGACGAAGGCAATATGTCAGCATTCAAAGTGCATTCCGATATCCGTGTTTTATATGGACTTATCAGGTTTTTTAATGATCACGGGTTCCATTGTCAAGTAGAACGTTGCCATTTCAAAGAATATATTCTTCACATTAGCTGGGCACATGAGTTTCAACCCGTCACAGAGAAGAAAGATTGATTACTTTATAGAAATAAATCTATAAACAAAAGATGCTAATAGGTATTGAGGTAGAAGGAAATACAATGTTTCTGCTGTCAGTTACAGAAGAAACTACATTTAAACAAATCAAAAGAGTTCTTCAAGAAAAAATAGTTGGATATGATAACTATTGGATCAAGTTTTATATCCGAAAAGATAAGGATTTAAGTCCAGCTTATATGTAACCCGTTTTGACAATGAAACTCTTGGTTCGATCTTTGATAAAAGGAAAGTAACCCTTCTAAAAATAAGTTTTTTCATAATGGAAAGACATTGGATACCTATCATAAATCTTGATGGTAAAATTCAATCTAACGATCTTCAAAACTGATTTCACAAAAACTTGAAAATGATTTTAAAATAGGTTTCCATAAGAACTTAAAAACAACTCAGGTAAGAAAAACTAACTCTCAACAGGAAATGTCAACTACAAACAACAACTCAACCAACGCCAAAAACGCTCTGGACGCTACTCTGAAGACTTTCGTGAGTGGATTTGCTGCTCATCTGTCGGAATACATGAAGGAAAAAGGTACGGAAATTTCAGTCGAAGATATTTGTGGTGCTTTTGATGCACCTTTGAAGACATCAAATATGGGATCATTAAGTGGAAATGGAAGCGTAGGAACCGTGCTTCCTACAACAATGCCAAACTATTTTAACGGATCGACTCCTCCTGCTAAGAAGACTGGAGGAAGAAAGAAGGCTTCTGATCCGAATGCTCCGAGATGCGAATATAAGACGATTCGTGGCAACAATCCCGGAAAGCCTTGTGATAAGCCTTGTGCTGGAGGAGATGTGTTGGGAGGAGATCGCTTTTGTAAGGGATGTCTTGGTAAGACATCTGTCAAGTCCAAACTGGAAGGAGGCACGAGCAAACCGACTGTTAAGCCTCCGACTATGCCTGGATCAAGTGTTTCAGCTCCAAAGTCTGAACCTTCTGGTGATGCTCAGCTTTCTGTTGAGCCTGTTGAAGGTCGTGCAGGATACTTTCGTGAACAAAATCATGGGTTTATCGTCAAGACCGACGACGATGAGACGGTTGTCGTCTATGGAATTGATCCCGATGGTTCGGGAGAGCGTAAGATGACCGAGACCGAGAAGAACACTGCTCGCGGAATGGGTTTGGCCATTGCAGTTGTTGAGGAGGAAGATGAGGACGATGAGAAGGAGAATGTTGCTCCCCCTCCGCCGGTAAAGAAGTCTACAGTGAAGAAGACTGGTGTGGCTCTTCCTAAGGTTTAAACGGACTCGTTAAGTCCATAGAATAACTAGAACATATAGTTTCTTGAAAAAAATCAAGAAAGTAAAACGTATAAGCCGCTTACAGCTTCTTCGCTATCGAGGAGAGAAAGTCCATGAGAAAGAACGTAATTACGTAAAGTCTCGTATATTTCTATAGCTTCTTCGTAAAGGGCCTCGTCGAGAGTATCTTTATACATTTTTTACATAAAACTTTTTATTTAGAATAGTAAAAAAAATATAATAAAAATTAGATGGAGCCACAGGAAGAAATAGGTAGTGCTTTTCCAACAGGTATCAAAGACCTTGATATTCTCTTTCTTTCGGGAATTGAGAATGATAGAGATCTTCTTAACACTCTCAATACCAATAGAGCTACAAAAAAGTATAGTAATAACGAGTCATTATGGATAAACCGTTTTAAAAGAAAATATCCAGAGGATTTTGATTACGTTAAGGATCACAAAAACATGTCCTGGAAGGATTTTTCTTTACTGCTTATCAAGTATCTTGATTTAGTCAAGGGAAATTATAATACAGCCATGAAGTTGGTAGCACAAGGAGGTCATCAAGATTTGGTAGACTTCTTCATCTCCGAAGGTGCCGACAATTGGGATTGGGGTATGCAAGTTGCAGCTAGAGGAGGTCATCAAGAATTAGTAGACTTCTTCATCTCCAAAGGTGCCCGTGATTGGAATATGGGTATGCGAGGTGCAGCACAAGGAGGTCATCGCAATTTAGTAGACTTCTTTATTTCCAAAGGTGCCCGTGATTGGAATATGGGTATGCGAGGTGCAGCACAAGGAGGTCATCGAGATTTAGTAGACTTCTTCATCTCCAAAGGTGCCGACACTTGGGATTGGGGTATGGCAGGTGCAGCACAAGGAGATCATCGCGATTTAGTAGACTTCTTCATCTCCAAAGGTGATGACAATTGGAATTGGGCTTTTGGTATATTTGGTGCAGCAGAAGGAGGTCATCGGAATTTAGTAGAATTCTTCATCTCCAAAGGTGCCAAGAATTGGAATTTTGGTATGGAAGGTGCAGCACAAGGAGGCCATCGAGATTTAGTAGACTTCTTCATCTTCAAAGGTGCCGAAGATTGGGATTTGGCTATGAAAGGTGCAGCAAGAGGAGGTCATAACGATTTAGTAGACTTCTTCATCTCCAAAGGTGCTCGTAATTGGAATTTGGGTCTGAGTGGTGCAGCAGAAGGAGGACATCGAGATTTAGTAAACTTCTTCATCTCCAAAGGTGCCGACAATTGGCATTGGGGTATGGAAGGTGCAGTGGAAGGAGGTCATCGAGATTTGGTAGACTTCTTTAAAAATAAACTCTTAATAGTTTAAAACTTCTTGAATCGAGGATATCCTGGTTTAAGATGAGAAACTACGTATTTTTTATAATTTTTTCTAGCTAGTTCGGCCGTAGGAACCCAGTATTCGAGGAGAAATGGTATTTTTTGGGTAAATATTTCTCCTGAATAAATATCTCTAACAATATACATACAATACTTCTTGTCTAAAACAAAACACCCTTGTTGCATTTGAGAAAAATGAGAAGGTAGAATATGTTGATAATAATGTTTCGGAGGAGTCCATCCGTTTTTGATAGCCGCCTGATAATCGACGATACCCTTATACATTTTACGGGGATGTTTGATTTCAATGATAAATTCTTCGGCTTCTCCATCTACAGACGCTGCAAAAAGCGGATCTTTTTTGGAAACACATAAACCTCTTTCGATGATTTTACATCCAAATTTCTGTGCTGCCCAGTCTCGAGTTTCTCCTTCATAGTGATGACCTCTAGCTAGATCTTCCAAGTTGGATTCGGGGAATACCTCTTCTTCTCCTGCAATAATTTTACCAATTTGCTCTGGAGTTTTTAGATTACTTTTTTCAGTAAGATAGCCTAACTGACTTGCAGTAACTAAGCCTATTCTTTCTTCTTTCCATGCTTCTGTCCCTTGTTCTTCTAAATTTTCCCAGTACTTACCTCTATCCTTCCACATTGTATTTATAAAAATTATTTTATAAATTCATTTTACTGCTACAGATAAATATCCGTCTTGGCAGAACCCAGGTGTTTACTTCACTTTAAGTGGTAATAGATCGCTATCTATAACATTAAAAATAGTTAGATAACTAAACATAAAGTTTTTAAAATAAAAGATAAATAAATGCCTCACCGTTGCGATAATTGCAGAAGCGATAATTGGAGAAGCGATTGCAGAAGAGAGAAAAGGTGCGGATATTGCAGAAGAGGAAAAAGAGGCCGAGCCGGGCCGGTTGGTCCAATAGGACCGATTGGACCAACCGGCCCCTCCGGAACAGGTGGTACAGGAATTACAGGGCCTACCGGTTCTGTCGGTATTCAGGGTATTCAGGGTATTCAGGGTTCTGCTGGAATTGCTGGACCAACAGGAGCTTCTGGAAGCGGAACAGGTGATACCGGGGATACAGGTGCAACTGGAGAAGTAGGATCAACAGGTGCAACTGGAGTTCAAGGTTTCACCGGAGCTGATGGAGCTCCCGGTACCGCAAGCGGAACAGGAGCCACTGGAGAAGTTGGATCAACAGGAGCCACTGGAGAAGTTGGATCAACAGGAGCCACTGGAGAAGTTGGATCAACAGGAGCCACTGGAGAAGTTGGATCAACA
>Ga0209181_10006505_pt1 | contig 16356 bp, 9 predicted proteins | sample MAT05_FD_187208 | JGI IMG/M metagenome (GOLD analysis project Ga0209181, IMG submission 187208) | Freshwater microbial communities from Lake Fryxell liftoff mats and glacier meltwater in Antarctica - MAT-05 (SPAdes) (version 2) | ecosystem: Environmental > Aquatic > Freshwater > Ice > Liftoff... | reverse complement strand
TATGCTCCCTTGCGATCAGGCCGCCCTCCCCCGAGGACCACGGTCGCACCAGCCTTCACGGTCTTCTGAACCTGCTCATCAAGCTTCTGCGCGGCACTTTCGGAGGAAAGTGGTCCCACATCGGTATCAGGGCTCATCGGATCTCCGAGTTTCATCGATTGCATACCCGTCTTCAGGCCGGCCAAAAACGGCTCCGCGACCTTCTCGACGACGATCAATCGCTTGGAAGCGACACAGGATTGTCCCGTGTTGGCCATCCGGCCCTTGATGGCCATTTCGATGGTCTTTTCCAAATCTGCATCCTCCAGCACGATGAACGGATCATTCCCTCCGAGCTCAAGAACGGTGGGCTTCAGATTTTTTCCAGCCAGTGAGGCAACCGAGCTACCCGCACCCTCACTACCCGTGAGAGAGACACCACGGACGTTTTTGTGCGCGATCAGCGGCTCCAGTAATTCGTGGGGAATCAGCAGGTTCGTGAAGACCCCCTCGGGAAGATCGCATTCCTGCAAGAGGACGCCGATCTTCTCTGCGCACTGAGGAACGATGCTCGCGTGCCGGACGATTGTGGTATTCCCCGCCATCATGTTTGGAACGATGAATCGAACCACTTGATAAAATGGAAAGTTCCACGGCATTACACCGACAAGCACTCCGAGCGGGGTATATTGGATGTAGGCGTCGGCTCCCTCGACATCGAGCGGATGGTCAGACAAAAACTCTTCGGCCCCATTGGCATAAAATTCCACAATTTGCGCACAAAACGAGATCTCTTCGCAGCTCTCTGAGATGCGCTTCCCCATTTCCAAAGTGATTAATCCGGCGAGTTCGTCCGTGCGGTCCCGCAACAAACCCGCAAACTTCATCATCATGGCTTTCCGCTCATTGAAACTTGTATGCCGCCATTCGCCGTAGGCTTGGTGCGCCTTATCGACAGCCTCCAGTGCTTCGGATTTCGTGAGCGGTTCGAAGGTCTTTAAGACTTCGCCAGTTGCGGGATTGATGCTTTTTATGGACATAGGGTTGGTGCTTTAGAGTTTCATGGAATGTGGGCCGTCGGTCGTTTTCTCAAGACAATGTCTGGTCCGGCCTGATCAGAAGCAGGCCAGGTTCTCCGAAAACGTCAGGCTCCTCCTCCTTGATCGCAGCGGAAACGTAAAGACCCCGGACGTTCATTTGACCGGCGGTCATGCCGTAACCCATTCCGAGGTCATCAATATTTCGCTTAGCGCGACTCTTGGAAGCCCGCTCCTCCGTGGCTCTGGAAATCGTGAAAACGGAGGCTCCCAGATTCGCGTCATCATCAAGCAGACCGGTAAGATTTGATGATAGTCCATTTGTTTGAATCTCTTGTTGAATTTCAATCGCACCCCGAGCGCTCCTCAGCCGTATCTATCATGCAATTACCGGTAAGTTCGTCGTTTTCGCCTTTGAGTTGCTGTGTCGGCATGATCGGCGGCGGCGTGAACGACGCCCCGGTCCTCGCGGCTGCGACGGTCAGCATCGCGATGGGCGCAGCAGGTGGGAATGCCATCGTTGTGTCGATGCTATGTTTGCAATGGAGAGCAGCCGGGAAAAGGTATCCGATTCATTAGCTATGAGACCGATTGGACTTTCTTTTCGACGAAATGCTCCGTGCCATCGTCGCAAAGAGGGATGGTCTCTCCGGGTAGTTCCTGTCCATCGAGGATGAGCGAAGCCTTCCCATCCGAATCGGAAGCCAGATGCGTGATCGTTATGTGATAGACTGTCTGCCGATAGCGGTAGTGGATTTTGAATGTCGACCAGGTCTTTGGCATGCGGGGGGTCAGTCGCAATTGATCCCCCTCGAGGTTCACGCCCAGCAGGGTTTCGACCAGCAGGCGATACATCCAACCGGCGGAGCCTGTATACCACGTCCAGCCGCCCCGTCCGGTATGGGGCGCGACGGCATAGACATCTGCGGCCACGACGTAAGGCTCGACCTTGTAAGTGGCGATTTGCTGCGGAGTCCCCCCGTGATGAATCGGATTAAGCATCGTGAAGAGTTCCCACGCGCGCTCGTCTTCTCCCATGACGGCAAAGGCCATAGCGGTCCAGATCGCGCCATGCGTGTATTGGCCCCCGTTTTCGCGGACGCCGGGGATATATCCTTTTATGTAGCCGGGGTTCAGCGGGGACTTGTCAAAGGGCGGGTCGAACAACTGGATGAGTCCCGCGTCGCGGCGCACGAGACGCTGATCCACGGCGCGCATTGCTTGGCGTGCGCGGGATGGGTCGCCAGCCCCGCTGAGCACCGCCCAACTCTGCGGTAGAGAATCGATTTGGCAAACGGGGTTTGTCTTTGAGCCGAGGGGTTTGCCGTTGTCAAAATAGGCTCGGCGATACCATTCGCCATCCCACGCATGGGCTTCGATGTTCTTTTGCAGTTGCTGCGCCTGGGCGACGCACCGCTCGGCAAACGCCGTGTCGTTGCGGGATTGCGCCAGCTTGCTGAACTGAACCAACACGTCGTAGAGGAAGAACGCCAGCCAGACGCTTTCCCCGCGCCCTTCATTTCCGACCCGGTTCATCCCATCATTCCAGTCGCCGCAACCCATCAGCGGCAGGCCGTGTTTGCCGAATTTTAATCCATGCTCGATCGCCCGCACGCAATGTTGATAGAGCGAAGCGGATTCTTCCGAGCGGGCGGGCAGGTCGTAAAAAGCCTCTTCCTCCGGCTTGAGAGCACGGGCTTCGAGAAAATCGATTTTCTCGTCGAGGATGCCCTCATCGGCCACGCACGCGACGTAGTGGCAGGTGACAAAAGGCAGCCACAGGAAGTCGTCAGAGAAGTGTGTTCGCACGCCGCGTCCGGAGGGAGGATGCCACCAATGTTGCACGTCGCCTTCGCGGAATTGATGCGCGGCAGCTCGGAGGAGATGTTCACGTGTGAGTGCTGGTTCGGCATGCACCAACGCCATGACGTCCTGCAGTTGATCGCGGAATCCGTAGGCTCCTCCTGATTGATAAAAGCCGGTGCGGCCCCAGAGCCGGCAGCTTAGCGTCTGATACAGCAACCAGCCGTTTGCCATCACATTCACAGCGGGATCGGGCGTGTCCACGTTGACCGCACCGAGCGTATGGTTCCAGTAATCCCAGACGCCCTCCAGCGCGGACTGGCTTGCGTCCACCCGGCGGAAACGCTGAATCAGATTTTGCACGTCTGCCGCGTTCCGTCCAACTCCGAGACGAAAGCTCGTTTCACGTTCCTCTCCGTCCGCCAGATCGAAGGTGACCTGCACCGCGCCGCACGGGTCCAGTCCCGCGCCAACCCGACCGGAGAGCCGGGCTCGTTTGAGAGCTGCGGGTTCTTCGAGATTTCCGTTTCGTCCGATAAACTCCTTGCGGTCTCCGGTGAGGGTGCGTGAGGCTTCGTTCACATCGAGAAACACAATGCGGCCGGGGAATTCCGTATTGTAGTGATTGCGCGCGAGTAACGCGCCCGTTTTGAGATCCACTTCTGTTTGCACGTGCATCAGACTCTTTTGTCGCAAGTCACCCAGCACCCATTCCCAATAGCCCGTGGCCGACACGCGGCGAGGACGTCCTGAGACGTTGCGCAATTTCAAAACCGAGAATTTCACTGGCGCATCCATGGCCACATAAACCCACAGTTCGGAGGCGATGCCGTTTTCGGTATGCTCAAATACGGTGTATCCGAATCCATGGCGGATGACATATGGCGTGACACCGCGCGCCGGGTGCGGCGTCGGCGACCAGAACTGTCCGCTCTGTTCATCGCGAATATAAAACGCCTCACCCGTGGTATCCCGGACCGGATCATCACTCCAGGGCGTGAGCCGGAATTCATGGGCATTCTCCACCCAGGTGTAAGCCGAGCCGCCCTCGGAAACGACCGTTCCGAACATGGGATTCGCAATCACGTTGACCCATGGCGCAGGAGTCCTCTCACCGGGTTGGAGGGTGATCACATACTCATGTCCGTCAGATGTGAACCCGCCGAAGCCGTTCGAAAAAATCAACTCGCGCTCGGGAACCGGGACGGGCGAGTCTGGTCGCGCCGGGCCGGTGGGCGTAAAGAGAGGAATCCACGGTTCCAGCACACGACGGCGTTCCATTTGCTGGGCAAGGGTTCCCCTGTCATCGTCCAGCACGATGCGGGCCACAGATTGCATCAACACGCGATCATCGTTTGGGATTTGCTCAAGGTGCCGGACAAAAATTCCACCCGGTTGGTCCAGTGCCTGCGCCTCAATCCCCGACGAGATGAAACTAATGATCTGATCGTGCAGCGACTGACGATAGACTGAAACGTTTTCGTTTAGGATGATTAGGTCGACCGACATCCCCTTCGCCCGCCAGTAGGCGTGCGCCTGGACCAACTGACGGACGAGTTCGATCTTCGCAGTATCGCTAATGTGGAGCAGGACGATGGGCACGTCGCCCGAGATGCCATAGCTCCAGAGCCCGCTCTGGCCTTGACGATTGCTGCGCAACACAGAGGAATTGGCACGGAGGGCGGGGTCGGCGTAGATCACCGCGCTGGCCAGCCGGCCATAAAGTTGGGCTTCGCTTTCCGTGGTGTTGAGCTGGCGCAACGTCACTTGACTGTGGGTCCAGGCCAGGTCAAGGGCACGTTCCGCCATGCGGCTGTTTTGGTATTTCTCCACCTGTTCTTGCGCGGCTTCGCGGTTTTCCGACATGCCCAGCACCAAATCAATGACGGTGGTTTCCATGGGCGGCAATATGACCTTGCGGCGCAAGGAGACGATGGGATCGAGCACGGAGCCGACCGTATTGGACAAAGGTTCTTTGCGCTCCATGGCAAGCGGGTTGGCGAGGGTCCCCCCGCGTCCGACAAACCGGCAACGGTCGGTCTCGCAGGAAATCTCGCCCAGCTCTCCGCCCTGTCCGACCATCAGATGGAAAAGCCATGGTGGCTTCTCATCCGCAGAGCGGGCTCTTCGTGTGCAGAGGAGGGCGGAGGATTCTGGTGTGAATTCTGTTTGCACGAAGAGGTTGCTGAAGGCGGGATGCGCCGCATCGGCGGCTGGTGGCGCGATCACCACTTCAGCATAGCTGGTCAATTCGATGATCCGCGTCGCGGTTGACCGATTCGTGATTTTAATTCGCCGCAGTTCCACGTCGTCCTCCGGCGACACACACATCTGCGTGTGAACTTCGAGCCCGGCATGACGATGGCGGAATTCCGCGCGGGCCTGAGTGAAAATGGCTTCGTAACCCTCAGTTACCTGCAAGGTGGGCTGATACGAGGTGGACCAAAAATCCCCGGTTTCCAAATCGCGGAGATAGACGAATGTCCCCGAGCCATCGCATGTGGCATCTTCGCGCCAGCGCGTGACGGCCAGATCGCGCCAACGACTGTAGCCGCCTCCGGCACTGCTGACGAGAACATGATAGCGGCCATTTGATAAAAGATGAACTTCTGGCGCGGGTGGGGTGGGGTTCGTATGGACCCGCATCACACTCACACCCTCCTCAGCGGGGGTGCGTGCTGTCTCCAAGCTCAAATCTTCGACGAACACGCTGGCAGAAGTCTTTGGCACGCGTTCCTGCAAAAGCAAATCCGCCGCCTTAAGCAGCGGACAGGCCATGAAGCGGCGTTGCATTGGATTATCTCGAAGGATGTTTGCAAGCGCGAGCAGACTCATCGCCTGATGATGCGCCATGTAGGATTGGACGCTGACACTCGTTTCGTCAGGCGGCAGGTGCGATGGCGTGTAGTCCACGGCTTCATAAAAGCCATAAACACCAGAGCGGCGATCAACGGCCAGCCTTTGCAGGTTTTCGCAAGCCTCCACGGGCGCGATCATTAACGCCATCGCGGTGGCGTAAGGCGCGATCACTAAGTCGTCGGCCAGCCCCCGCTTCAAACCGAGGCCTGGCACACCGAAAGCGCGATACTGGTAATTCAAGTGAACGTCGGTTCGGTGGTAACCCGATTCGGAAATACCCCAAGGCACATCGCGGTCGTTGCCATAGGCGATCTGGCGCCGCACCGCCTCTTTGCAGGTGTGATCCAGAAGCGTGTTCTCATAATTGGGCATCACGAGAAGCGGCATCAGGTATTCAAACATCGAGCCGCTCCAGGAAACCAGCAACGGCTGACCCCGCGATGAGACGAGCAGCCGCCCCAGCGAGAACCAGTGATCCTGCGGCACCTGGCCTTGAGCAATGGCAACGTAGCTGCATAACCTGGCTTCCGAGGCCAATAAGTCATAGAAACTCGCGTCGCAGCGACCTTCGGTGATATTGAAACCAATCGAAAAAAGGTCCCTTGTCGAATCGAACAGAAATGTAAAATCCGCAGCGGCCATTTCGTCGCTTTGCCGGGCCAAAGACTCCAAGGTGTCTAAGCGCTGGCGGGCGTGGACGGCGGCCTCCCGCAGGCCATTTGACAATTTCACGAGGTGGGGAGTTTTTGCCGTCTGCATTTCCGCATCGATCAATGGAGCGAGTGCGGCTTCGAGTTTGGCGATGTCGCGCAAGGTGATGGGCTGGTCGAGTTTATCGAGTTCGTCCTGAAGGGGTTCGCGGTGATGTTGAATTGGCAAATCAAGCCACGGTGCGAGGAGACGAAGGTCCTCCAGATGTGCCTCGCAATTCTGCTGCAAAGCTCGAGCCCACCCTTTCAGGTCCTCCTCTGCGTTCGCAAACGCGGCAGATATGCTTGCGGCCTGTTCTCCCGCCCGTTTCAACAGGGAGAACCCGGCGCTTAGCGAGGATGGCACCACTTCCAATTCCGCTTCGAGCTGCGTCAGTGCGAAGCTCTCGCCGTCCCAATCCCGAAGAACCATGATGGTATCGCGCAAACCGGCAAAAATCTGCGGGCTTAGGATTTCCTCATCGGCCTGTTCTCTTAGACCGGAGCCAAGCGTCAACAAATGCCCGGCAAGGTTGCCACTGTCCACACTCGAGATATAGAGTGGCAGGAGTGGCTGGAGCGTTCGGGTGTCATACCAATTGTAGAAATGTCCGCGATGACGTTCAAGTTTGTTCATCGTTGCAAAAGCGTCCTGCGTGCGCTGGATCAATCCGCCAACCGATAAATATCCGAAATCCCGGGCGGCGAGATTGGCAAGCAGTGCGAGGCCCATATTTGTCGGCGAGGTCCGCGAGGCGATTGTTGGCGCGGGCACTTCCTGAAAATTATCCGGCGGCAGCCAATTTTCCCGGGCAGAGACAAAAGTCTCAAAAAAATACCATGTCTTGCGGGTGGTGCGGCGCAGGAAATCCTGTTGCTCCGCTGTCAATTCCGGGGTCACTGATTTGATGGGCTGGCTGATCCACCAAGCGATCCACGGCGCAAAAAGCCAGAGCGCGAAGAGAGGCCCTGCCATGGGCGCTTGAGCTGGCTGAAGCAAGACCAGCGAGAAGCCGCCAGTCACGGCAACAACGGGCGCAAACCACATGGTGGTAAAAAAGCCGAAGAGCCCGGCGTGCGTGGCCCGTTCAGAATCCCGCGAGGTTTGCCATTCGAGGAGATGTTTATGGGTGACTAATAAGCGCACCAAAGTCCGGGCGATCGCATCCAGACTCATGAACGCGTCATAAGGAAGCAGGGCTAAGGTCAAAAAGTTTTGGCCAAGTTGCCGCCCGCCTGTTTCGGTTACCGCCCGCAGATGCATCGCCCACGGCAAATCCGAGGGTTTCCGTAATCCGCTGAAAAGCACCGATATCAATCCGGGGAGGGTGATGAGCAGCACGATAAGCACCAGCCCGACGACGCCCAAACCGGGCAGCAGAAACCAGCCGCCGAGAAGGAAGCCCAGCATGGCAACAGGCACTAGACTGCGCCGGAGGTTGTCGAAGATTTTCCAGCGGGACAACCCCGAGAGCGGATTCGAAAGACGATGGGTGGCCGGGCCGGGAACTCGCGGCAGAAGCCATTGAGCGGTCTGCCAATCTCCCCGAATCCAACGGTGACGCCGGGCGATGTCCACGTTGTAGCGGGACGGGTATTCCTCATAAAATTCCACGTCGCTCACGAGCGCGGAACGTGCGAAGCAACCTTCCAGAAGATCATGACTGAGCACCGTATTTTCAGGGAAACGGCCTGCCAGAGCCCGCTCGACGGCATCGACATCGTAGATTCCTTTGCCGATAAAAGAGCCTTCCCGGAACACGTCTTGATACACATCCGAAACAGCTCGGGTGTAAGGGTCGATTCCTGCATCTCCGGCAAATAAACGGACAAACCAGGATCGCTGAGATCCGGCCAGACTCACGGCCACTCGCGGCTGAAGGATGCCGTAGCCCTTGGTAACAATGCCGCGCTCGTCGTCAAACTCCGGGCGATTCAGCCGATGGGCCATCGTCCCGACCAGTTCGCGGGCCGTGTCGCGCGGTAGATGTGTGTCCGTGTCGAGGGTGATCACATACTTGATCGTCGGAAGGATCGCCGTCTCTCCGACGATCTCGGAAAAGCATTCATGAGAGCCGCCTCGGAGGAGGGTATTGAATTCTTGGAGCTTGCCGCGCTTGCGCTCATAGCCCATCCACAAACCTTCGCTCGCATTCCAGCGACGAGGGCGATGGAACAGGAAAAAGAGCCCGTGTCCATGGGGAGAATATTTTAGGTTCAACATTTCAATTCCTGCCCGTGTCCGCTGGAGCAGTTCCTGATCTGCCGGCAGAATCTCCGCAGTCGCGTCGCGGAAATCGGTGAGCAAACCAAAGAAAAAATTAGGATCGCGATTTGCTAGATGATGGACTTCCAAAGTCTCGATGAGACGATCAACACCCGAGGGACTTGTGAGCATGGTTGGAACAACGACCATCGTGCGACAGGCGGTGGGGATGCCATCGGAGAAATCGAGCCGTGGGAGCCGGCGGGGATCCATGAGCACCGAGCATAGCCAATTCATCAAGGCCACAGCCAGTTGGCTGGCGCAAACAAGGAAAGCGAGGCTGAGAATGATGAGTCGCCATCCCGCCGCGTCGAACGTCTTGGCGCTCTCAGCGAAGCCAAATGTGGCCAGGAGCGCGAGCATTCCGATCCCGCCCGCGTAGAAGGCGAGGGGAAACCGCTGAATGCCCCGCTCGATTTTTGTCCGCCAGGGCCTGCGCATCTTTATCAGCCGCTCAAAGGGCCGCCGGCCTTGGTTGATGAGGTAAAAGCCCACATGCGCTGTCCGATCGTCTGGCCCATTTTTCTCAGCGCTTTCGGAAGCCAGTTTCACGACAAGTTCTGCCACACTCCCCTCGGAAAGCTCGCTGTGTCGAGCCAGGGTTTCGACCGAGTGGCGGTAAGAATCCCGGGTCGCGAAATCCATAGCCGGGTAAACACCAGCCGGATCGGAACGCAAGGTCGCCTCGACCAGGCTGAGGGATTCGACGAAGTTCTTCCAGTCCATCGCGCTAAGGAAACGAAGGCTCCCGATGCTGTGGCTGACCGAAACCTGATCGGCGGCCTGATTCTCGCTTTCCTGCTGGACGAGCTGTTCAATAGTCAGGCCCTGCTCGTCAAGGCTCTGCTCGAGCCAGGTTCGTGCGAAATGAAGCACGGGACTGTGACGTGATAACTGCTGACAAAATTCCGCCACAAACGAACTGGAGACGGGCAAATGGGATTTTGCCATATCCGCCACGACCATGACGAGCGCGGAGGGGCGCTTTTCCGCCATGGTCTGCAAGCGCTCCACCCACTGCTCCGCAAGGTCATAGTCTTTCCGTGCGCGCCGGAGCCTGGTCGCGACACGCTGAAGATTTTCGATCAGCGCGAGACGCAGCATGATGGGGACGGCCCACAGTTCGCCAAGCTTTAGGGGACTTTCCGATTGATACGTGGCAATGAAGGCGTTGAGCGGCCCCTCATCGATTTGTGCATCCACATGAGCTATCAATTCCAGGACGATGTCGTAAACCCGGGGGAGCCCCGCAGAGAGGCCATTTGAGAGGCCAGGCAGTTCGCGGCTGTAGCCGGGGGGCAAATGCCGCCGCGCCATCTGGATCTGCTCTTCGATCAAATAAAAATTGTCCAGCAGCCACTCGGCGGCAGGGGTCACATGCCGTCCGGGTGCGACGGCAAGGGTCGAACGATTAAACGTTCGGAGGATTTTTTCGTTTTCGCCCAGTTGAGCCAGGAGGCTGTTGGAACTGTCCTGCAGGACGATTTTGTGTGATCCGGCCAAGCCTCGGGCATGACGCGCGAGTTGATCGGCACTGAATAATTCCGCCCGCATCGGAGCCTCGCTTTCGCTTGACGTGAGACGTGAACGACTTGGCTTCCATGTCGGTTGGCGGAACGAAGGAGTCTGCATCCAGTTAAACCGGCCAGCCCGAGCGGGAATCGACGGCGTCTCCGGATTGTGTGAGCGAAAAGTTCACACGAATCGGGCGGTCAATCGAAAAAGAGATTATCCGAATCTTGCGGTTTGTGAGTTTTAGCATGGAAGTTTTTGCGTTTTGATTGTGATAGAGAGGCGTCGAATGCTGGTTCAGTTCTCCAATTTGGCGGTCATCGAGATGTTTGCACGGAGCGATACCGAGACCATGCAGGTGGTTTTGGCGCGAATGGTCGCGTCGATGAATTCGGATTGCGTGACCCGGGGAAGCTTGGCCACGACATTCAGATTGATCTTCACGATCATCCAGCCGACGGGCATCTGCTCGAGGGTCAGAGTCACCGTGGTGACAATCCCGCCTTCAGTGAAACCCATCGCCTCAAGTTCGTCGGAAAGCGCCAGGGAAAAGCTGCTCGCCTGCGCGGCAGCGATCAATTCCGGCGGGTTTGCCTCTAGGTTGCTCTTAAGTGGAATGCCCGAGGAGACAGCAGCCTGCTGCAAGACGCCACTTTCGGTGCTCACCGTGCTGGAACTGCCCGCAGCCTTGCCCTTCCAGTGGACAGACGCTTGTCGAATAATCTGATTCAAGACCTAATCGTCCGGCCAGAGGCCGAAATGGACCAATACTTTGTTTCTTGGGATGCGATGCTTTTGAGGTATGAGGAAAACACCCCACGGGGCGCATCTCTGAAAGTTGCAAAATCTGAAGAGCACATGCACAGCGCGCGGAGGGTAGGAACACGTCAGCAGACGTGTCCTCCATAGCCTTGGCGAAGGAGGAGTGACGTGGCTACAACGCAAGGCGTGCCGATCACGCTTGCGCTCGTTGTAGCCGCCTTACTCTGCTGATGCGTCATTGCGGCGAAGCCGCCACATCTTGCCCTTTTGCAACTTTCGGAGATGCACCCCACTCCGATGTGCGGTTAGTTGTTGTGGCATGAGGTGAAGCCGCTACACTAACTGGTCGAATGGAACTGCGTCATTTACGTTATTTCGTGGCTGTTGCCGAGGAGTTAAATTTCACCCGGGCTGCGGAAAATCTGCGCCTGGCGCAGCCTTCATTGACTCGTCAAATCCAGAACCTCGAGGACGAACTAGGCGTTCGTTTGCTGGATCGTACCAAGAACCAAGTCTCGCTCACCGAAGAGGGCAAGAGTTTTCTGGTTGATGCGAAACGGCTGGTTGCGCTGAGTCTGGAAAGCATCTTGGCCGTCAAGCGATTCAGCCGTGGCGAGTCCGGCCAGTTAAATCTTGGATATTTGTTCAAATTTAATTTTGACCTCCTGCCTGCGACGCTTAAGACATTTTATGAAAGCTCTCCTGAGATTGCTGTCAACCTGTTCGACATGTCTCCGGCAGAACAACTCCACGCTCTCGCGGCCCGAAAGATCGACTTAGGATTCGTCGGTTTGCGTCCAAAGGCCGGGAAACAAAGCACGGATGAACTCGCTTGGGAATGCGTGGCGCGACATTCAGTCGTCGTGGTATTGCCAGCCAACCATCCCCTCAGTAAAAAGGCCAAACTCCGGCGAAAAGATCTCAAATCACTATTCTTCGTCACGATGTCGGAGGACACCCATCCCGGTTCGCGGGACTGGCTTTCCGGCCTTTGCCAAGAGGCAGGCTTCACGCCCCGAATCTTACAAGACGTGGAACTCGAGTCTGGCATCATGACCTTTGTCGCCGAAGGTTTGGGCGTGACCCTGGCCCGCGAGCAAATCAAAAAGTTGCCCCATCCCGGGGTGGTTTTCCGCCCCCTGGAAAAAGAAGTCAAAGCCGAATACTGGATCGCCTGGCATCGCGGGAATCACTCCAAAGCCCTGCTTCGATACATCGAGGTCGTAAAGAAAGAGGCACCTGCCTGGCAGTGAGCGAGGCCACGCCTGAGCGGTGCGCCAATCTCAAGATCAAACATTACGGGCTTCGTTCGGCCCGGCTTGATGCCTGTTGGCCTGGCCGATATGGCCATTGCGTCATCGTTAGACGAAACCGGAAGTCTGCAGAGGAATCACTTTCTCAAACGGCTTTATTTAATTCCCATGAACCGCTCGACTCCATCCATCAGTATTTCTCCCCTTGAGCATTCTCGCAGAAAGTCTGCCACCTCCTCACGATTTGCACTCGTTCCGGTGCGGACAAAGAGCCCCGAAGTGGCGCAGCCAAGGGTGAGGCATTCCGCCGGCCCTGCTTTGGCGAGAAGGCCGAGGCAGAACCCGGCATTGAAGCGGTCGCCGGCTCCCGTGCTTTTCAGAGGTTTTTCGCAGAATGGTCCGGCCACGCAATAAGACGAACCCGCCGCATGGGACGCTGCAAACTTCAACTTGTGAATGACCACAGAGGAGATTGCGATTTTACCCGCAAGTTCTCCGGCCAGCCTCATGCAAGAGGGCTCGTCCTGCGAGAGCTCCAGGCCAAGGAGGCGAGCGAGGATGTTTGCCTCGTTGCCGTTGAGGCCAAGCGTCACGGGTCCGCATTGTTCAAACAATGGCAAAGAATCCAGCATGGCGAGAATATCCTCCGCCGACCGGCTTGAGGGGTCCACTAGGTCGATGAAAAAATGCGGGCGGTGTGTGAGTTGGGAATAGATTTCCCGATGGAGCAGCCGCCAGACACTGGTCATGTGCGGATAGAGCGTCCAGTCGGTGAGGGCGACAATTGCTGCCTCGCGGCAGGACGCCAGATACGCTCCGTCGTCCAGCCTTCCGGCGATGTCTTCTGCGGTGAACTCCGCTAACTGCTTCACCGAACTGAACATCAGCTTTCCGTCGGCAAACTCGAAGGCCAGAGTGCGTCCGGGCTCGCGTCCCCACGAGACCGCCTTCCGGAAACGCGATGCGGGTTCTGCAAATGCGGGATGCACCGGCTCGCCAAGGGTCGCGTAGCAATCGACCGGAACCCCCAATGCAGCAAGACCGTCGCCAAGGTTGACGGCGCACCCGCCGGGGTGGACTGCGTTTACCACGATCTCGCGCAGGCTGCTGTGTCCTGCGGCTGCAGAAACGAGGCCGCCGAATGTGGCGATGTCGGGGACCGATGAAAAACTGTCGAGCGATGTCCGCTCGGCCACGATGCTGATCATTTCATCCACAAACCCATCGAAGCCAGTCACTACGGGTGAGGGGACTGCGGGAAGCGATTCGATGTCGCGGAGGGCGGCGAGCGGGCTCATTTGTCGCTTAGTAGGCGGATAGCCGCAGGTTCGTCTTCCTCGACATTCGGAAATCGGCCAATGTCGGGATTGACAAAGAGATTGTCGTTGGAGTCGTCATTGGCGGTCGAGACCTCGCCGATGATGCAATCAGGTCCCTCTGGCCAAAACGCGTGGTAAATTCCAGGGGTGAGCGTGATGCGCTCGCCAGCTTGCAGGGTGAGAGTCTCTCCGCTGTGGCGTTCGTATGCAGCGCCGCTCACACGGGCGGTGAACGTTTCTCCACGCCGCGTTTTTTCGGGATGGCTGGCCCAGAGTTCGAGAATGAGCACGCCGTGGCGGCAGATGATGTCCTCCTTCTTTTTGGCGTGGGTGTGAAGCGGGGTCGTCTGGCCATCCCGCGCATACATGAGCTTCTCGCAATACTCCGGTTCCTCGGCGAGATTAACTAATACGAGCCCGTGCCCGGCGAAGTCGTTTAACCCAAAGTCGGTGATGTCCCACCTCGGAGACGGCGGAAGCGCCCAACCATGGTGCTCGAAGCAGGCTTTGGCCTCGTGGTAAATATCGTTGACCTGGCTTCTTTTCATTGGAAGTGTTCGGTTTTCAGTGGCTCAGTTTCCAGAGAATAAGGCTCCTGTGCTCAGCGTCTGTCTGAACACTGAACCACTGAAAACTTTTTCATTTGTAGCTCATCTTGTTGACTGTCAGTTGAAGATCCTGATGGAGCGGCCTTTGCGGACGGATTCCGGATTTTTGAAGCACGTTGTGATAGACTTTTACCGCCTCGACCGGGCCGACCTCGCCATCGACAACGCGACGAAGCATTTCTATGAAGGCCAGTGGATACTCCGAGAGGTTGATTTTCCTTCCGAAGAGCGCGACCTTCGCGCCATGCTTGCGGGCGTCGTGGATGAGTTGAAACGCATCCAGCGTTGTCCCCGCGCTCCCGCCCAGAACCCCAATGATCAACTTGGAATCGTAGGCCACCAGTTCCTCGAGTGGCTCCGGGCCATTGTAGGGAATTTTCAAAAATATCGGCCTCCCCACGGATGTGACGCCGGCCAGGGTGCGGATGATGTGGTCGTTGAGAAACCCCGCTACCTTTTTTTCCGGGATACCTGGATTTACGTTCGGGTTGAAGACCTCTAAAAAATATCGGAAGTGCTTGCGCTCGGTCTCAAGGCGGAACTCATGAAAGTCAGTAAGAGCTTTGTAGTCCCAGTCAATGTTGTTTGTGAAGGTGATCGAATAGAGCCCAAGGTCGGCTCCGGTGAACGGCTGTGTGCAGTCTTCGGTGATCCTGCCGTATTTGATGTGGCAAATGTTTGCGGTGCGAAAGGCTCGCGACGGGTGATCGGTCGGGTATTTCCCACCTCGCACGGCCCAGACATCAGAAGTGTCGTTCGCACGCGCCGCCGGAGTAATCGCCGAGTTCACGAACAGCTTTTCCTGCATGGCAAGCCGCTCCAAGTTTGAGGCCGACAGCAGCACGATGTCCACAATGTCCTGCGAGATCACCGCACGGATCTGCTGGAGGTATTGATCCAGGGTTTTCCAGCATCCCTCGGACTCGCTTTGCCGGCCCGAACGGGTCTGCGGGCCGGGAGCTGTCACCCCGAATGCCATGTCGGCATCTTTTGCGTCAGCGATGATGAAGTCACCCGGAGAGGTGGATCCAGCGAGGATATTGGCGATTTTTTGATCGAGGCGTTTCATGATAAATGGATTTTTGTGGTTAGCGGACGAAAGCCGGCAGGCGGCTTGCAATCGGTCACAAGATCAGTCACCTCGCCCCACGAGGCGAAGCCGATTGCCGCAGCCGATGCCCACTTGGAGCCATCACTAAGGAGAACCACCCGGCGGGCATTTCGAATCCACGCGGTTTTGATGTCCCTTTCCAGCAATTCGGTCGTTCCAGGGCCACTGTCCACATCGAGTCCCGAGGCCCCAATCAGTGCCACATCGGCTTTCAGCGCGGAGAAAGCCCCCGAAGCGAGGCTGCCCACAAGCGCGCCGCTGACATCCCTTCGCTCGCCGCCCACCACGATAAGCTTTGCTTGGAATTGCTCATGAGCGGCGATCACAGGTAGGGAATTGGTGATAATGGTCAGGCTTGGCCGTGAACGGAGAATGCGTGACACCTCAAGGCATGTCGTTCCACTATCAACAAAAACCGTTGCCCCCTCAGGAACCAGTTTTGCCGCACGCGTCGCGATCTTGCGCTTTGCCAACAGGGCGGATTGTGACTTCTGGAGCAGACTGGGTTCCGCAGCCGCGGCAGAGGGGTGCAACACCACCCCGTGCTGGCGGACAACCAAATCCTGGCCGCTCAAGAAATCCAGATCCCGCCGGAGAGTCGCTGGTGAGGCTCCCGTCAATCCCAGCAAATCCGCCAATCCGGCACGCCTGTGTTTCTCGAGAAACCCGAGCATCCGGTGATGGCGTTCATGAGCGATCATGAGCTTTTAATAGGTTTTTATTTATTTCATGTCAATCACAGTCCATTGCCATCGATCTCTTCTCTCTGCTGATCAACCACCAAGTAATCTATTTTATCGACAGAAAATGCTAAAACATTTTGCCGGCCTGGGCCAACGCGCAATCGTCATCTGTCAAGACCGGGGGCGGCAACGCATCTCCCGCCTCACCTTCTTAAGTTGCTGAACATAAAAAGAGCCTCAATGACATTCGGTCTATTAAGGCTTTAGGAGTGGTTGCGGGGGTAGGATTTGAACCTACGACCTTCAGGTTATGAGCCTGACGAGCTACCGGGCTGCTCCACCCCGCGATTGAAATTTAAAACTAGAGCAGAATTGGGTAACTGCAAGGGAAATTTTTGGGTTTTTGAAGTTTAGGCGCTGGAATGGGTTTGGGTGGTGGTGCGAAACTGTTTTGGTGTGCTTCCTGTGCGTATTC